>RCND010002952.1_pt1 | contig 10437 bp, 7 predicted proteins | sample 2041351 | NCBI WGS metagenome assembly RCND01 (sample SAMN09708230, study PRJNA481090) | Marine sediment metagenome, whole genome shotgun sequencing project. | biome: marine sediment; feature: ocean; material: sediment; isolation source: Sewage treatment plant 12B marine sediment (STP12B) ...
CGCTGCTCGAACAGGCGGGAATTCGGCGTTGTGAAATCGACTACCTGGCGCAGCATGAAATGATCGTCAAGCTCGAAGACTACCTGCGTCGACGTTCCAAAATTGAACTACTCATGCCCCGCGAAACCCTGCAGCAATCAGCAGGGTTACTGGAAGCCTGCAAACAATTGTTCGGCGCTGACGCGCAACAGCGCATCGACGAGTATTTCAACTAGCCGTCCTTCGCGCGTTGGCGCGAAGGGTCACTCCAAAAAAGTCATCCCGATATGTCGGAATCTTGTAACCTGCTCTGATATGTGACACTCACCTGAGAGATCGGGCCGAAGAACAGGAGGAGACCCCATGAACCAGTGCATTCTCAGCATCGACCAGGGCACCACCAGCACAAGGGCCATGTTGTTCGACGAAAATGGACGCGCTGCGTTTACCTCACAACGAGAATTTACTCAGCACTTCCCGAAAAATGGCTGGGTCGAACATGATCCCGAGGAAATCTGGAGGACCACGCTGGAGGTAGTGCGCGATGCACTGCATCAGGCAAAATCCGAGCAGCGCAAAATCGCCGCTATCGGTATCACCAACCAGCGCGAAACCACGGTGGTCTGGGACCGTGCCAGTGGCAAGGCAATCTACAACGCCATTGTCTGGCAAGACCGGCGCACAGCTGAATTCTGCGACGGATTGCGCCAACAGGGGCGCGAAGCCGAAGTAACCGCCAAAACAGGCCTGCTCCTAGACCCTTATTTCTCCGGCACCAAGATCAACTGGATTCTCGATAATGTTAGCGGCGCACGCGCGCGCGCCGAACAAGGCGAACTGGCTTTCGGCACTATTGACAGCTTTTTGATCTGGCGTCTAACTGATGGCGAGTCACACGTCACCGATGCCACCAACGCATCGCGCACCCTGCTGTTCAACATTCATCAACAATGCTGGGATAGCGAGTTACTCGAAATGCTAGCGGTCCCCGATTCGTTGCTGCCCGAAGTGCTCGATTGCGCCGCCGATTTCGGCACCACCAGCAAAGCTGTGCTGGACGCCAGCATCCCGATTGCCGGTGTCGCCGGAGACCAACAGGCCGCACTGATCGGCCAGGCTTGCTTTGAACCCGGCATGATCAAGAGCACCTACGGTACCGGTTGTTTCATGATGCTCAATACCGGTGAGCAGGCACTCGTGTCAAACAACAAACTACTGACTACGGTTGGCTATCGTCTGAATGGCAAAACTACCTATGCACTTGAGGGCTCGATATTTGTCGCCGGCGCTGCAGTGCAATGGTTACGAGATGGTCTCGGCATAATCGATTCGGCAGACCAGACTGAAGCCCTGGCTGCGTCACTCGATTCCAACCACGGCGTCTATCTGGTGCCCGCGTTTACCGGCCTGGGAGCGCCACATTGGGACCCGGACGCGCGTGGCGCGATCTTCGGCATTACGCGTGATACCGGGCCAGCGCAGCTAGTGCGCGCCACGCTTGAATCGGTATGCTATCAAACCTACGACCTGCTCCAGGCGCAGCGCCGTGATGGATTAGCCCCCACCCGCTTGCGCGTGGATGGCGGCATGGTTCAGAACAACTGGCTGTGCCAGTTTCTAACCGATCTGCTCGATATCGTCGTCGAACGCCCGGCGCAGACCGAAACCACCGCACTCGGCGCCGCTTACCTGGCAGGACTGCAGGTCGGTATATTCAGCTCAGTGGATGATATAGCCCGACACTGGCAAGCCGATCGCGAGTTCGATCCTGCCATGAAAAACAATGCACGTAATTTACTGCTGGCCGACTGGCACGAAGCCGTAATCAAGGTCAAAACGAACGCTTAGCCGGGTTTACTGACAATTAAGCAACTCGTCCTCGGAGGATGTACCTTTTTATAACCGGCATATCGGTAACTGCCGCTTTAAAGGCGCCGTGGCAGGAAGGTTGCCATACTGCCGGCTATCATCAGAATCGCAGCGAGTAACAGGTAAAACACCTCAAAAGGAGCCACCAACAGCACCAACGACACCAGCAAGGGGGTGAGTAATTGGGAACCCTCACGCCAGGTCGTAAAGATCATTGTCATCTCGGTACGCTCACGCGGCTTTACCATGCGCATGAATGGAATATTGCCCAGCACATCGACGATTGCGCCTCCCAATGACGCGAGCAACCAGAATAACAATCCAATGGGCTGCGGTTCTCCGAGCCAGTACAGCAACACCATCGAAATTCCGGTTGACCAGAGCGCACAGACAATGATCAGACGGGTACCAAAGCGACTCGCCATTCGTCTGATCAAGGGGCTTACGATCAGCAAAGAGCTGACCAGCGAAAGGAAAACTCCGGCGACCCAGATGGATAGTCCGGATTCAACTACATAGATCGGGCCATAGATGAACACAGTCATCCAGAATATTGCTCGCGACAAGGTAATCAGGTAAGCGATACGAAGTGCCGGTTGCGCAAAATATCGAGGAATAATCCTGAAGATGTTGACCGAAGGCTTCTTCGCTTTCTTGATAACCTCACTGTCACCGAGGCGGAGAAACCAGAAATAAGCCAGCATCGAACAGATCGCACAGGCTGACAGCAGGAAAGGTGCCCAGTGTCCGACCTCCTTCCATAACCACAGCCCGAGCACCGGCCCGATCATCCAGGCAATACCGGTGTAAAGCATTCGCTTCGACTCGGTAAAGATAAGCTCTTTTTTACCGATGTAATCCATGATGTACAACGACAGGCACACCGAAAACAACGAGGCAGCCGCGGATTGCAGGCCGATTGCAATCGACAGGATCCATCCGTCACCAAAGGTCAGGATCAGGATTGCAGTGAGCGAGAATCCGACACCCAGAGACAGCACCCAGCGACGCTGCAGCAGACGCTCCAGAGTGGCAAAATTCAGCGTGATCAACAGAGTTAGGATAGATGCAGCAAGGTAAGCCCGGGTGACCATTTCCTTGCTGCCGAGGGCTTCGAGTACCAGCAGTGGGATTAAGCCCATCAGCATGGAACGCGCGAAACCTTCACAAGCATTCAGGCGCGCGATCGGTTCGCCAGCGTGGCCCGAAAACGCTTGCAGGCCCGTGGGCCTTCGATCAAACACTAGGATTACTCTGGTGGTAACAGAGCATCATGCTAGGGGAAACAGTCGTTAGAAGATAACCATTAAATTCGATTGCGCCTATCGCCTTAACAAATGATGGGATTATCCCGTCTGCAAAACAATCTTCGGCGCAGGACAACTGCCCTGCAACAACTCGCTGAATGCCTCGCCACCGGCCGACAGAGGCCGCTGTTCGATCCAGCCGAGATCACCGAGCGCGCCGCTGTAGAGTTTCTTCAAGGTGGCGCGTAAATCGACCGGGGTATAGGTATAGGTGCCGATGAAAGTTATCTCGCGCAACGTTATCGCACGCACGTCCATCGAGCCTTTGTTGTCCATCAAACCGATGTGCACGATTACACCACCAGAGCGACAGGCGAGTATCGCCTGATCACGCGTGACACCACCACCCACAGCGTCGAACACGCAATCGAAATGTTGCGCAGCGGCCTGTTCCTGTATCGGATCGAGCAGTGTGAAATCACAATGCTTTTCTACCAACTGTCGACGTAGCGGATTGGTTTCAGCGATCACAATCTCACCAACACCCTTATCGCGCAGTATCAGAGCGGTTAGTAATCCAACCGACCCGGCACCTATCACCAGAGCACGCAATTCGCTCAATGGACGACTGATAACACGCTCTGCCAGCAACACAGCGTGCAGTCCAGTTGCGCCGGGCTCTGTTAATGCGGCATGTGCTCCCGGCATGTCATCGGGCACAGTAATCAGGTTGCTCTCCGGGATGGCAATTTTTTCTGCAAAAGCCCCGGCACGATACATTCCGATAAGGTCTCGTTGCGCACACAGATTCTGGCGTCCATCCAGGCAGTCGTCACAGACACCACAGGTGATCAGCGGGTTCAACACCACTCGCCGCCCCTTGTCGGTGCCTTCGAGTACGGTTCCAACCGCTTCGTGGCCAAGGATCAGCGGCGGCACGCGGCGCTCATCATGCCCGAGATAAGCGTGCATATCAGAACCACAAATGCCAACCGACTCAATCGCGATCAGCGCTTCGCCCGCCTGGGCTTGCGGTTCGGGCTCTTCGCGATACGTCATTTCTTGGTTCGCGGTATAAACCAGTGCTTTCATTTGGCGGTAAAACCTCCGTCTACGGCCAGCGTCTGACCGGTTATGTATGCCGATGCTGCGGCGGCAAAAAAAATGGTGACACCGGCGAGATCGGCGAGTTCACCGTTGCGTCCGATTGCGGTTTGTTGCGCGAAACGCTCCCGGCTGGCCGGATCGTCGAACACCGGTGCGGTCAGTTCAGTGGGAAAGAACCCAGGCGCCAGTGCATTGCAGCAAATGCCATCCCGCGACCAGGCCTCGGCCATTGCTCGCGTCAACTGGCACACGCCACCCTTGGATGCACCGTAAGGCAGGCCATTGGTAAAGGCACGCGTGGATTGCAGCGAAGCGATATTGATGACGCGGCCGTATCCCTGCTGGCGCATTTGCGGTACGAATTCCCGAGTGAAGAAAAACGGTACCGAGAGATTCAGATTGAGGGTCGCATCCCAGCTTTCGATTGAAACCGAATCCGGTGGCTCACGCAGATTCAGGCCCGCAGCATTGACAACAATATCAATGCGACCGGATTCGACCAACGATTTACATTGTGAGGCGATGGCACCGAGTTGATCTCGCTGACCAAGGTCGGCAACGACATAAGCGGCCGCACCCTGATCCGAGTTAATCTCGGCAGCGGCCTTGCTTAACTCATCCTCGCGCCGAGCCACCAGCACCACATGGGCACCAGCTTCGGCGAGAAATCCGGCCATGGCGCGGCCGATACCGGAACTTGCACCGGTAATAACGGCACTTTTGCCATCAAGTTTGAATTGATCGAGAAACATGAATCGGGCGCAACCAAAAGATAAGGATTTTACTTGATCCCTAAATCAAAGTCCTCGTCCGGAAAGTATTTATACAGTCGATCGTCACCGGTACGCGCATGCCCCTCCATACCTTCAGAGCGCGAGATGCGTGCCGTAACAGCGCCAACATCACGGTTTGACTGTTCGGTCATACGCTGCCAGGTTAGAACCTTGATAAACTTACTGACGCTTAAACCGCCGGTATAACGAGCGGCACCCTTGGTGGGCAGGATGTGATTGGTGCCGGAGCACTTGTCGCCATAAGCGACGGTCGTTTCTTCACCGAGGAACAAGGAACCGTAGTTACTCAGGTTCTGCAACCACCAGTCGAGATCTTCACACTGTATTTCAAGATGCTCGGGAGCATAACGATCGCTCACCTGCACGGCTTCCTCACGCGTATCGACTACCACAACTTCACCGTAGTCGCGCCACGCAGCCTCGGCAGTGGACCGGTTGGGTTCGGCCAGACGTTCGATGTACTTCGGCATTAAATCAATCACCTTCTGCGCCATTGAGGCTGATGTTGTCACCAACCAGGCAGGTGAATCCAGACCATGCTCGGCTTGACCAGCCAGATCCGAGGCAACGATTTCGGCATCAGCACTATCATCGGCGATGACCAGAATTTCCGTGGGTCCTGCAAACAGGTCAATACCAACGCGGCCAAATAGAATACGCTTGGCTTCAGCAACAAAACGATTACCGGGGCCCACCAGAATATCGGCCGGGTGTCCGGTAAACAAACCGAAAGCCATCGCAGCAATGCCCTGCACGCCTCCGAGGGAGAGTATCGTATCGGCGCCGGCGAGATCCGCCGCATAAATAATGGCCGGATGCACGCCTCGATCTGGATGGGTCGGCGAACAGGCTATTACCTGCTTGACCCCCGCAACTTTGGCCGTAGTAACGCTCATAATCGCTGAAGCAATATGCGCGTAACGCCCGCCAGGCACGTAGCAACCCGCCGTGTTCACTGGAACCAGCCGCTGCCCTGCAAACAATCCAGGCGACAGTTCAGTTTCAAATTCACCCATGCTGGCCAGTTGTGCCTCGGCAAAACTTTTGACTCGCTTATGAGAAAACTGAATATCGAGTTTGGTTTGTTCTGGTACCAACGCGATCGCGGCATCGATTTCATCACGGCTAAGCACGATGTCCTTGGTCCAACCGTCGAGTTTTTCCGCGTACTCGCGCGCTTTGGCTTCACCGCCCACCTCGATTGCGCCAAGCATATCAGCTACGATTTTGCGCGTATCGTCCTCACCGGTCGCTGCGGTTTTCTCCGCTTTCTTCAAATATTCGATAGTCATTCGTTTATAGTCACCCGTTTATTATAATGATACTCGGAGTCTCATTTTTGCCATTTTTAAACGATATTGCAACCAAATGGCTACTTTTTTCCCAGAATCATGTCGGCTGCCTTCTCAGCAATCATGATTGTCGGCGCATTGGTGTTGCCCGAGACGATCTCCGGCATGATTGAGGCGTCTGCAACACGCAGACCTTCAATTCCATGCACTCGCAAGCGGTGATCGACCACGGCAGAGCTATCGTTACCCATCTTGCAGGTGCCGACCGGATGGTAAATCGTCTGACTGTATCGCCGCGCTGCATCAAGCAATTCGTCGTCACTTTGAAATTCCCGGCCCGGAACGTGTTCGTCAACAATGCAATCACGCAATGAGGGTGCTTCGGCAATTCGACGTGCAACCTTGATTCCTCCGACCGCCACCGCGCAATCGCGTTCGTCGGACAGATAGTTCGGGTAAATTTTCGGATACGCCAGAGGATCCGCAGAAGCAATCGCGATATGACCGCGACTGTGAGGACGCAATTGGCATACCGATGCGGTGAAGGCAGAGAACGGATGTACCCCGTCACCGGGCTTGTCCGCACTCAGTGGCTGCATGTGAAACTGGATATCCGGCCGTTCGACCGTGTCGCTCGAACGGGTAAAGATGGTTACCTGGCTCGCGGCCAGTGTCAGCGGTCCGGTGCGCGTCAGAAAATACTGGATGCCCACCATCATCTGCTTCAGCGGATTATTGAGCTCATCATTAAGGGTGCGCTTGTTGGTCTTGAACACCAGCCGAATTTGCAGATGATCCTGCAGGTTCTTGCCAACACCTGTCAGTGCATGGCGCGTCTCGACACCCACGGCTTTCAGTTGTTCGGGGTCACCGATACCGGAAGACTGCAATATCTGCGGTGAATTAATCGCTCCCGCGCAGAGCACCACTTCAGCTTTCGCGTCGGCAGTACCGATGCGACCACCCTGCTGATACTCAACCCCGGTGACACGCTTGCCATCCGTCACCAGCCGGGTCACCTGCGCCCGGGTCAGCACGGTCAGATTGGAGCGGGATTTTGCCGGGCGTAGAAAACTTTTCGCCGTACTCCAGCGAAATCCGTTATAGGCAGTTTGCTGGAAATAACCGACACCTTCCTGTTCGACACCGTTGTAATCCTCGTTAAAGGGTATACCGATCTCGGTAGCGGCCTGAATGAAATGCTCTGCTATGGGCCGGCGCAAACGCAAATCAGACACCTTTTGCGGGCCGCCCACTCCGTGATAATGATCCGCGCCACGCTGGTTGTCTTCCGACTTCTTGAAATAAGGGAGTACATCGTCAAAACTCCAACCCGGATTACCCAGCTCAGCCCAGCGGTCGTAATCCGCTGGCTGACCACGCACATAGAGCAGACCATTGAGTGCACTCGATCCGCCCAGCACCTTGCCACGTGGCCACTGCAGGCGGCGTCCGTCAATTCCCGCATCCGGCTCGGTTTCGTAGCACCAGTCAAAGGACGGGTTGTGCATGGTTTTGAAGTAGCCGACGGGAATGTGCAACCAGGGGTTTAAATCTCTGCCCCCGGCCTCGACTAAAAGCACCTTGTGCGCCGGATTCGCCGACAGCCGATTGGCGAGCACGCAGCCAGCCGATCCGGCGCCAACGACGATATAGTCGAATTGATCCACGAGTCCCTTACCATTATATATTTTGATTCGACGATACAATAAATGTCGCTAAAATGGAACAAATATTCTCGTTTAAGCCCTGTTGACGCTCTATTAGGTGGCTCTACTTTGAATAGATCATCAAATTCGGTTTTTGGGTTACCGAAATAAATAGGTATTTAGCTCTGTTACTCAATCGCGAAAAGTTGTAATATCGAGACCGAGAGTCTCATTTAAACTATTTTTTCGGTTTTCGGCATTGAACTCGAGTCGGACCGCCGACCCAACAAGCTCCGGGGCGCTGCCTTCAGCCTCGCGATGCATAACATAACGAAGGCTTTTTAATTACGAGGAGTAGATATGATCAAACAAAAATATATAGCTGCCAGTGCAGTAGCCTTGGTCCTCATGGCATCGTCTGCCATGGCGGCAGACAAGGTCTTGCGTATCCAGTCGGTGCTACCCAGCTCAGCTGACGAAGTCGTTATGTTGAAGGAGTTCGGTAAAGATGTCGCAGCGCTGACTAATGGGTCGCTCACCATCGAAGTTCTGCCAGCAGGCGCTGTTGTTGGGCCACGAGACATCATGGATGCCGTCGACGCGGGGCTCGTTGAAGGTGGCTTTGCCTGGACACATTATTGGGGTGGCAAGCACGTTGCGGCTAACCTGTTCGGCGCGCCTATTGCCGGTGCCGGTGTAGGACTCGATAACATCGCGTTCCTGAGCTGGTTTCAGTACGGCGGTGGCAAGGAGCTGTATGACCGCCTGTGGGATGAAATGGGCGTGAACGTCAAAGGATTCATGCTGCAGCCAGTGGGCCCTGAGGCACTCGGTTGGTTCCCAAAGCCGATCAAGTCGATGGATGACTTCCGTAAATTACGCTTCCGTGCACCTCCGGGCATGGTTGGTGCCGCATACGCTGAAATCGGTGTTCCAGCGGTTGCTATGGGCGGCGGCGACATCCTGCCAGCGCTTGAGAAAGGCACGATCGATGCAGCCGAGTGGTGCTGCCCCAAGCCAGACTCCGTCTTTGGTTTCCAGAAAGTGCTAAAGCACTACTACCTCCAGGGTCTGCACCAGGTAGTCGTGAACGCAGACATGTATGTGAATGGCGATTTCTACAAGTCGCTGAGCAAGCTTGAGCAAAAAGCACTGGAAGTGGCGGCAAACGCGTCTCTGTCAAAATCCATGTCTTACCGAATCTATGAGAACGGTAAGGCGCTGAAAGATCTGACGGATAATCAGGGTGTTATCCTGGAAGATACGCCAGCGGATTACTTCACAGAGTACATGGCGGCCGCTAAAAAGTCGCTACAAGCCGCTGCGGATGAAAACGAGTTCTTCGCAGAAGTGTGGCAGTCGCAAAAGGATTTCGCCGACATCGTAGTACCATTCTGGGCGGGTGCACGGGCGGGTGCACAGACCTCGAACGCAAGTTTGGGTCGCGCACACGCAGATACACTCAAGTAAAAAAAGATTTCGTTGCGAGGCCCATCAAGGCCTCGCTTCGAAGTTTGTGTAAGGGGCATCGCCCTGTTTAAATAATTAGAGCCCAAAATGGGCACAAAAATTATAGGGGATAATGGGCATGGCTGAAGAAGAGGTAAATCCAGAAGATCTTGAGATTGCGGACGAACTAATCGCTGAGCGTCGTTCCGAGGCCCCCGGTGAGACGCCAGAGGATATGACATCCTGGCAACGCCCGATAACCGCAGTTATTGACGTCATTAATTACCGGGTAGGCCAGACTATTGCCCTGCTCATGGTGCCGCTCATTGTTGTAGTGGTGCTAGAAGTCCTTTCACGAAACTCCTTTGCGATCTTGCAAAATGCCGGGTTCGAAGATCTCGCCCGAACCCTTGGACTTGGCCCCACGCTCTGGGTGTATGACACCAGTCGTATGATAGCCGGGGTGATGTTCATGGCGGCCGCGGGCTATGGTTTGATGCGCGGTGTTCATATCCGCGCCGACTTCCTCTACCGAGGTTGGTCGGCAAAGACACAAGCGACAGTGGATGCATCACTGTACCTCCTGTTCTTTATGCCTTCGATGATCTTCTTTACCGTTATCGCCTCAGATTTCTGGTGGCTCGCCTTTTCAAGAGGTGAAACCATGCAGATCGACAGTGCCTGGGGACCACTTTTGTGGCCCGCGCGCCTGGCGATGCCAGTCGGTGCCTTCCTCTTGATGCTGCAAGGCATCCCTGAGACTTTCCGCGCATTTCACAAGATGGGTAAAGAGCGAGAACGTTGGTTCATACGGGCCTTGCCTGTCTATATAATCGCACTGACCTGGCTTATTGTGGCGGTGTTCCAACCGACTATGGTCCCCGGTGGCGAATCGTTTTCTGACCTCATGTCCGCCCGACCGAACATGGACAAGGCTACCATCGGATTGATCATGCTGGGAGCCATGCTCTTTGTGATCTTTATCGGTTTCCCAATTGCGTTCACGTTGATCTTCCTTGCCTTTGTCTTCGGTATTTGGGGCGCCAACTTC
>RCND010002373.1_pt1 | contig 10428 bp, 10 predicted proteins | sample 2041351 | NCBI WGS metagenome assembly RCND01 (sample SAMN09708230, study PRJNA481090) | Marine sediment metagenome, whole genome shotgun sequencing project. | biome: marine sediment; feature: ocean; material: sediment; isolation source: Sewage treatment plant 12B marine sediment (STP12B) ...
TAGTAAAACTGCAAATAGAACTACTCGATATTGAAAACCCGAAACATTTTAAAGATCTCTGGAATGAGATCGTTAGAGTTAGACAACAAATAAACCCTTTTGTTAGTGGTGATGGTATGCTATTTACCCTCTCCAATGCCTTCGACAACCTTCAAAACGTAGGACTTTCTTACATCAAAAGAGAATTCAAAAAACAAACCATGCTCACGTTTTTGATCGAGATCATGAACATGGTACTGGAGAATCATATAGGATAAATGGATATAAATATCTATTGACGATATGATGATATTAACATATAATCATATCTATGAAAAATCTTTTTGGTGCTCTGGCTAATTCAAGCAGATTGAGAATGGTGCGCATTCTGCTGCGCGGGCCGCTGAATGTAAGTGAAATAACCTACGCTCTTGGATTGAGTCAGTCCAATGTAAGTCACAGTCTTCGAAAGCTTCTCGATGCAGGAATTGTGATCCGTAAGGGGAGAGGCAGCTGGGCTTACTACAGTCTGAACAGGGAAAGTAACGTACTTTCTAAAATTCTCGACGGTATTTCAGCCGGTATGAAAGAGATCGAGAATTATGAGACAGATATGTCTGAAATCAGGCGGTGCTACGATAAACGAAAATCAGAGGCCAGGGAGTTCTTTGACCGTAAAGCATCGAAGTTCGACGAGGTATCTTACCTGATGCCTGATCCTGAGACTTACATTACAAATGTTATTAATATGTATCCTGCAGGAAGTACAATTCTTGATGCCGGATGCGGCCATGGTGAACTGGTTCTTAGGCTCGCCAGGAGAGGCATGTACGTCATCGGTGTTGATCAGTCCGGGGAGATGCTGTCACAGGCAGGGAAGAGAGTTGAATCCGATGGGAACAGCGGTAACGTTGAGCTTCGTCTTGGAAGTGCCGAGCAGCTTCCCCTTGATGATTCTTCAGTTGACGGGGTCATTGCTCATATGCTTCTTCATCATCTCAGCGAGCCTTCCATGTTTTTCAAGGAGGCTTCAAGGGTATGCAGGGATAATGGAAGGTGCAGTGTTATAGAACTTACCCCTCATGAGGATTCCGATCTTAAACGGAAGCAGGGGGATCTCTGGCCGGGACTTGACCGGAATGAAGTTAGAGTCTGGATGTCCTTTGCAGGTTTCAGTGGAGTAGAAGAAACTATTATTGATGATGGAAGAGTGTTTATTCTGTCAGGAAAACTGGATGAAAGGAATTTTTATGGATGATTACAAGGTTGCTGATTTATCACTGGTGGATTTCGGTCGCAAGGAAATAGAAATAGCCGAGCTGGAAATGCCAGGGTTGATGGCTGTGAGGAAAAAATACGGAGAGAGCAGACCTCTGGATGGATTAAGGGTGACTGGCTCGCTTCATATGACAGTTCAGACTGCTGTACTGATTGAAACTCTTATCGAGCTTGGGGCGGATGTAAGGTGGGCAAGCTGCAACATCTTCTCGACTCAGGATCATGCTGCTGCAGCCATTGCTGTGACGGGCGTTCCTGTTTTTGCCTGGAAGGGCGAGAGCGTTGAGGAGTACTGGTGGTGCACAAGGAAGGCTCTGAGTTTTCCCGGAGGGAAAGGGCCCAACCTTATAGTTGACGACGGCAGCGATGCGACTCTCATGGTTCACAGAGGATATCAGCTTGAGAAAGTCCTTGCAGAAACAGGGAAGCTAACGGAAGTTATTGAAGGGGCAGAGGATGAAGTAGCTCTTGCAAATAATCTCTACAAAGGAATTCAGGAGAATCCGAATTTCTGGACTTCCATTGTACCCGGTATCCTTGGCGTTTCAGAGGAGACAACAACCGGTGTTCACAGGCTCTATAACATGATGAAGGCAGGGGAACTGCTGTTTGCCGCATACAATGTTAACGACTCCGTGACAAAGAGCAAGTTCGATAATCTCTACGGATGCAGGGAGTCTCTTGCGGACGGGATCAAACGGGCAACGGATGTCATGGTCGCCGGAAAGACCATCCTCATCTGCGGGTACGGAGATGTGGGCAAAGGCTGTGCCCAGAGCATGAAGGGTTTCGGAGCAAGAGTCCTGATAACCGAGATCGATCCTATCTGCGCTCTGCAGGCGGCCATGGAGGGTTTTGAAGTTACTACTGTTGAGAATGCCATACCTGAAACTGCAATCTTCGTAACCGCAACCGGTAACTACAATGTTTTAACCGCAGATCATATGAGCAGGATGAAGGACCAGGCTATTGTATGCAATATCGGTCATTTCGATAACGAGATCGATGTTGCTGGTCTTGAGTCTTTCCCCGGTGTTGAAAAAGAGGAGATCAAGCCCCAGGTGCACAGATTCCGTTTTCAGGATGGTCATTCCATCTTCCTTCTTGCGGAGGGAAGGCTTGTCAATCTTGGGTGCGCAACCGGGCATCCAAGCTTCGTGATGTCCAGCTCCTTCACCAACCAGTGCCTGGCCCAGATAGCTCTGGCTGATGATAGACCAGGAGTAGGTGTTTACATGCTTCCGAAACTGCTTGATGAGGAAGTGGCAAGACTGCACCTTGAAAAGCTGGGAGTTAAACTCACAAAACTGTCTCCGGAGCAGGCAGACTACATCGGTGTTGAGTTGGATGGTCCTTACAAACCCGAACATTACAGGTATTAAAGTATAATATACTAATGTAGTACGGAAGGATTAAGAAAGCTTATTTCCTCGCCAGTTTGTACAGAATAACCGGCATCATTTAATGAAAGGTAAGATAATGGCAGACAAGATCAGAGTATTGCTGATTGACGATGATCCCGATTTCGTTGAAGCAAACAGTATTGTCCTTGAAGCCATCGGTTTTGAAGTTCTAACGGCACTCAGCGGTGCCAGGGGCCTTGAAATGGTCAAGGAAGAAAATCCAGATGTTGTTGTGCTGGATGTGATGATGGAGCAGACAGATGAGGGTTTCGCGGTTGCCAGGAGAATTCGCAGGAAATTGAAAAGTGATGTTCCGATAGTGATGCTTACATCTGTTGGTAAGGTTACCGGTTACGATTTTGATCCGGAAGAGAACCCGGATTTCTTCCCGGTGAACGTTTTTCTTGAGAAGCCTGTTGCTCCCGATGTGCTGGTTCAGAAGATCAGGGATCTACTCGCGAAAGGAGACCAGTAGTGCTACGCAATTCCGAAGAAATTGTCGCTGAAGGTATTAAAGAGTTCGGCACCGAGCGTGAAAGTATCATGCAGCTTCTCACCAAGGTTAACGAAGAACTCAGCTGGATTCCGACAATCGCAATCGAGGCTATAGCAAAGGCAACCGGGATCAGCGTTGCCGAGGTTTACAGCGTTGTAAGTTTCTACAGTTTTTTCAGCACCGAGCCCCGGGGCAGAAACATCGTTCGTCTTTGCAGCACCATCAGCTGCGCTATGACTGGACAGGGTGAAATTCTGGAAGCTCTGATGGACGAGTTCGGCATAGAGCCATTTGAGACCACGGAAGACGGTCGTCTTACCATTGAAACAACACCCTGCATTGGTCTTTGTGATCAGGCTCCCGCAATGCTTGTGAACGGTGAGCCTCATGTTAAACTCACACCTGAAAAAGCGTGCGACATCGTGCGCGGACTGGAGTAGGTGGCTTCAATGGAGAAGAAAGTGTTGCTTGCTGAAAACCAGCCCGAATTCGGTGCAGGATTTGAACTGGCTTTAACGATGTCACCTGCTGATGTTGTTTACATGGTGCGAGATTCCGGCATAAAAGGTCGCGGCGGGGCAGGATTCCCAACCGGAATCAAATGGAACCTTGCAGGTGCCGCCTCGTCCGATGTGAAATACGTGGTCTGTAATGCTGATGAGGGTGAACCTGGTACTTTCAAGGACCGGGTCCTTCTGGAGAAGTATTCTGAAAGGCTCATCGAGGGGATGGCTATCGGCGGATACGCCATCGGCAGTTCCCATGGGATCATATACCTCAGAGCTGAATACCCCTACCTTATTCCGGCCATAGATGAGGCCAGGAAGAACATGATAGAAAGAGGACTTCTCGGAAAGAACATTCGCGGGAAAGGATTTGATTTCGATGTGGAGATCAGAACTGGTTCGGGAGCGTACATCTGCGGAGAAGAAACTGCTCTGATCGAGAGCCTTGAAGGCAAGAGCGGTTTTCCCAGAAATAAACCTCCCTTCCCGGTGAACAGTGGTTATCGCAACAAACCGACCATCGTTAACAATGTTGAGACTTTCTGTGCAGTCCCTCACATTATTCTGGGCGGACCGGAATGGTACGCTGATCTGGGCATCGGAGACTGCTCTGGAACAAAACTCTTCAGTATTTCCGGCAATGTCGAGAAACCAGGGGTGTACGAACTTGCCCTTGGATCACCCTTGCAGGATCTTCTTGATCTTGCAGGAGCGAAAGACATTCAGGCTGTTCAAGTTGGCGGCGCAAGCGGAAGGACGATTCCCGCAACCGAGACTCACCGTTCTCTCTCCTTCGGTGATCTTCCTCCCGGTGGTTCCGTTATCGTATTCGACAGCACTGTGAATATGCTCGAAGTGCTGGAGAATTTCATGGAGTTCTTTGTACATGAATCGTGCGGACAGTGCGTTCCATGCCGCGAAGGAACTCTTCAACTCCTGAATGCTGTTGAAGATCTGATTTTCGGTGATATCTGCTCTAAAGAAAGTCTCAGCAATTACTTCAGATTGGCTGAGGTCATGAGGATCACCAGTAAATGCGGTCTCGGTCAGACAGCGGTCAACTGTTTCGTAGATATCATTAACAATTTCGTAGACTTCACGGATGAATGTGCAAGTGGAGAGTGCTGCTGCGAAAGAGGTGATCAATAATGCATAACATTTCTATCAAGATTAACGACAAGGCGTACAGCATCCTGGAAGGCTCCACAATACTTGAAGCCTGTCAGGAAGTCGGTATAGAGATACCTACTCTGTGTCATCATCCCAAGGTGAATATTTCGGGCAACTGCCGCATCTGTGTTGTTGAGGTAGAGGGTTGGAATACTCTCGCTCCAGCCTGCGTTACTCCAATAATTCCCAATATGGTGGTTACAACCCATAGCCCGAGAGTGATCGAATCCAGAAAAGTTGTAGCTAACCTTCTGCTTGCCGCACACAACTGTGATTGTCTGGTCTGTGATTCCGCCGGTATTTGTGAATTGCAGGATCTTGCTTACGATCTCGGGATAGACAGTCGCTCGAGATTGTTTGACAGTTTCGAATCCCTTGACGAGGTTGATGATTCATCGCCTGTACTTAAATACGATCCTTCCAAGTGCATTATGTGCACTCGATGTGTCAAAGCATGCAGGGATATCCAGGGTAAGGGAATAATAGCTGTTCTGAACCGCGGAGCGGACATGAGAGTCGGTACCGGTGTACACCTGCTGGATATATCGGACTGCGATGGATGCGGTGAGTGCGTTCAGATCTGTCCTACAGGTGCTCTTTCAGCGAAAATGCCGATGGGAGTCAGAAGCTGGGAAGTAGAGAAGATCCGCACCAGCTGCTCCTACTGTGGAGTGGGATGCCAGCTTGATATGTGGGTTCATGAAAACAAGCTGGTAAAAGTAGAAGGTGCGGATATCATTCCCAACTTCGGATCTACCTGCGTGAAGGGTCGTTATGGCCATACATTCCTTGACAGTGATGATCGACTTAAGACACCTCTGATCAAGCGTAACGGTGAATTTGTCGAAGCAACCTGGGATGAGGCTATTTCGCATATTGCGGAGAAAATCGGGAAGATAAAAGAGGAGAGCGGTCCCGACGCGATCGCAGGCCTTTCTTCCGCCAGGGTTACCAATGAGGAGAATTACCTGTTCCAGAAGATGATGCGTGCGGCTGTAGGAACCAACAATGTAGATCATTGCGCTAGATTGTGCCATGCATCGACGGTTGCCGGCCTTGCGGCAGCTTTCGGATCCGGAGCCATGACAAACTCGATAGCTGAGCTTGAGCATGCAAAGTGCATTCTGGTTACGGGTTCAAACACAACCGAGACTCATCCTGTGATTGCTATGGTCATTAAACGTGCGGTTCGTGAACATGGTGCGAAACTAATTGTAGTTGATCCTCGAAGAATCGATCTGGTGGATCATGCCACACTCTGGCTGAGGCAGAAGAATGGTACCGATGTAGCATGGATGAACGGATTGATGAATGTGATCATCAGCGAGAACCTTCAGGATGAGGCGTACATCAGCGAGCGAACAGAAGACTTTGAAGCTTTGAGCGAAATAGTGAAGAGTTTCACTCCTGAAATGGTTGAAGAAATAACCACCATTCCTGCTGAGAAGATAAGGGAAGCTGCAAGGATCTTCGCGACTGCTGAGGTATCGTCCATTGTTTATTCGATGGGTATCACTCAGCATACAACGGGAACTGACAATGTTCTCTCCACGGCTAATCTTGCGATGCTTACCGGCAATGTCGGGAAACCCTCCAGCGGTGTCAATCCCCTCCGAGGTCAGAACAATGTTCAGGGGGCTTGCGATCTTGGAGCACTTCCAAATGTCTATCCCGGATATCAGAAGGTTGCTGATCCTGCTTCACAGGAGAAGTTCGAAAAGGCATGGGAAAGAAAACTTTCCCCGGACAATGGACTTACTGTTGTAGAGATTATCAACAGCCTGGAAAACGGTGATGTGAAGGGCCTTATCATTATGGGTGAGAACCCCATGGTTTCCGATCCCAATCTCAACCATGTAGAAAAGGCACTTGAGAGTGCTGAGTTCCTGGTCGTCTGTGATATCTTCATGACAGAAACAGCTGAGAAAGCGGATGTTGTTCTACCTGCTGCTTCCTTTGCTGAGAAAGAGGGAACTTTCACGAACACCGAACGCCGGGTTATCCTTCTCAGGAAATTTCTCGATGCTCCAGGTGAGGCCATACCCGACTGGAAGATAATCTGCGATCTGTCCACATCTTTTGGTTACCCCATGAGCTATGCGGATCCAGCTGAGATCATGGATGAGATCGCAAGTGTCACTCCAATATACGGTGGTATACGTCATAGCAGAATCCAGGAAATAGGTCTTCAGTGGCCCTGTCCTGATGAATCGCATCCCGGAACGATGTATCTGCACAAAGGAGAATTCAAGCGGGGCAAAGGAAAATTTCACCCTGTTGATTTCATTCCCCCGGCAGAAATGCCGGACGCTGAGTATCCATTCATCCTCTCCACCGGCAGGATACTCTTTCACTACCACACCGGAAGCATGTCCCGGCGGGCTCCAGCCCTGAATGAATACGTGAGCGGTGCATACGCTGAGATACACCCTCATGATGTTGACCGTCTCGGACTTGTAGATGGCGGACCGGTCAGTATCAGTACAAGAAGAGGCCAGATAGAAACAACTGTCAGGTCAACTGAAATGGTAGCAATAGGTTCAGTATTTGTCCCGTTCCATTTTGCCGAAGCCGCTGCAAACAGGCTCACGAACGATGCTCTTGATCCCAAGGCAAAGATTCCTGAGCTGAAAGTAGCAGCCTGTCAGGTCGCTAAAATAAAATGAAACAAGGAGGAAATTCGATGGCCGAAAACTGCACTCCACCAGCAGGTGTTGCAGAAGCACTCGCGAATACTATAGGTGTCAAGAAGGCACAGAGCAGCTTTAAGAATCTGCTGATTCTGGGTATTTTCGCTGGTGTTTATATCGCTTTTGGAGCTCAGCTGGCAACAATAGTAGGGCATGACATCTCCCAATACCTCGGAGTTGGAATCGCCAAACTCGTTATCGGTTCAGTCTTCAGTGTTGGCCTGATGCTCGTTGTTATTGCCGGAGCTGAACTTTTCACAGGCAATAACCTTATCATGATGTCCGTATTGAACAAACAGACATCTGTTGGATCATTGCTCCGGAACTGGGGTATAGTCTTTTTCGCCAACCTTGTTGGTTCACTGCTCATCGTCTGGCTTATTCACAGCTCAGGGCTTCTGAACGTGAACGGCGGAGCTGTCGGAGCGAAGGCCGTCGCTATTGCCAACGGCAAGGTAAACCTGGGTTTCATGGAGGCATTTTCGAGAGCCATTCTCTGTAACTGGCTTGTATGTCTTGCTGTATGGCTTGCTGTCGCAGCAAAGACCGTCATTGGTAAGATATTCGCCTGTTTCTTCCCGATCATGGCTTTCGTCGCCAGCGGGTTTGAGCATAGTGTTGCCAACATGTACTTCATTCCCATCGGAATACTTAACAAGGGTATGGCTACTGTCGGTATGGATGTTTCCAACCTGAACATAGGCGGATTCGTTAGTAATCTTATCCCTGTGACTCTTGGTAATATTGTCGGTGGAGCATTTTTCGTATCAACACTTTACTACTTCGTGTTCCTCAAGGGCAAGAAAGCGTAAAGATACTTTCTGCAGGGGAAGGGCTGCTTACAAAGCAGTCCTTCCCTCGAAGTGAGAATAGAATAATGTCAATGACGGACAGAATAGTAGTTACAACGATTAAAGCCGGAAAAGCTGTGGAACGCGAGGATACTCTCGTTCAGCAGATGACATACACGCTGGAATTGAACGGGGTTCACGCCATTACTTCAGTGTGCTGTCCTGGAGATCTTCGGTCTCTTGCCTGCGGGTACCTGGCAACACAGGGTTATATAGTTCAGGGCTCCGAACCTTTTTCCATGGAACAGACAGGATGTAATGTAAAAATTTCATTCAGTGAAAACCCGGTAGTGCAGGAACTGGTACCGGTAGCATCGGATTACAGGGTCACTCCTGATATTATTCTGAAACAGGTGGTGGAAACCGTTAAATCAGGAATAGTCTTCAAAGAAACAGGTGCAACACACTCCGCTTCGATCAGCAGAGAAGATTCCATTGAATGCTATGCGGAGGATATAAGCCGCTCGGCTGTGCTTGAAAAAATCATTGGATGCGCATTCATGAATAATATTGAGATTCATAATTCATTCATTATACTTTCCTCTCGTGTTCCCTCAGCTTTTGTCAGGAAGATAGCAAGGGTTGGTATTCCGATCATCGCGGCTATTTCCGCTCCTACCGTGCAGGCTGTTGATGAGGCTCATAAGCTGGGCGTTTGCCTTTGTGGTTTTGTCCGGGGTAATCGAATGAATGTATACGCGAACAAATGGCGCCTGGGTCTATGATTTCCAAAGAAACTTCTCTGCTCATCCTTGCTGGCGGAGCATCCAGCCGTATGGGTTGTCCCAAACATCTTCTGCCGGCTTCCGGCGGGACGATGATCGATCACATCATTAACCGCGTGGGGAGTCTTTTCAGTGAAGTCATCGTGGCCGGCCGCAGCCTTGATCTAAATCGCTGCGATGCAAAGATAGTTGAGGACGTGAGACCTGAGCGAAGCCCTCTGGTCGGGATACTATCGGGTATGAAAGCAGCAAATACATCGGACGTATTCGTAACAGCGTGTGATATGCCTTTCGTAAAGCCCGGTCTGATACATCTTCTTACCTCCAGGAAAGATGATACAAATGATGTGGTGATTCCTGTCATAAGAGGGTTCTTAGAACCCCTCTGCGCGATGTACAGCTGCAGTACCTCAGACAGAATTAAGCAGTACCTTGATTCCGGCGGTAGAAAAGTGACAGGTTTTTTTCAGACTGTGAGTGTAACTGAAGTTCGGGAATCCGAGATCAGACTGTTCGATCCTCTTCTCAAATCATTTACCAACCTTAATACGCCCAACGACTATCGGAATTACTACCTTTCTTAGTTCCGAATGAATCCTCCAGCATTCATGCCGCTCGGATGGGCGGTACAGCAATTTGAATGATTATCTTTTTTATTCAGAATGGGGGTAAAACCAGCATATTGATCCTGTGTCATGCGTTTTCTTAACGCCTAAATCAGTAGACAGTGATACCCTGTTTAATGGTGATGAAGCCCACTGTTCTACTGCATTTGTTTGTTAGCACTTTATTTTGCGAGTCTTGCACTTACCAGTCGGTTGATACTTACTCCCTCTTCTGCTGCAATTTCAGCAAGTTTGCGATGAACTTCAGGAGGAATCCGCACCATGAATTTCCCGCTGTATTTCCTGATTGAAATTGGAGCTGGAATTATTTCTTTGTTCTTCTTCATATCAGAGATAGCATTAGCTACAAGCTGTCTTATTCCTTCTAGAGCTGATTCCTGAGTTTCGGTTAACCAACTCAGGATGGGGAACTCTGTACATAGACCAACATACTCCTGATCTTCTTCGGACCATGTCACTCTGTATGTGTAAAGATCATTTTCCAGTGGCATCTTCTTCACTCAACCTCTCTATGGATCGAAGAACTTGTCTAACTTGATATGCTTTTGCTTTGCCTTTCTTATTCTGGATGTTCACTCTTGGATCTCCTTGCCATGGTGTCTTGTAAGTTTGATGGCTTGATCCGGATTGTCTGGGTTCACCAAAATAATATTTGCATACTTTGCATTGGCTTCAATAAATGCTCTACGTGGTGGAACTTCATC
>RCND010002374.1_pt1 | contig 10425 bp, 4 predicted proteins | sample 2041351 | NCBI WGS metagenome assembly RCND01 (sample SAMN09708230, study PRJNA481090) | Marine sediment metagenome, whole genome shotgun sequencing project. | biome: marine sediment; feature: ocean; material: sediment; isolation source: Sewage treatment plant 12B marine sediment (STP12B) ...
CTCTATGGGTGGCAAACTGGAATTTACTGGAAAATATGGTAAAAACCTGTATGAAGAGATTGCTAATTATGCACTCGTAGCTGGGAAAATTTCTGAAGACAACGATCATGATGTGATCCACGCCCACGATTGGTTATGCTATCCGGCTGGTATAGCAGCAAAAAATGTATCCGGAAAACCTTTGGTTATTCATGTGCATGCCACTGATTTTGACAGATCGGGAGGAAATGTGAATCCCACCGTATTTGAGATTGAGAAGAAGGGGATGGAGATTGCAGATAAGATTATTGCAGTAAGTAACCTTACCAGGAATACGGTTATCGAGAAGTATGGTGTTGATCCTTCTAAAGTCGAGACCGTTTATAATGCAGTGGAGCCCATTGCTGACTTGGAGAAAGTTGCACTAAAAAGAGGTGTTACTGAGAAGGTGGTTACCTTTTTGGGTCGCGTTACTTTGCAGAAAGGACCAGAATATTTTATAAAAGCAGCTGAGAAGGTGCTGAAAAAGATGGATAATGTTCGTTTCGTGATGGCAGGAAGCGGAGAAATGCTGGAGAGGATGATTACCTGGACAGCAGCTGCTGGGATTGCAGATAAATTTCATTTCACAGGATTTCTAAAGGGAGATGATGTTTTCCGTATGCTCTCTGTAAGTGATGTGTATGTGATGCCATCTGTATCGGAACCTTTTGGCATTTCACCACTAGAAGCAATGCAATCAAATGTGCCGGTAATCATTTCAAACCAGTCGGGCGTTGCAGAAATTCTTAAATATGCTGTAAAGACCGACTATTGGGATATAGATGCCATGGCAGATGCTATATATGGTTACCTAAACTACCCTGCACTATCTTCCATGTTTATTAAACATGGCAAGGAAGAGGTTGATAACATGAAGTGGGAGAATTCAGCCCAGAAGGTGCATAAATTGTATATTGAAGCAATAAAATAAATTGAACAGAGAATAATGAGAACTATTTGTTTGTATTTCCAGGTTCACCAACCATTCAGGTTCAGGAACTATCGTTTTTTTGATATTGGTAATGATCACTACTATTATGATGATTATACCAATGAAAGTATCCTTAAAAAGGTTGCAGAGAAGAGTTATTTACCAGCAAACAATTTGATGCTGGATCTGATCAAAAAGCACAAGGGAAACTTTAAGATTTCCTATTCTATTTCGGGAATCGCGTTAAAGCAATTTGAATTGTATGCGCCGGAAGTTATAGATAGTTTCAAAGCCCTGGCTGCAACCGGACAGGTTGAGTTTTTGGCTGAGACCTATGCACATTCGCTGGCATCCATGAAGAATAAGGACGAGTTTGTATCCCAGGTGAATGAACACAGGGAGTTGATTAAGAATATGTTTGGACAGGACCCAACAGTTTTTAGAAATACTGAGTTGGTCTATTCAGATGAGATTGGAGCCACTGTGCATGAAATGGGATTTAAGGCAATGCTCACAGAAGGAGCAAAGCACGTATTGGGATGGAAGAGTCCGAATTTCCTCTATTGCAATGCCATTGAGCCAAGACTAAAGCTTCTTCTGAAAAATTTTAAGTTGAGTGATGATATCGCTTTCCGCTTTTCAGATAAAAGTTGGGATGAATACCCTCTGACTGCAGAGAAATTTGTTGGGTGGTTAAATGAAGTTCCTGAAAACGAGGAAACCATCAACTTGTTCATGGACTATGAGACTTTTGGCGAGCATCAGTGGGAAGAGACAGGTATTTTTGATTTCCTGGCCGCTTTTCCGGCAGCAGTATTTAAAAACTCAAAGTACACATTCAGTACACCAAGCGAAGTTGCGGAAAAGCTGCAGGTTGTTTCCGCTGCCAATGTTCCTAATCCAATTTCATGGGCTGATGAGGAGAGAGATCTCTCTGCATGGCTGGGAAATGAAATGCAGCAAGAAGCATTCAGTAAATTGTACGAATTAAAAGATAGTGTTGATAAATGTGATGTAGAGGATATTCTCCAGGACTTCAAATACCTCCAGGTGAGTGATCATTTCTACTATATGTCAACAAAATTCTTCTCAGATGGCGAAGTGCATTCTTACTTCAATCCATATAATACCCCTTATGAGGCTTTCATTAACTATATGAATGTACTCAGCGATTTCAAGATCCGGCTTGATGCTTCGGTTGAAGCTCACCGTGATGATGATCTTGCAAGGCTAAGTAAGATCATAAAGGAAAAGGATGAGAAAATAGAAAAATTTGAAAAGGAAATTTCAAGATTAAAAGTATCTGGTAAGCCAAAAACTACTGTAAAAAAGAGTGAGGCAAAAGGAGCCGGAAAATCAACAAAAACCGCAACAAAGACTGCTTCGAAAAAAGTCGCTGCAAAAACTACGCAGACCGCAAAGAAGAAGAGCACCACTACCAAGTCAGGAACTAAGAAATCTTGATTTAGCAGGGGGGAGAGAAGAAAGGAATTGACCAAAAACGGTTGGTTCTTAGAAGATAAATTAGTCACTTACAGAAAATTTTAAAATAGGATGAACATGAATGTTGTTACTCCGGACTACCTTTTTGAGGTAAGCTGGGAAGTTTGTAATAAAATAGGTGGAATACATACTGTTATCTCAACCAAGGCAATATCTGTCATGAGTCAATTGAAGGATAATTATATGGTAATCGGACCTGATGTATGGAGGGATAGTGAAGAGCATCCCGAGTTTATTGAAGATTTGTCATTATTCTCAGATTGGCGTGAAAAAGCCGCTGAGGATGGAATCATGGTCAGAATCGGTAGATGGAATATTTCCGGAAGTCCAATTGCAATCATCGTAGATTTCACTCCTTTCTTCTCAAAAAAGGATGAGATTTTTAGTGAATTTTGGGAGAAGTACAAACTGGATTCTATTTCAGGACAATGGGATTATATTGAGCCAACCCTCTTTGGTTATGCAACAGGTAAAACCATTGAAAGCTATATCGAGTATTATGGAATTGAAGACAAAAATATTGTTGCCCAGTTTCATGAATGGATGACAGGTGGTGGTTTGCTATATCTTAAGGAGCATCAGCCGCAGGTTGGAACAGCCTTTACAACACACGCAACAGTGATTGGTAGATCACTGGCTGGTAATAATTTGCCATTGTACAGCAAGATGTCTTCCTATGATGGTGATGAAAAAGCAGTAGAGTTTAACCTGGTTGCAAAGCAATCCATTGAAAAGGTTGCAGCTCATGTGGCGGATGCCTACACTACGGTAAGTGAACTGACCTCTTTGGAGTGTGCCCAGTTCCACGGTAAGGAAGTTGATGTTGTTACACCAAATGGATTTGACGATAGTTTTGCTCCCTCAAAGGAGGATTTTGATGCTAAGAGAAAAGCAGCCAGGAAGAAACTGCTGCAGGTGGCATCAAAAGTAATTGGTGAGGATCTGGATGACGATACTGTTCTGATGGCCAGTAGTGGCAGGTATGAATTCAGGAACAAAGGGATCGATATCTTCCTGGATTCTCTTGGAGAGCTGAATAAAAACAAGAACTGCACAAAATCTGCAGTAGCATTTTTACTGATACCTGCTCATCATTATGGTGCCCGCAAGGATCTGAAAGAAGCATTAAAAGGTGGTGGTGATGAGCTGAGCGGTAATAAATTCTTGACCCATTACCTTCATTACCACGAGCATGACCCCATTCTTAAGCATATTGCTAAAAATGGTTTAAAAAATGAAAAATCAGATTCTGTTAAGGTGATATTTGTTCCTTCCTACCTGAATGGAAACGATGGTATCTTCAATCTGCCCTACTATGATGCACTCATAGGATTTGATTTGACGGTTTTCCCATCCTATTATGAGCCATGGGGATATACACCACTGGAAAGCCTGGCTTTTAGTATACCTACGGTTACCACAACACTTACAGGATTTGGAAGATGGGTAAATGACCAACTTGGATTGGCAGGAAAAGGGATCACTGTAATTCCACGTGACGATTTTAATGATCAGGAGGTTGCTGAGAATGTTAGCAAGGCAATACTTGAAATCTGCAAGTTTTCACCTAAGCAGATGGCAGAGGCGAGGAAGAATGCATTTGATATAAGTAGAATAGCATTATGGAAGAACCTGATATTTCACTATTGGGAAGCATATTCCATTGCCCTGAAACGTTCGCAGAAGAGCTCAATTACCATACATAAAAAGGAGAGAATAGAGCACCTGCCTGAAACTGAAAGGGTTCATTCACATACCCAGCCGGTATGGAGAAGAGTTCTGGTGCAACAAAATATTCCGGAAAGCCTGAAGGCTCTGGATGAGTTATCAAGAAACCTGTGGTGGTCGTGGAACCAGGATGCAATCGATCTTTTTGAATCAATAGAACCCGAACTGTGGCATGAGGTAGATCAGAATCCGATTGTATTGCTCGACAAGATACCGTATGAACGCTTATTGAAGTTACGGGAGAACAAGGATTTCCTTGAAAAGCTGAACAAGGTGTACACTACTTTTAAGGATTATATGAGTGCTGCTCCATCTGATGATGATCCTTCAATCTCTTATTTCAGTATGGAATTTGGACTCCACAATTCCCTGAAGATATATTCAGGTGGCTTGGGTCTGCTGGCTGGAGATTATCTCAAAGAGGCAAGCGATTATAACACCAAGTTGATTGGTGTAGGCTTGTTATATCGTTACGGATATTTCCACCAGGTGATTTCAGCAGGTGGCGATCAGATGGCCCACGATGATGCTCAGGATTTCTCTAGACTTCCTGTCACTCCTGTAAGAGATGAGGACGGCAACTGGAAAACCGTTCAAGTGGTTCTGCCCGGTAGAACCTTGCATGCAAGAATTTGGGTGGTTCAGGTGGGAAGAATTCCACTATATCTGCTAGACGCAGATTATGAAGCCAATAAAGCATATGACAGGCCTGTGACTCACAAGCTCTATGGCGGTGATCATGAAAACAGGTTTAAGCAGGAGCTTTTACTAGGTATTGGAGGGATCAGGGCACTGCGTGCTATTGGTCTGGATACCGACCTCTATCACTGCAATGAGGGACATGCGGCATTTACCACGCTTGAAAGACTCAGAGAATATATACAGGTGGAGAACAGGACTTACCCTGAAGCAACTGAAATTGTAAGGGCGTCGAGTCTCTTTACTACTCATACTCCTGTTCCTGCCGGACACGATGCTTTCGATGAGAATATGATGAGAACCTATATGGGGCACTATCCAAAGAGATTGAATATTGGATGGAATCAGATGATGAATCTTGGTAGGATGCATCCAAATCAAGTTCAGGAAAAATTCTCTATGAGTGTTTTAGCCGTGAATCTTTCGCAGGAAGTAAATGGCGTGAGTAAGTTGCATGGAGAGGTGAGTAAGGAGATGTTTTCTGAAATGTGGAAAGGATATATGACTGATGAGCTTCATATTGGATATGTCACCAATGGAGTGCATCTTCCCACATGGTTGGCTAGTTCATGGAGAGATCTGTATCTGAAGGAATTTGGATCTGATTTCCTGGAGAAGCAGGAAGATAGATCAAAATGGGAAAGGATCAGGGAGATTCCGGATAAAACGATTTGGGGAATTCGATCTTCAGAGCGGGAGAAGCTGATCAATTATATCAAGGACCGTTTATCCAATGCATCAGCTCGAATCATGGATAATCCGCGTCAGATGATTGAAATTTCCAATTCACTAAATAAGGATGCCCTGACCATTGGTTTTGCCAGAAGGTTTGCAACTTATAAAAGGGCACAGCTTCTGTTCAGGGATCTGGATCGACTGTCGAAAATCGTAAATAACAAGGAGAGGCCCGTTCAATTTGTATTTGCTGGAAAGGCACATCCAAATGATTTTCCTGGTCAGGATCTGATCAAGATGATTGTGAATATCTCCAAGCGTCCGGAATTTGCAGGAAAGATCATTTTCTTGCAGAACTATAATATACATCTTGCTAAGCGACTGCTTCACGGAGTGGATATTTGGTTGAATACACCAACTCGTCCACTGGAAGCTTCAGGAACAAGTGGTGAAAAAGCCGTGATGAACGGTGGATTGCATTTTAGCGTGCTTGATGGCTGGTGGGCAGAGGGATATAAGGAGAAAGCAGGTTGGGCATTGCCGATTGAAAAATCGTATGATAACCAGGACCTTCAGGATGAGCTGGATGCAGAAAGGATTTATACCCTGCTTGAAAGCGAGATTACCCCTAAATTTTATAAGCGAGATGCTGAGGATGTTCCAAATGAGTGGGTTGAAATCATTAAGAACTCTATTTCTGGTGTGGCTCCGGAATTTACCATGAACAGGATGTTAAGGGATTATATTGATAGATTTTACTCAAAGCTTTATAAGGGAACACTACGTTTACGTGAAGATGATTACAAGCTCTCGAGAGAATTGTCATATTACAAAAAATCAATTCTGGATCAATGGAACAATATCAAGGTGCTTAATTTTGATATATCTGACTCAGCAGGTGAATATAAGGTGGGTCAGGAATATTCAGGGAATATTAAGTTGGATCTGAATGGATTATCTGCTGATGATATTGGAGTGGAAATGGTGATTATTGATGCTGCTTCAAACAATAAACGGCCAAAAATTCTTGAAAGCATTCAATTTGAATGTGTTTCCAGTAAGGATTCTATAGCAGAGTATGCTTTTGAATACAATGTTGGATTTACAGGTCAGTTTGATATTGGTTTCAGAATGTATCCGAAGATGGAAGATCTTCCACACAGGATGGATTTCCCGCTGGTTAGGTGGATATAAAAATCTAAGAAAGTAAAACAGATTAATGAGACGCGCCGGTGGCGCGTCTTTTTTTTTGCCCACGGATTACTGGGATTTACACAGATTTGTTTCTATCCATAAGATGAGATGGCTACGCCATTTCATCTGTTTGGTAAGTATTGAAATCCGTGTTAATCCTGCTAATCCGTGGGCAGATATACAACTTTTAGCTTGCAAAAATTGCATTAGATATTTCTTCCGTGAATAAGTTTATCTCACTTTCGGAATGGGCATTTTTTTCAGGACCAGCCCTGATCGGGAGGGAAGATAGAGGTTCAGGCGTTGCTTGTACCCAAATGATCTCTCAAGCATGGACCGATGCTCTATGTCTTTATCAACTCTTTCGTAGCCACCAAAGATTGCTTCATCAGTGGATAGTACACATTTGTACTTTCCCTGGTCAACGGCAAATCCGTAATCAGTATATGATTGTGAAGGGTGGAAATTAAATACAAAAAGGTAATCAGATCTCATAAAAGCCAGAATAAGATCAGTTGGATCTGATTTAACATGTTGGCATTCATGCTTTAGTATATTCCCTGAGATAGCCAGCTGAACCATTGCTTTATCGAAATCACCCAGGAAATGATACCTTAATTCATGGTTTTTCATTAACGACCATTGCCGGCGTGCGTATTGGTATGACCACTCATTGCCTTCCCTTGGGAAATCAATCCATTCAGGGTGGCCGAATTCATTGCCCATAAAATTCAAATATCCATTCCCTGATGTGGAAATGGTAGCCAATCTGATCATTTTATGAAGTGCCATGCCTCTTTCAACCACTATATTACTAGAGGCCTTATCCATGTGCCAGTACATTTCCTTATCGATCAATCGAAAGATGATCGTCATATCACCCACCAGTGCTTGATCATGTGATTCAGCGTAACCGATGGTTCGTTCATCCATCCTTTTGGAGGTCAGTTCATGGTATAATTCGTCCATGTTCCAAACTTCATCCGCTTTTTCCTTTATGGTTTTTATCCAGTAATCGGGTATGCCCATTGCGAGCCTGTATCCAAAACCGATACCCCCTTGTTCCACTGGTGTAGCCAGACCAGGGTAACCACTCATATCTTCAGCAATGGAAATGGAACCTGGCTTCACCTCCTGCATGAGTTTATTGCATAAGCCAAGATAGGTGATAGCGTCTTCATCCTGACCGCCATCGAAATACATTTCATATCCTGAAAAATCCCTTTCCAGTCCATGGTCATAATAGAGCATGCTGGTGACCCCATCAAATCTGAACCCGTCGAAATTATATTCTGAGAGCCAAAAGTGTACGTTGGAGAGTAGAAAATGAATCACTTCATTTTTACCATAGTCGTAGCAAAGGGAATCCCATGCCACATGTTCCCGTCTTTTTCCTTTGTGAAAAAACTGGGACGGATCACCGGCATACATTCCCAATCCCTCTAATTCATTTTTAACAGCATGGGAGTGGACAATATCCATTATTACAACAATGCCTAATCCATGTGCTTCATCAATAAGCTGTTTTAATTCATCAGGAGTTCCAAATCTGGAACTAACCGCAAACAGACTCGATACATGATAGCCAAAAGATCCGTAATAGGGATGTTCCTGTATCGCCATCAACTGAATTGTATTGTATCCCGCTTCCGCAATAGTTGGAAGTACCAGCTCTCGAAATTCATTAAAGGTGCCAACCTTGTATTCTTCAGTGGCCATCCCTACATGAGCTTCGTAGATAATTGGATCTATTTTACTCAGGTCAGGCACAGAATTTTTCCATGTATAGGTTTTGTCGGGAGCCCAGACCTGCGCGTTAAAAGCTTTCGTTTCATCGTTCTGCAGGGTTCGTTTTGCCCATGCAGGAATCCGCTCTCCTTCACCTTCAGCCCAATGAAAATGAAGTTTATATTGATCCAGATGATTGATCTTTTCAGGGGCAAGATGTAACTCCCACTCTCCTGAATCATTTTCTTTCAGTGCATATTCCTCAGAGAAGGTCCAATTGTTAAAATCACCCAAAAGATGAACAGAGCTGGCATTGGGGGCCCATTCTCTGAGGGTCCAGCCATTTTCATCTTTATGTAAGCCAAAATAAAGATGACCTGTTGAGAAAGCACTTAGGCTGTTTAAATCAGACAACAAGTTTTTTTCCTTGTCAGCAAGTAGCTTCATTCTTCTCTGAATCACTGATTCAAAGGGCCTTAGCCAAGTGTCGTTATCAACAATTTGTGTCATTTTTTCACACCTCTATTTGATCTCAAGATACGAAATTTTATATCTGATAATGTTCTTTTGTCTAAAAACCATTGGATAGTGTTTTTTATTAAATTTGTGACTTAATTGAAAAGGAAGAGATGCAGCTTATTTCAATAGATGAAAAAATAGATATTCAGGATCCTGTTGTGACCATCGGTATATTTGATGGTGTACATCGGGGGCATAAGTATATTTTGGAGAAGCTTATTGCCAGGGCCAGAGAGGTGAACGGTCATTCCGTGGTTGTAACATTATGGCCCCATCCGAGAATCGTTCTGAATAAAGATGTTTGGAATTTTAAACTACTTCATTCACAGGAAGAGAAGATCAGTCATTTTGAAAAGCTGGGTATTGATTATCTGATGATTATTCCATTCAGCAGAGAGCTGGCTTCATTGGATGCCTGTGATTTTGTTCAAGAATACCTTATAGAGAAGCTCAATGTGAAAAGGTTACTTCTTGGCTACGATAACAGGTTTGGTAAAGACCGGAAAGGTGATCCTGATGGATTGTCAGATTGCTCCAGCAAGTATGGCTTTATTATTGAGAAGATGGATGAATTCAGGTCTGCTGAGGAAAACGTTAGCTCCACTTCCATTAGGAATGCATTGTTGGCTGGAGAGATTGAGAATTCCAGGGAGATGCTTGACTATGATTACTATCTTGCAGGTACTGTGATCCAAGGCAAACAGCTAGGTAGAAAACTTGGATATCCTACTGCAAATGTAAATCCACATAGCGCCTATAAACTTATCCCCAAAGATGGTGTATATGCTGCCAGGGCTGAGGTTAAAGGCAGGATATATGAGGCAATGGTAAATATTGGCGTCAGACCAACATTGGATAGTGCAAATCCCGTTAAAGTGATCGAAGCGCATCTGCTTGAATTTAAAGGAGATATCTATGATAAGGATATTGTAATACACTTCTGTAAACGCATTCGGGATGAGCAGAGATTCGATGGTTTAGATGCTTTGAAGGATCAGTTAAACGCGGATGAAAAAGAAATACGCTCGTATTTTAAGTAAACTAAAACAATATCTATTCCCAGCTGTTCTTATTGTTACACAGATAAATAACTGAGTTCTCGCAGATTTGATTAATTTTGCGTCTCAAATCAGAAAAAAAATTATGGATACGATGACATTTGTAGAAACAATGCCTTACAAGGTGGCCGACATGAGTCTGGCTGAGTTTGGAAGAAAAGAAATTGAAATTGCAGAAAAGGAGATGCCTGGTTTAATGGCAATCCGTGAGAAGTATGCAAAAGATCAGCCATTGGCGGGAGCCCGTATAATGGGTTCTTTGCACATGACTATTCAAACGGCTGTTTTAATTGAAACATTGGTTGCCCTTGGCGCTGATGTTAGATGGTGCAGTTGTAATATATTCTCTACACAGGATCATGCAGCAGC
>RCND010002375.1_pt1 | contig 10423 bp, 9 predicted proteins | sample 2041351 | NCBI WGS metagenome assembly RCND01 (sample SAMN09708230, study PRJNA481090) | Marine sediment metagenome, whole genome shotgun sequencing project. | biome: marine sediment; feature: ocean; material: sediment; isolation source: Sewage treatment plant 12B marine sediment (STP12B) ...
TCAGTTCCAGGACTTGATCAGCTCGTCATAAGCGATGGTCTTGGGTTCCTCGTCTTCGTTGGCAAGTTTGGGTTTGGGCGAACCAGGCTGGCTCAGCCAGTGTTCCGGGTCCATCTCGTCGTTCATCTTGGGACCCACGTCGCCCTGAACGCCAGCACGCTCCAAACGGATCAGGACTTTCTCCTGATCAGCACAGAGGCTGTCCAGCGCTTCTTGCGGAGTTTTTGCACCGGACATTGCGTCGCCGATGTTTTGCCACCACAGCTGTGCCAGCTTAGGATAGTCAGGCACGTTAGTACCGGTTGGCGACCATTGAACACGGGCAGGCGAGCGGTAGAATTCAACCAAACCGCCCAGTTTCGGCGCGCGTTCGGTAAAGCTGTCGTGCTGGATAGTGGACTCACGAATGAACGTCAGACCGGCATGCGACTTCTCTACGTCAACTGTTTTGGAAGTCACGAACTGACCATACAGCCATGCCGCCTTTGCACGATCAACCGGCGTGGATTTCATGATCGTCCACGAACCCACATCCTGATAGCCGATCTTGGTACCTTCGACCCAATATGCACCATGCGGCGACGGGGCCATCCGCCATTTTGGCGTACCATCCGCGTTCATGACTGGCAGATCAGGCAGCACTGTTGCCGCAGTAAACGCTGTATACCAGAACATTTGCTGCGCTACGTTGCCTTGTGCCGGAATAGGTCCGGCTTCGGAGAACGTCATACCGGCAGCTGCTGGGGGCGAATATTTCTTGAGCCAGTCAATCGCCTTGGTCACAGCGTAAACTGCTGCCGGACCATTGGTAGCACCACCACGCGAAACGCAAGAGCCAACGGGCTGTGAATTCTCGTTCACCCGAATGCCCCATTCATCAACCGGCAGACCGTTTGGTTCGCCAACATCGCCCATACCGGCCATGGACATCCACGCGTCAGTATACCGCCATCCCAGCGACGGGTCTTTTTTACCATAGTCCATGTTGCCAAAGACTTCGCCTTCGACATCAAGATGGCTTAGGTCGCGACCGGTAAAAAATTCAGCGATGTCTTCATAGGCCGACCAGTTGACGGGAACGCCCAGATCATACCCAAATGCGGCTTTGAAATCGGCCTTGTTCTTTTCGTCGTTGAACCAATCGTACCGGAACCAGTACAGGTTCGCGAACTGCTGATCCGGCAACTGATACAGGTTGCCGTCGGGGCCGGTGGTGAATTGCAGGCCGATAAAATCGTCCAGATCCATTCCGGGGTTGGTAACGTCAGCACCTTCTCCCGCCATCCATTCGGTCAGGTTGCGCGCCTGCTGATACCGCCAGTGAGTGCCGATCAGGTCAGAATCGTTGATGTACGCGTCATAGATATTTTCGCCCGACTGCATCTGAGTCTGCAGCTTTTCAACCACCGGCCCTTCACCGATCAGGTCATGGCTGACCTTGATGCCGGTGATGGCCTCAAACGCTTTGGACAGCACTTCGGATTCATAGATATGTGTATCGATACCTTCGGACGCGATGTTGATCTCCATCCCGGCAAAAGGTTGGGACGCATCAACAAACCATTGCATTTCGGCTTCCTGCTCGGCGCGGGTTAGCGCCGATCGCTTGATGGTGCTGTCTAGAAACGCCTTTGCGGCGTCCATGTCGGCCAGTACCGGCGTTGAGAGCATGCCAAGGGCACACGCCACCGCAGTAGTGGATTTTAATCGCAAGTTCATTATTTTTTCTCCCATAAAAGAACGCTTCGACTAAACTGTGGCTGGATGATCTTGCACATCTTCCAGCCACTTTTGTCCCAACTACACCCAGCGGAAAACCGCAGCGGCGTAAATCAGGCATACGATCAGCGCAAACGGTTGTGATGCGCCAACCAAACCAAGCCAGGCCAGATTGATAAAGGCCGAGCCAAGAAGCGTGATGAACAGACGGTCACCACGGGTCGTTTCGATCCGAAGCACACCAACACGGGGTGTTTCGGGAAATTTGATCGCAAGGATCGTGAAAGTAATCAACGTAGCAGCGATTACGCAGAAGAAAATTGCGGTCGGTACTGTCCATGCCATCCATGCCATTGGTTTACTCTCCTCAGATTGGTTACACGCGGCCCAGGGCAAAACCCTTGGCGATGTAGTTGCGGACAAAATAGATCACCAGCGCGCCAGGGATGATAGTCAGAACTCCAGCCGCGGCCAGCACCCCCCAATCCAGACCCGAGGCTGACGCCGTACGGGTCATAGTTGCGGCAATTGATTTTGCTTCTACTGATGTCAGCGTGCGCGACAGCAAAAGCTCTACCCATGAGAACATGAAGCAGAAGAACGCCGCGATACCGATGCCACTGGCGATCAGGGGTACGAATATCTTGAGGAAGAAGCGCGGGAACGAATAACCGTCGATATAAGCGGTTTCGTCAATCTCTTTCGGCACACCGCGCATGAAGCCTTCCAAAATCCAAACCGCCAGCGGTACGTTGAAAAGGCAATGCGCCAACGCCACCGCGATATGCGTGTCAAATAGCCCTACCGAACTGTAAAGCTGAAAGAACGGCAGTGCAAAAACGGCGGGCGGTGCCATGCGGTTTGTCAGCAACCAGAAGAACAGATGTTTGTCACCCATGAACGAATAGCGGCTGAACGCGTAGGCGGCAGGCAGCGCGACCGCCAAGCTGATTACCGTATTCATCACCACATAGATCATCGAATTGACATAACCCATGTACCAGCTGGCATCGGTGAGGATGGTTAAGTAGTTGTCAAAGGTCAGCTCTCGTGGCCACAGCGAAAATACATTCAGGATTTCCGTGTTGGTCTTAAGGCTCATGTTGATCAGCCAGTAGATTGGCAGCATCAAAAAGGTCAGGTACAACACCATCACAATCGTACTGCCATTTACTTTAGGCAGCGCAATCCAGCGCGAGGTCGTTTGGTTCAATGTTGCGTCAGACATTATGCACCATCTCTTTTATCGAGGTTTGTCATCACGGTGTAGAACACCCAGGAAATCAGAAGGATCACGAGGTAGTACATGATCGAGAAGGCGGCAGCGGGACCAAGATCGAATTGCCCAAGCGCCATTTTCACAAGGTCAATCGACAGGAACGTGGTCGAATTGCCCGGGCCACCCCCGGTAACAACAAACGGTTCAGTGTAGATCATGAAACTGTCCATAAAGCGCAGAAGAATGGCAATCATCAGAACGCCCATTATTTTGGGCAATTCGATAAAACGAAACACTTTCCAGCGACTAGCCTGGTCAATTTTGGCTGCCTGATAATAGGCATCCGGAATGGATTGTAACCCGGCATAGGCCAGCAGCCCGACCAATGACGTCCAGTGCCAGACATCCATGACGATGACGGTAATCCAGGCGGCAAGGCTATCTTGTGTGTAGTTGTAAGAAATACCCATCTTGTCCAGGGTATAGCCCAGCAGGCCAATATCAACGCGGCCAAAGATCTGCCAGATGGTGCCAACCACATTCCACGGGATCAGCAACGGCAGCGACATCAAAACCAGACAAACCGATGCCCAGAAACCCTTTTTGGGCATATTGAGTGCGATAAAAACACCAAGCGGCACTTCGATGGCCAGAATGATTGCCGAAAAGATGATTTGGCGACCAAGTGCATCGTGAATACGTTCTGAATGCAAAAGTTCTTCGAACCATTCCAGACCTGCCCAGAAGAACTGGTTGTTGCCGAAGGTGTCCTGCACCGAATAATTGACCACGGTCATCAGTGGGATCACTGCCGAAAAAGCCACCAGCAACAACACTGGCAAGACCAAAAACCACGCCTTTTGATTGACAGTTTTTTCCATTAAACGGCCACTCCCTGAATACGCCAGTCATCGACGTAGACATTGATCCCTGCCGGGTCAAAAGTGACACGGTTCATATCCGCGCCAATTTCGGCGCCTTCTTCGGCAATGATGTTGATTTCATTTCCGAAAAATTCGGCGCGCACAATCTTGTGGCGCCCCACATCCTCAACCCGGCGCACTTTGACTTCCAGCCCGTCATTGTCTGCCGACAGGCGGGTAAATTCAGGCCGAACGCCAATCTGCACCTTGCCCGAAACCGGTTTATACCCAGCCCCAAGTGGGATCTGGACGCCATCAATTATCGCTGTGTTGCCGGTCACTTTGGCATCCAATACATTCATTCCCGGCGATCCGATGAAATAGCCAACAAAGGTATGGGCGGGATTTTCGAACAGTTCTTGCGGGGTGCCCATCTGGACCACGCCACCGTCATACATCACAACTACTTTATCAGCAAAGGTCAGCGCCTCGGTTTGGTCATGGGTCACATAGATCATCGTGTGGCCAAATTCGTGGTGCAGCGATTTCAGCTGCGTGCGCAATTCCCATTTCATATGCGGATCAATCACAGTCAGCGGTTCATCAAACAGCAGCGCGTTCACATCTTCGCGTACCATTCCCCGCCCCAGTGAAATCTTTTGCTTGGCGTCTGCCGTCAACCCGCGTGCCTTTTTGTCCAGTTCGGCCTCCATGCCAATCATCCGACCAATCGTCTGAACCCGATCCGCAATATAGGTCGCATCTGCTCCCCGGTTGCGCAGTGGGAACGCCAGATTGTCGCGAACAGTCATCGTGTCGTAGACTACCGGAAACTGGAATACTTGCGCGATATTGCGCTGCGCAGTTGGCGAGTTTGTAACATCGCGGTCATTGAACAGAATCCGCCCCTGCGACGGATGCAACAAGCCCGAGATGATATTCAGCAGCGTGGACTTGCCGCAACCCGACGACCCCAGCAAGGCGTAGGCCTCTCCATCCACCCAGACGTGATTCAGCGCCTTGAGGGCATAATCGCCTTCACCCTTTGGGTTTGGCAGATAGGAATGTGCTAGATTGTCCAGCGTGATCTTTGCCATTGCGGTGTTCCCCTATGCCGCCACGGCGTAGGATGCAGGGGCCACAAGGGCACCGTCCTCGCCAAAAATGTAAACATGTGACGGATCCAGATAGACCGGCAGCGTGGTGCCCAGTGTCAAATCACGCACGCCATGCACCAGTCCAACCCAACGATCGCCGTGGTAATCAAGGTGCACAAATGTTTCTGAACCGGTTATCTCTGTCACAATCAGATTGGCGGTGAATTCCAGCCCGTCGGCTGATCTGCGCTCCAGTTCCAGGTGGTTGGGGCGAAACCCGGCAGTATATATGCCCTCCGTCAATTCACTCAATGTGCCAGTTGCTGGTGCCGACTGCCCGTCACCAAACATAAGTCGGTTGCCGGATTTGGTCACCTTCAGGAAATTCATCGGCGGATCGGAAAACACCCGCGCGGTGGTGGCATCCAACGGGTGACGATAGACCGACGGCGTCAGGCCGAACTGGGTTACCCTGCCCTGCCACAGCGTGGCTGTATTGCCGCCCAGCAACAGCGCCTCTTCCGGTTCGGTCGTGGCATAGACAAAGATCGACCCGGCTTCAGCAAAAATCTTCGGAATTTCGGCCCGCAATTCTTCGCGCAGTTTGTAATCGAGGTTCGCCAGCGGTTCGTCCAGCAGGACGAGTCCGGCGTTCTTGACCAAAGCCCGCGCGAGCGCGCAGCGTTGTTGCTGCCCACCTGACAGTTCTAAAGGCTTACGATCCAGCATCGCCGAGATTTGCATCAGGTCGGCTGTCTTTTTGACCGCGGCATCGATTTCCGCCGCTGACTGGCCCAGCAACCGCATCGGTGAGGCAATATTGTCGTATACTGTCATCGACGGGTAGTTGATGAACTGCTGATACACCATCGCCACTTTGCGATCCTGAACCCGCACACCCGTTACGTCTTTGTCATTCCACAGGATACGGCCGGTGTTTGGCACATCCAGCCCAGCCATCAGGCGCATCAGCGATGTCTTGCCCGACGATGTTGGCCCCAAGAGCACGTTCATCGTGCCGTTTTCCAGGGTCAGATCTGTTGGAAAGACATGTGTCTGCCCGTTTACGACCTTTGAAACCCCGTCCAAAACCAGTGTCATTGTTGTGCCTCCATGCGCGCATTCTGCGCGTTGGCAATCGGGCCATCACTTGCGCGCGCGTCTTTCATCCAAGTGTCGAGATCCCCGATTTCGGCCTTGCTCATACGCAGCCCTAACCGGGATCGCCGCCACACCACATCTTCGGCAGTGCGGGCGTATTCTTTTTCCATCAGCCAGTTGACTTCTCGTTCCGTCAAGTTGGCACCAAACGCCTTGCCCATATCCTGAACTGATTTGGCGTCGTCAAGGATCAGGCGGGCTTCGGTGCCATAGGCTTTGATCAGGCGACGTGCCCAGAACGCATCCAGAAACGGATATTGCTGGCGCAATTCCGCGATCAGGGTGGCAACACCGTCCACCGGAAAATCGCCGCCTGGCAGGCTGACTCCGGCGGTCCAGTCCGGCCCGGCCTTGGGGAAAAACCGGCCCGCCTTGCCAAGCGCGGCTTCGGCCAGTTTGCGATAGGTAGTGATCTTGCCGCCAAAAACATTCAACAGCGGTGCGCCGCTATCAATGTTCAAATTCAGCACATAGTCGCGCGTCGCCGCTGTTGCTGAGGTTGCGCCATCATCATAAAGCGGCCGCACACCGGAGTAAGTCCAGACGATGTCCTCTGTTTCGATTGGTTGCTTGAAGTAACGCGACGCAAAGGTGCGCAGATAGTCGGCTTCGGCTTCGGTGCATTCGGGTTTGACCGACGCATCTTGGTGATCTGAATCTGTGGTGCCAACTAGAGTAAAATCATTCTCGTAAGGAATGGCGAAAATGATCCGCCCGTCTTCGCCTTGAAAGAAATAGCATTTGTCATGATCAAACAGTTTTCGCGTCACGATATGACTGCCGCGCACCAGACGTACACTTTCGGTCGAATTGATCCGCGCGACATTTCGGATGATATCTTCGACCCACGGACCGCCAGCGTTGATCAACATTCTGGCAACGGACACACATATTTCGCCGCTGGTCTGATCTTCAGTGGTGATATGCCAAACGTCGCTCACGCGTTCGACCTGAACAACTTTGGTGCGGGTCATGATCTTAGCACCGCGAGCCTCGGCATCGCGGGCGTTCAGAACAACCAGACGGCTGTCTTCAATCCAGCAATCGGAATATTCATATGCTTTGGCAAAGCGGTCCTGCAACGGCTCTCCGACTGGGTCAGACAAGAGGTCAACCGAGGTTGTTCCCGGGAGAATTTTCCGGCCGCCAAGATTGTCATAAAGAAACAAGCCGAACCGGATCAACCAGGCCGGTCGGCGGCCCTTCATCCAAGGCATGACAATACTAAGAATGCGCGAAACCGGCGTGTCGCCTTCGAACCGCATTTCTTTGTGATAAGGCAATACAAAGCGCATTGGCCAACTGATGTGAGGCATTGCCCGCAGCAAGGTTTCACGTTCTTTCAGAGCTTCACGCACGAGACGAACTTCAAAGAATTCGAGATAGCGCAATCCGCCGTGGAACAATTTTGTCGAAGCTGAAGAGGTGGCCGACGCCAGGTCGTTCATTTCTGCCAGTGTGACGGTCAAGCCGCGACCGGCTGCGTCCCGGGCGATGCCACAGCCATTGATGCCACCACCAATTACAAAAAGATCGACTGTTTCTGGCTGCCTTTCTGACGACAAAGCGGCCTCCCCACCAGCTGTTTTGACAGAAAGCAGTAAGGCACAAACGAAGCATAACGGTCAAGAATTATTTTCGTTTATGCGCGGTTTTACTTTTTATATTTATTCTCAGTACGTTGCAGGTATCACCTTCAAATCATGCGATGTTGGAGTTGGAACCTCTATCTATAAAAAGCGTGATTCCATCCAAAAACAATGTTCTCAGCCAAATTTCACGCTTTCTTAGACCAGCTATGGTCCAATCTCTCGCACTACGAACGAGATTCTTGCCAACAAGAGCACAAACGAGCATATTCGAAGCTCCAAGTAGGATACCGATATGGCGCAGAATTTCAGAGAACCCGACATTTTGGAGATTGCTCGAAAGGAGGGCAAAGTTACTGTTGAGGACCTTGCCTTGCGTTTTGGGGTAACTGTCCAGACAATCCGCCGCGATCTGAGCGATCTAGCTGACGTAGGAAAATTAGAACGTGTGCATGGCGGGGCAGTTTTGCCCTCAAGTGTAATCAATATTGGCTACGAAGACCGACGCGGCCTGCACGATGAAGCAAAAGACGCCATCGCTCGTAGATGTGCGCAGACCATTCCTGAAGGCGCTTCCTTGTTTCTGAATATCGGAACCAGCACCGAAGCCTTAGCTCGGGCTTTGCTGCACCACCAGAATATTTTGGTTGTCACTAACAATATGAATGTTGCCAATATTCTGGCCGCCAACGCCAACTGCCAGATTATTGTCTCAGGCGGCACGTTGCGACGGTCTGATGGCGGGTTAGTTGGAAGCATTGCGATCAGTACGATTGAACAATTCAAGGTCGACTTTGCCGTCGTCGGGTGTTCCGCCCTGGATGAGGACGGCGACTTGCTCGATTTTGATGTTCAGGAGGTCAGCGTGAGCCAGGCCATTGTGCGCCAAGCCCGCAATACTTATCTGGTTGCCGACCATTCTAAGTTCCAACGGAACGCGCCGATACGCATTGCATCGCTAAAAGACATAGCAGGCATTTTCACGGATAAACCGCTCTCGGAAGCACTGACTCTAAAGTGTAAGAACTGGGGCACAGCAATTCATACAACAAAAAATTGAACTGCTGCCGGTTTCGTAGACAGCAACTTAAGCGTTCATCGCCCTGTCCTCGCAGTGTATAGGGCGATGACATCCGATGGTCGAGTGACGGCGTGTTGGGTAGTAGAAACCTTCGATGCAGTCGAAGACATCTGCCCGAGCGTGATCGCGGGTGCGGTTGCCGCTTTCGCTCCGAAATGTGGAGGATCTGCTGCACGAACGCGGCATTGATGTTAGCCACGAGTCTGTTCGGTTTTGGTGGTACAGATTTGGCCCGATATTCGCAGCTGTTCAGGCCTCAGTTCACAACTAAGACACTGCCCTGCCTAGCCTTAATCGAGTTTCCTCTGACTGTGCCAGTAGAAACGTTGTGTTTCTAACGAAAGAGGTAGTAAACTCTTTGACAATGCGAAGAATGGCTTAATTGCGCGAACTGCAAATGAGGCTCTCCGAACCCTTATGTGAACTTCATTTCGGGATCGGGTGTGATAGGAAATTGATAAGAATGGTTCAGGCAACTTCAAGCACCGTCACTTGGCGCCCACTGGGATTAGATGACATTTCTAACATTTCCGATTGGTTTTGGCACTTCGAAGATATCGCGATGTTTGACAAATCCCTGCCCGTCCCGGTTAATATTGATGCCATGCGCGAAAGCTGGCGCGCTTCGCTTGAATACGCCAACCCACCACGAGCATATTGGTTTATCGCAGAGGATGCGGACAAAAAGCCTGCCGGAATAGCCGGCCTGGAGTCGGTGAATTACATCCACGGAGACGCGGTTGTACCGGTCTTTATTGCTGAGGATTTTCGGAAAAAAGGGCTGGCAACAGCGATGGGCGCGGCGCTTTTAGACCTCGCTTTCAATCAACTTCGTTTGCATCGGTTGACCACGTATTACAGAGAAGACAACGAAGCGACGCGTCTTGCTCTTTTAAGCGTCGGCTTTAAAGAAGAGGGTCGGCAGCGTGAGGCGTGGTTCGCTGATGGCGTTCGAAAAGACATTGTGATTGTTGGAATCCTAGGCTCAGAATGGGCTGCTACTCGAGAAAAGGTGATCGAGTCTTTGAAGGACAGTTGCAAAGTATCTGTTAATTTGTCGAATTGGAATTCCTGCCGTGACTGAATCCGACGTCCGCGAAACATTACAGGAAAATCTAAAACGACGTCTTGTCGCGATCGCCTTTGCAGATATTGCGAATTTTAGCAGTATGATGAGCATCAACGAAGTCAGCACAACCCTCTCAGTTAATGATTGCTTTGAGATGTTCCGAAACGAAATCAGCGCCTTTTCCGGGGAAATCAGAGGATCAGCCGGTGACAGCGCATTGATGATCTTTGAGAGCGCTGTCGACGCAGTTACTTTTTCGGTGGAGATGCAAAAAAAACTCGCCGAAAAGAATGAAGGACTGCCTTCGGAGGCGCAAATCTGGTTTCGTTTTGGCATCAATGTCGGCGAGATATTGATCAAAGACGATGAAATCACAGGGGAAAGCATCAACATCGCTTCCCGGATCGAATCCTTTGCTACGCCAGGTAGAATTTGCATTTCGGGGTCAACTTACGATCATATCAGCAACAAACTGAAATATGGTTACGAGTATCTTGGAGGACAGGATTTTAAGAACATTGGCAAAACGATTGACGTTTTCCAACTTCACGAGAACCCAACATCCGCGGCAATGACACCAGGGCTTCGTCGAAATATCGCGAACTCGGTCGACTTCAGGGAGAGA
>RCND010002376.1_pt1 | contig 10423 bp, 10 predicted proteins | sample 2041351 | NCBI WGS metagenome assembly RCND01 (sample SAMN09708230, study PRJNA481090) | Marine sediment metagenome, whole genome shotgun sequencing project. | biome: marine sediment; feature: ocean; material: sediment; isolation source: Sewage treatment plant 12B marine sediment (STP12B) ...
TGAACGTTTTGTAAGTGCGCTTCTAAATTATTCTGGTTATAAAACGGAAGTTGGTGAAGTTTTACAAGGTAAATGTGTTACGCACGAGATTGATGTTATTGCACACAAACAAAATGAAACTACCATAATCGAATGTAAGTTTCATGGTGATCAAGGTCTAAACTGTAATGTGAAAATTCCGCTATATATCAACTCGCGTTATCAAGATGTAAAAACACATTGGAATGCAAACCCTAAAAATGGCACGATACTAACAAAAGGTTGGGTAGTCACCAATACAAGATTTACAAAAGATGCTATACAATATGGCAAATGCTGCGGTCTTTATTTATTGAGTTGGGATTATCCACATAATGATGGTTTAAAAGATCGGATTGATCGTTTGGGCTTATATCCAATAACAGTTTCAACATTACTAACTAATAGGGAAAAGCAATTTTTACTCAGTAGAGATGTGGTGCTTTGCAGAGAGCTAATGCACGATAAATTTTATTTAGATCATTTAGGAGTTTCGGAAGTTAGAAAGGAAAAAATCTTAAATGAAATATCGCAATTATGTACTCTTAAAAATCATTAGAAATGGAAAATTTTGCAATAATCAATTTTTTAGGAGCTTCAGGAGTTGTAACTGGTTCTAAATTTCTTATTGAAACCTCAGAACAAAACATTTTAATAGATTGTGGTATGTTTCAAGGTCTAAAAGAACTCAGAGAATTAAATTGGAGTGATCTTCCTGTAGATGTTGAATCTATTGACGTTGTTTTATTGACACATGGTCATTTAGACCATGTCGGTTATTTGCCTAGACTTGTTAAACAAGGATTTAAAGGCAAAATTATTGGTACAGCACCAACGCTTGCTATTGCAGAAATTATACTAAAAGATAGCGCTAAAATACACGAAGAAGCAGCAGAAAAAGCCAATAAAGAAAAATACACCAAGCATAAGCCAGCATTGCCTTTTTATACCGTTAAGGAAGCCGAAGAAACCATCAAATTATTTAAAGCAGAAATTGAAGACAAATGGATTTCATTATCAGAGCATATAACGTATCGTTTTCAATACAATGGTCATATTATTGGAGCTACTTTTATTGAATTAGATATTAACGGTAAACGTTTTGTGTTTTCAGGTGATATAGGTAGAAGTAATGACTACCTTTTAAATGACCCAAAAACTCCAGAATGGGCAGACTTTTTATTTATAGAAAGTACCTATGGTAATAAGTTACATCCAGAAGAAAATGTAGAGGATATTTTAACTTCTATAATTAAAGAAACCATACACAAAAAAGGTAATTTAATTATACCAAGTTTTGCAGTTGAGCGCTTACAAACCCTTATGTATATTCTTTGGAAGCTTTATAAAAAGAATAAAATACCAAACATTCCTATTTTTATTGATAGTCCAATGGGAAACAATGTTTTAGAAGTGTTTAAACGCTTTCCTAAATGGCACAAATTGTCCTCAGAAGACTATAATGCTATGTGCAATCATTTAAATATTATACAATCGTATAGAGAAACTTGGGAAACTATAGATGATAAGAGATCTAAAATTGTAATTGCTGGTAGTGGAATGGTTACAGGCGGGCGCGTACTCACATATTTACAGCAATTAATTGATGAACCATCTACAACAGTATTATTAGTGGGGTATCAGGCAGAAGGTACTCGTGGAAGACAATTGCTAGATGGTGCTCATGAAATACGTTTTTTTGGAAAATATTATCCTGTTAAAGCAACCATAAAGAGTATTGAAAGTTTATCAGCTCATGCGGATCAAAACGATTTATTAAACTGGATGCGTTCTATTAAAAACAGTCCCGAAAAAGTATATTTAGTTCATGGGGAATCTTCAGCACTAGACGCGTTTAGAGTAAAAATAAAAGATACTTATAAGTGGAATGTTAGCATTCCAAAACTGACAGATGTAGATAAAGTTATTATTTAAGAGGCATTAATAATCTAACTGATGGATATCATTTCATAAAAGGCTCTTCAGAAGTAACTTAGTGTCATAAAAATTAGTTTAACTCTTAAATCTATAGATTATGTCACTTATTAAATTTAACAACCGAAACAAATTATTCCCATCTTGGAATAATGACAGCTTAAAAAGTTTTTTAAGCAGCGACGATTTCTTTAACAATGATTTTTTTGAAGAAGATAGCTTAATGCCAGCAATGAATGTTAAAGAGCACGATGATGATTTTGAAATTGAATTTGCAGCTCCAGGCTTTTCAAAAAAAGACTTTGAAGTAACCATCGATGATAATATACTTAATGTTTGTGGTGAGAAAAAAACAGAGGTAGAAGAAAAAGAAGAAGACTATACACGCAAAGAGTTTAGCTATAATTCTTTTAAAAGATCTCTAAGCTTACCTAAAACAGTTAGTGAAGACCAAAATGTTAAGGCTACCTACAAAAATGGGATTCTAAAGTTAAATCTTCTAAAGAAAGAAGAAGTAAAGGAACAACCTAAAAAAGTAATTGAAGTTTTATAAGAATGTATAAGGCAGAAGGCGATTAGAAAAAATGCTTTCTGCTTTATTTAAAAAAAATATCATGGAAACAGTAAAAACACATACGCGATATGTAGAATGGTTAAATGCAAACGAAATGCATAAAGGATCTCAAGAATGGTTATCTCAATTAGAATTTATAATAGTTGAACACTTATTTTTTGAAGACCTTATAAAATCGTATACACTACAATTGATTCAACCAGAAAAATTCGTACATAATAAAGAAATTATTGATGCCATAAATAGATCTCAAAAGCAAAACAATCTTTTAATAGCAGAAGTAAAAATTCATGAAAATAAGCTTCAAATTATGGTTGATGGAATAGATCAATTGAAAGAAGAAGAGGCTTATAAAAAAGAACATAGAGGGTTAATAATTAAGATTAGCGAGTTTCTTATGGACTACAGGTCTTTAAAAATTGAGCTATTTGATATTATAAAAAACATAAAAAAAGAAAAGAAGAGAGGGCACTTAATAGATAGATTATAGAAAACTAAAAAATCATGAAACGTTTATTTTTAGTCATCATAGCACTAGCATTAGTAGGTTGTTTTTCAACAGAACTTGTAGAAAGCTGGAAAAATCCAGAGATAGAGACTTACGCGCCATCTAAAATTTTAGTCGTTGGCTTAACTTCTAATCTAGAAGCAAGACAGAAATTTGAAACCAAGCTTAAGGATGAATTAGAAATACGAGGTGCAGAAGCGGTCAGTAGTTTAGATATATTTAAAACTGAAAAGATGACAGAGATTGAACTTAAAGAATTAGAAAATAATTTAATTGATAATGGGTTTGATACAGTTTTGTTTTCAAAAGTTATTGGTGTAGAAGATAAAATAGTCTACAAGAATGATTTTGATGGCTTTGACGAAACTTATAGAAAGTTTAGTGAAGATTATTTAAGGTATCAAGATGTGTTCTATAATCCCGATTATTATACTGAGTTTAAAGTTTATCATGCAGAAACAAGTATGTATTGTATTTGCCCAACAGAAGATAGGGAACTTATCTGGAAGGGTTATATAGATATTGTAGATCCAGAATCTGCCGATAAAACGATCAATAATTATGTAAATTTAATTATTGCTATTTTAGAAGAAGAACAACTGGTCAACCCAAAAGATTTATTTGAAGAAGAACTTGTTGAGGAGGATATGATTAACTAAATCATTAATACCTCATAAAATTGTACTAGTTACCATTTGAATATAGCAGCGACGAAAAAAGGATGTTTATTGCAGTAAATTCAAATGGTAATTGGTATTTGTTTAAGAATGAAATACTAAGAGAGGTACTCTAATAGTGTTGCTTATTTGAGTCGTTGGTGATCCTATAAAAAAGCGCTCAAAAAGACTTTCCTTTTGCACTAATAAACTTGTTAAATCTATTGGGTGTGCTTGCGTGTAACTATCTACCGTATGAGCCATTGGTACGCCCGTAATTACATGATATTCATGTGTTATATCAGTTAAAAAAGCGTTTATATTTTTTTTATCTTTTTGCTCTTCTTTAGAGTCCTCATTATGTGGTTTAACTCTTAATAGATGTATTTTTTTGCTAAAGCGTTTAGTGAATTTTATAACATCACTAAAAGCTTTTCCACTGAGGGAATCTAACACATCTAAGGGCAATAAAATTTCCTTTGGAGTTCTGTATCTAAATCCTTTAGGTATAACTAATGTAGGGCAATCTACTTTTCTAATAACATTAATAGTATTACTGCCAAAAACAACCTCTTTAGCACCTGTTACACCATTAGTTCCCATAACAATTAAATCAATATGTTTTGATGTTAAGATTTGTTTTATGGCATCAGTTAATATATCATGGTCAACTATTATTTCAAAATTAAAATCCTTGTTTTTAAACTCACTCTCAAGTTTAGTTATAAGTTTTGCTAATTTATGCTTTGACTTTTTTACTAGAGAGTCATAAATGCTTTGGTTACCTGCTAACATTAAGTCGTCACTGATATAAGATGTTGAAATTTCTACGTGAAGCACAGCGAAATTACATACATAGCCTTCAAATAATTGTAAAGCATAACGCATCGCATTAAGAGAGTTTTCTGAAAAATCCGTGAGTAATAATATGTTTTTCATTTGACTTTCATTTACCTATGTAAAATACAATACTTAGTTGAAAACAACTATGATAATGGTCATACAATATGGATGCATTATGTTTCTAGACAAAAGGATTTATCTAGAACATAAAATTTTCGGTAAAGAAATTATCTTCAATTAAGCATTCAAATCTGTCTTGCGATCTAGCAACGATTTAATAAAAGGTTGTTTGGTCAATATCTGCCCAGTAGCAGCTTTTATAGCATTTGCTAAAGCACCTCCAGCAGGAGGTAACCCAGGTTCACCTAGACCTGTTGGTGATAATTCGTTTTCAACAAAATACGTTTCCACGGTTGGTGTCTCATTCATTCTAATTAAGCGATAGGTATTAAAGTTGATATCTTGTGGTTTGCCGTCCTCAAAAGAAAAGTCTCCATACATGGCATGACCAATACCATCAATTACGCCACCTTCAATTTGGTTTTTGGCTCCAGTTGGGTTTACTACGATTCCACAATCCACAGCTACTGTCACTTTTTCAACAGTAGGTTGCCCATTTTTCATGGTGATCTCAACGACTTCCGCAACGTGTGTGTTATGACTGTAATAAGCTGCAAATCCTTGATAGACTCCTTTGTTGCTATTCCCCCAATTACTTTTTTCTACAGCTAGTTTAATGGTGTTTGTCATTCGTTCAGCGGAATAGTCAATACTTTTATCTTCTCCGTCTTTTACATTTTTAAGTAAATCTAAACGGAGTTGAACAGGGTCAATGTTTAATTCTTCTGCTAATTCATCGAAGAAACTTTGTTCAGCATAGGCTAAAAAGTTGGTGTAAGGTGCGCGCCAAGCTCCAGTTGTGATATTACTTTTATAGTTTCCTGATTCTACTTTATAGTTTTTTATAGCTCCAGCTGGAAAGAAATTAGGAATTAAACCATACATATTTGAGTTAATTGCTGCTTCTTTGAGATGATAGCCTGTTACTTTTCCATCTTTTATTGAAGCTTTTATTCGATATTTAATAGCAGGTCTATAGATACCAGCAGCCATATCATCTTCACGCGAAAAAACAACTTTTACGGGCTGTTTAGTAATATTAGATATCTCTGCAGCTTCAATAGCAAAATCACCATATAAACGTCTTCCAAATCCGCCTCCCATTCTTGTCATTTCTAAATGAACATTTTCCGGGTCTCTGTCAATAAGATTTGCAATACGTCTTGCTGTGCCGGCTGGTGTTTGTATTGGACCTACTAAATGCACTTTTTCTTCCGTCACATTCGCATAAAAATTCATGGGTTCCATACAATTATGTGGCAAGAAAGGAGACTCATATGTACGTTCAATAAGCTTTTCAGCCTCTGCAAATGCTTTTTTTACATTACCATCTTCGCGACGAATATCTAGATTATTTCCATTGAGTATAGCATTTAATTCTTTATCATGGTCAGCTGTATTCTCTAAAGTGCCATCATTTTTCCATGCAACTTTTAAAGCTTTTTTGCCTTTCATAGCCGCCCAAGTATTGGATGCTAAAACAGCAATTTTATCACCGAACTGTACAACGTCAGAAACTCCATTCACCGCTTTAGCATCTGCAGCATCAAAAGAACTTATTTTTTGCCCGAAGGCTGGAGGTCTAACAACAGAGACATATTTCATGCCATCTGCTGTATAGTCTAAACCAAATAATGGTTTGCCAGTAATGATCTCATCTATATCTACGTTTATAGCATCGTTTCCTATAATTTTAAAATCTTTAATTGATTTTAATGTTACATTTTCTGGAACTTCTAATGAAGCAGCTTCATTAACAACGTCTCCGTAACCTAATTCTTCACCATTTGCATTTTTTATTATCCCTTGTGAAGCTTTACAAGAAGAAGGTTCAACTCCCCATCGAGCAGCTGCAGCATTCACTAGCATTTGTTTTGCAGTTGCACCTGTTTGACGAAGCGCATCCCAACCAAAACGAATAGATTGACTACCTCCAGCAACTTGTCTTGTAAAATTATTTGTATCTAATGCTCCTTGTGCTACGGTAACATGCTTCCATGGTACGTCTAACTCTTCTGCAATAATCATTGGCATAGCCGTTTTTACACCTTGACCAATTTCAGGATTAGGTGAAAAAATCGTTACATAACCATTATCCGCAATTTTTATAAAGGCATTGAAATCGTTGAAGTTGAGTTTTGAAACATCAACAGGAGGAACTACAGCTTCTTTACATGAGTTAAAAAAGTTAAACCCAATTAAAAGTCCACCACTTGCAAGTGCAGATGTTCTTATGAAATTACGTCTGCTAAAAGTTATTTTGTTTTGATTTTCCATGATAATTCAGCTTAAGACATTTTTTTAGCAGCTAATGCGACTGCTTTTTCTATTCGGTTATAACTAGCACACCTGCATAAGTTGCCATTCATAGCATTTCTAATAGCATCGTTATTAGGATTCGGGTTTTGCTTTAAAAATGAAGTTGCAGTCATTATTTGTCCGGCTTGGCAATAACCACATTGGGCTACATCTAATTCTTTCCAGGCTTCTTGCACAGGGTGTAATTTGTCTTCAGACAAGCCTTCTATTGTTGTAATTTCTGAGTCCTCTAATCTAGAAACAGGTAATAAGCAACTTAGAGTCGCAACACCATCAATATGAACTGTACATGAACCACATTGTCCAATACCACACCCGTATTTAGTGCCTACTAAATTGAGCTCATCTCTAAGTAGCCATAGGAGAGGAGTATCAGAGTCAACTTCTACGCTCACGTTTTTACCGTTAATCTTTAAATTATAACTTGCCATAACCTTTATTTAATTACCCTAAAGTTAAAGGTTTTTATTTAGATTAATTGAATTTAAAAAATCGTGATAGTCTTTTTTAGTATCTATATCAACCAAATTGGTGTTATCTAACTGAATTATTTCATGTTTCTTCGAATTTAATAATTCTTTTGCGCCTTTGTCTCCTTGAAGTATTAGTAATTCATTAAAATGGGCTTTAGGTATAATAGCAGGTACACCCACAGTTGCATTATAATTTGATGCTATTATTTTTTCTGAATGATTTTTATGACTATTAATCATATCATTCAAGTAATGAGATGTTATATGTGGCTGGTCACCTAATAGTATTAAAACTGAATCAAAGCTAAGTTTTATTATAGTCTTAACTCCTTCTACGATACTAGAACTTAATCCTGATTTATAATTAGTGTTATTTACGAGTTTAACGTTGTATTCTTTTATGGATTTTTCAATAGCCTCAGCATTTGCACCTAAAACACAATAAACTTCATTTGCATTAGATTGTAAAGCATGTTTAATTGTAATTCCCAAAAGTGTGGTTTTACCGGCAGGTAATAACTGTTTAGCTACTCCCATACGACTAGAACTACCTGCGGCAAGAATAAGTATCGCGATTTTCATTTAAATAAGATATGTCCAATCAATTGACTCGAAAATTAAAATATTAATGCTAAAGTTATTCAAAATAAATAGTCTTTAACTCATTTAAATTAACTCAGAGGTTTATTCTGTATTTTTGTAAAAAAAAACAAAAAAATGTCAATTATAGAAAAATTGCAATGGCGCTATGCAACCAAAAAGTTTGATACAACTAAGCGACTTTCAGATGAAAAGTTATCCATCTTAAAAGAAGCCTTTAATTTAACGGCTTTGTCTTATGGCTTGCAAACTTTGAAGATGGTTGTCATTGAAGATAAAATTTTAAGAGAATCATTAGTAAAAACTTCATATGGTCAACGTCAAGTGGCAGATGCATCTCATTTGTTAGTGCTTTGTATTCAAACTAATATTGATAAAGCAGATGTTAATGAACATTTTGAAACCATCAAAGACATAAGAGATACTCCAGATTCTGTTCTAGAACCATTTAAAAATCAATTAGAATCTACCATCGAAAATATGCCATCCGAGAAAAAGGTTGGTTGGGCAACGAAGCAAGCTTATATTGCATTAGGAAATTTAATGACTGTATGTGCTGTTGAAGGCATAGATAGTTGTCCAATGGAAGGTTTTATACCAACAGAACTCGATAAAGCTTTAAAGTTAGAAGACCATGGTTTAAGTTCAGTTTTATTGCTACCAGTTGGATACAGAGCTGAAGATGACACGTTTGCAGATTTTAAAAAAGTGAGAAAAACGTTGTCTAAAACAATCATAGAATTGTAAAATATTTCTAAAGTCAAATCCATAAAAGATTATATTTGTTAGAGTAAATTCAACCTTAAATTGTATTAATATTTATGCCAGGATTCGAATTATTTAGTGATTTAGAAAAAAAAGAAGTCAATGATGTTCTTGATAATGGCGTGTTAATGCGTTATGGTTTTGATGGCATGCGTAAAGGCCATTGGAAGGCTAAAGAATTAGAGTCTGAATTAGAAAAAACCTTTGGGTCAGAGCATGTGCAATTAGTCTCAAGTGGTACTGCTGCTGTTTCCGTCGCTTTAGCTTCTGCAGGCGTAGGAGCGGGTGATGAAGTTATTATGCCAACGTTTACATTTGTAGCTAGTTTTGAGGCTATTATGATGCTTGGTGCAATTCCTGTTTTAGTCGATATTGACGATACACTAACACTAGATCCAAAAGCTGTTGAAGCCGCTGTTACGCCAAAAACTAAAGCGGTTATGGTTGTACAAATGTGCGGAAGTATGGGGAATATGGATGCATTGAGAGCGGTTTGTGATACCCATAATTTAATTTTTGTTGAAGATGCTTGCCAAGCAATAGGTGGAACCTACAAAGGAAAACCGCTTGGAAGTATTGCCGATATTGGTTGTTTTTCATTCGATTTTGTAAAAACTATTACATGTGGTGAAGGTGGAGCAGTTGTAACCAATAATAAAGACTATTACCTAAATGCAGATCATTATAGTGATCATGGTCACGATCATATTGGTAGTGATAGAGGCGCGGAAACGCATCCTTTTTTAGGTTATAATTTTAGAATTTCAGAATTGCATGCTGCAGTAGGATTAGCCCAAGTGAGGCGTTTACCAGAGTTTATTGCTATTCAAAAGAAAAACTATACAATACTTAAAGATGCATTATCACATATTCCCGAAGTTACTTTTAGAACGGTTCCCGATGGAGGTGAAGAAAGCTATGCGTTTCTCAATTTCTTTTTACCGGATTTAGAATCTGCGCGTAAAGTTTCAGAAGCGTTTAAAATTAATGGAATCGATGTTTGTTTTCATTATTACGATAATAACTGGCATTATATTAGAAAATGGGATCACCTAAAGGATTTAAAGTCTTTATTCCCAATTTCAAAAGAAGTAAAAGACGGCTTACAATATCTGCAAACTAAGACTTTTGAACAGTCAGACGCTTTTATTGCTCGTAATATGTCTTGTTTAATAAAGCTGTCTTGGACTGAAGAAGAGGTTAAAGCTAGAGCTGATAAAATGGTTTCCTGTATCGAAGAAGTTCTTGTTAAATAGGCCTTAAACAACTTAATGTATTGTTTTTGTATAGGTGTGTATTTTTTTATTAGATAACACAATTCATAAATTTACTAAAAATTGTTTTTTATGAAATTAAATTACTCATCAGCACTCTCGGTCGTATTGTTCTTCCAGTTATCATTTGCACAACAAATGCCAATTGATTTTTCGAGTGGTTCTGATTACTTTTCGACATTTGGGAATAGTGGATTTTCTTTTAGTGTTAATCCTCAAGATGCTAATGATGACGTTGGGCAATTTTTTAATGACGGTAGCGAGCTTTGGCAAGGGTTCTATATAGATTTAGTTACACCTATAGATTTAGACCAAAACCAACAAATTACCTTATCCTT
>RCND010002377.1_pt1 | contig 10416 bp, 14 predicted proteins | sample 2041351 | NCBI WGS metagenome assembly RCND01 (sample SAMN09708230, study PRJNA481090) | Marine sediment metagenome, whole genome shotgun sequencing project. | biome: marine sediment; feature: ocean; material: sediment; isolation source: Sewage treatment plant 12B marine sediment (STP12B) ...
AGGCTTAGTTTAGTTGCAAAAATAGTATAATTATACATTATGGCGAAGGTAAAATATTATTACGATTCTGATACCTTATCCTACAGGAAAATAGAGCTTAGAAAAAGGGATAAATTCAGGAAAATGATTGTTTTTGTTGTGGCTTCGGCCATGATGGGAGGTCTTCTCGTATTTATTATGTACCAGTTTGTTGAATCTCCGAGGCAAAAAGTAATGAAGCGTGAATTGGAGAACATGAAACTACATTACGAATTACTCGAAAAGAAAATGGCACAGGCTGAAGATGTGCTTGATGGAATCCAAAAAAGAGATAACAATATTTACAGGACTTATTTTGAGGCTAATCCGATTCCGGAGGAACAACGAAAAGCTGGTTTTGGGGGAGTTAATCGTTATAAATCAATTGAAGGGTTTGATAATTCTCAAATGATTATTCAAGCAACACGAGATCTAGACATTCTTTCTAAACAGCTTTATGTACAATCAAAATCATTAGATGAAATTATTGATCTCGCTAAAGATAAAGAAGAACTTTTAGCGTCAATTCCTGCAATACAGCCTGTGAGCAAACAAGATCTTACTAGAATGGCATCTGGATTTGGATGGAGATTGGATCCTTTTACTAAGGCGAGAAAGAGGCATAAGGGCATGGACTTTACCTCACCAAAAGGAACTCCGATTTATGCAACTGGAAATGGAAAAGTAATTCGTGCTGATGCTGGTTCATCTGGTTTTGGGAAACACATAAGAATTGATCATGGTTTTGGATATGTAACGTTATACGCACACCTATCTAAATACAATGTAAAAAAAGGCAAGAAGGTTAAACGAGGTGACCTAATCGGTTATGTCGGCAGTACAGGACGGTCACAAGCTCCTCATTTACACTATGAGGTTCGATATAATAAACAACAAGTTAATCCTATTAACTTTTATTATGGTGATCTTTCACCTCAAGAGTTTCAGGAAATGTTAAAAATGGCTTCGCAAGAAGGACAATCACTTGACTAATGCAGATAAACTTACCAGACAAACGATATTATAAGATAGGTGAAGTAGCTAAGGCGTTTGACGTCAATACTTCATTGATCAGATTTTGGGAAAACGAATTCGATGTTTTAAAACCTAAAAAGAATAAAAAAGGCAACAGGTTGTTTACGCCTGAAGACCTTGAGAACTTAAAAATGATTTATTTTTTGGTCAAAGAGAAGGGTTTTACCCTTGAAGGTGCAAAAAACAAATTGAAAGAAAACCCTGATGAAATATTTTCAAAACATAAAATCATCATGAGGCTTGAAGATATCAAGAATGAACTTGTCGAAATTAAAAACCAACTTTAAATATATAGATTATCATGAAAAAATGGCTTCCCTTAATAGTAATCGTTGTTATCATCATAGGAATTTTCAGATGGGGTGTTGGCTTAAACAACACCATGGTGGAAAAGCAAGAAACAGCGAAAACACAATGGGCTAATGTTGAAAGTGCCTATCAAAGAAGGTCTGACCTTATCCCAAATTTGGTCAATACGGTTAAAGGATATGCTGACTTTGAAAAAGAAACCTTAGAAAGTGTGATCCAAGCAAGGGCAAATGCAACAAAAACGACTATTGATCCCAGCAATATTACACCAGACCAAATGGCAGCCTTTCAGCAATCACAAAATTCTTTATCAGGGGCGCTTAGTAAGTTGATGGTAGTGGTTGAAAAGTATCCTGACCTAAAGGCCAATCAAAACTTTCTGGAACTTCAAAGTCAACTTGAAGGAACTGAGAACAGGATTAATGTTGAGAGAAATCGTTTTAATGAACAAGCAAAAGATTATAACATTTTTATTAAAAAATTCCCGGCGAGTATGGTTGCTGGATTTCTGGATTTTGATGAAATGGCCTTGTTCCAGGCAGCTGCTGGAAGTGAAAACGCTCCGACTGTAGATTTTAATTAGTACTGAAATAATATAAATGGAGCCAAAGCATTGCTTTGGCTTCTTTTTTACCCAAAAATGGCTTATGGAAGTAGCAGAATTTTTAAGCAAAGAGCAAGAAAAGCAAGTAGTAGATTCGATCAGAGAAGCGGAACTAAGTACCTCAGGAGAAATCAGAGTGCATTTTGAAAAGAGTCTTAATCAAGATCCAATCAAAAGAGCGCAAGAGTTGTTCTATCAATTAGAGATGGATAAAACCCAATTTAAAAATGGGGTTTTATTCTATGTGGCAGTTGATGATCATAAGTTTGCGATTATTGGAGATGAAGGTATAGACAAGGTAGTTCCAGATAATTTTTGGGAAAGTATTAAAGATGAAGTGATCAATGAGTTTGTAAAAGGGAATTACGCAAAAGGCCTGGCCCTTGGAATACTTCATGCTGGAGAAAAACTAAAAGAGTATTTCCCTTATGGAGACACGGATGAAAATGAACTTTCTGACGAGATATCCAAGCGCCATTAAGCACTAAATCTTTACTGATATCCTCAAACAATTTTGTATTTTTGCAACTAATTTAATACGCTTCAATGTCTATATTTCATAAACTCCAAGTGAAGGAGGTAAGAAGGGAAACCGTGGATGCTGTATCAGTGGCTTTCGATGTTCCTGATGAGTTAAAAAATGAATTCAAATTTTTACCTGGTCAATATATTACCATACAAAAGGACCTGCAAGACAGCCTTTTAAGAAGGGCTTATTCTATCTGTTCATCTCCTGAAAGTGATGAGCTCAGAGTAGCGATTAAAGAGGTTGATAAGGGAAGGTTTTCTTATTTTGCGAATAATGAATTAAAGCAAGGTGATCTTCTTGATATAGCGGGCCCAGAGGGCCGCTTTGTTTTAGAGACAAGTGATGAGAATCAAAAAGATTATATGGCTGTTGCCGCAGGAAGTGGCATTACACCGGTAATTTCTATGATCAAATCTGTACTTCAAAATGAAGAGAAAAGCAGATTTGCCCTGATCTATGGAAGTAAGTCTGGTGACAAAACCATATTTAAGAAAGAGTTAGATGATTTGGTGATCTCTTCAAAAGGAAGGTTGAAGATTCAATATGTATTCAGTCAAATTATCAGTGATAAAGCTTTATTCGGAAGAATAGATTCGAATAGGGTCAAAGATTTATTAAAGAATGATTTTTCTGATTGGAATTTTAGCACCTATTTTCTTTGTGGGCCTGAAGAATTAATTGATGCAACTAAAACTATTTTGTTAGGAAACGGTGTAAAAGAAGATGCCATCAAATTTGAATTGTTCAGTAGTACTTCTAATAAGAAAGTTGTAACAAAATCTTTGGATGGAAATACTGAAATTTGTGTGGTTATCGATGACGAAGAGACCAACTTTGAAATGAGAATGGATGAGATCATTCTTGACGCAGCTCTTGCTAAAGGTCTTGATGCACCATATTCATGTCAGGGAGGTGTTTGTAGTAGTTGTTTGGCTAGAGTTGTAGAAGGTGCTGCTGTAATGGAAAGAAATACTATCTTAGATGATGATGAAATTGAGGAAGGTTTGATTTTAACTTGTCAGGCACACCCCACTACTTCAAAAATTAAAATTGATTACGACGACGTTTAGAAGTTGGTCAATGCTTTAGATTTTCGCTATGATTAATGAATATGTCAATGCGGTATTATTGGGTTTCGGGTTGGCCTTTATGGTGGGGCCGGTTTTTTTTATATTAATAGAAACCAGTATTACTAAAGGAATGCGAGCCGCACTTACCTTTGATATAGGTGTTGTTTTGGCGGATATCATGTTTATCACGATATCCTATTTTGGAAGTGTCACTATCTTGAAAAGAATAGAAGATGATCCCAGAATTTTTATGATAGGAGGGGCGGTACTTGTGAGCTACGGATTGTATACAATATTTTATCAAAAAACAAAAAAGATAGTGACCGATAAGGAGTTGGTAGTTGTAGAGTCAAATAACTATGTAGGACTCTTTTTAAAAGGCTTCTTTTTAAATACTATTAATTTTGGTGTTTTGGCCTTTTGGTTGGCAATTGTTATTGCTGTAAGTTCAAATTTTCAGATGGATTCGGCTAAGGTATTTAATTACTTCGCCATAGTAGTAATTACCTTCTTACTAACAGATATAGTAAAAATAGCTGCTGCAAAACAGCTTAAGGCAAAATTAACTCCAGTAGTTTTGAGAAAAATTCGTCATGCCCTTGGTATTTTCTTTATTGTATTTGGTGTTATTTTGGCAACAAAGCGATATATCCCAGAAAAAACAATGGATAGAATAGACAACGTAATAGATAAAGTGAGATCTTAGTTATTCTGAACTTTTAGATTGTATTTGTCAGCAACCTTGTGGAATACTTCCAACTTATCTTGATTTTTTAAGTCTTTATACATGTAGCCAATCTTTTTAGCAGCATCAGCTCTATAGGGTGAGTTTTGCGCCGTATAGATGGTATACGCCCTGATTAGATTATCAAGCCCGGCTTCCTCTTGTTGCTGGGTATATAAGATAAGGCCTAATCCGTAGTAGCCCTCAGGATCTTCATTGTATATTTCAATGAATTTGTTGTAATAAGTTACAGCCTCATCATATTGTTTGTTAAGGTTATACGTGATCGCTATATTAAGTAGAGGTAACCTTCCTTCAGGATATATCTCAAGAGATTTCTTATAAGACTCAATGGCCTTGTCGTATTCTGTGTTTTTTCTATAACTAATTCCCAAGTTATCCCAAGCAAATGCAAAGTTCGGATCAATATTTACAGCTTTCGAGAATTTTAAAATTGCATTTTCTACGTCTCCATCATTGATGTAGTCCATACCGTCATCATACGCTAATTGTGCAAGTACATTATCTGATGATGCATGTATAAATTTTTTGTTTTCTGTAAAAGCCAGTTCTTTAAGTGATTTACAATGTTGAACCAAATAGTTTTCCACGGTTTTGTAATTCATATCAACCGCTTGATTTTCGGGATTACCCTTGTCTACATTTACTTTTTCTAAGGATTTATTTATACAAACCTTAATGTTTTTGTTCTTGTCGTCTGAAGCAGTTTCAATTTGTGAAATACACTCGCAGGCATCCTTGGATACCGACAGTAATTTTTCATCATTCTTATCCTGAGCATACCCAAGAGTAACAGACAATATAAAAATGTATTTGATTATTTTCAAAAGAAGAATGTTTTAATTTGCGTTCTAAATAGTTTAAATACCCGTGCTTCCAAATCCGCCTTCTCCGCGTTTGGTCTCATCTAGAACGTTAACTTCCTCCCATTTAGTATGTACGTAGCTAGCAATTATCATTTGGGCTACTCTATCCCCGTCGTTAATGGTGAAATTATCCTTAGATAAATTCACAAGAATTACACCGATTTCTCCTCTGTAATCGGCATCAATTGTTCCGGGAGCATTTAAGACACTAATTCCAAATTTAGCAGCCAATCCACTTCTTGGTCTTACCTGTGCTTCATATCCAGGAGGTAAGGCAATAAACAATCCAGTTTTGATAATAGTTCTTTCAAGAGGCTCTAAGATTAAAGGCTCCGTGATATTTGCCCTAAGATCCATACCCGCTGAGGAACTGGTTTCATAAGAAGGGGTTGCGTGCTTCGACTTGTTTATGATTTTAATGATTATGTTTTCCATATTTGTTTTATTTCAGATTTTTGAGACAAGAAAACAGTCCCTATAAATACAATAATTATAGCTATTGATACAAGGTAATTCCCTCTGAAGTGTATAAACGATAAATAGCTTCCTCCAATAGTAATTGATAACGTTAAAAAAATGTGCTTCAGTGAATAGGGGATACGATAATATTTTTTGCCATAAAAATAACTTAATAAAGCAATGAACAAGTATGTAATTAATGTGGCCCAGGCTGAGGCCATATAGCCAATTTTAGGGATGTAAATGATGTTTAGTCCAATAGTAATTAAAGCACCTAGAATTGAAAAATACATTCCATACCGAGTTTTGTCTGTAAGCTTAAACCAGACTGAAAGGTTATAATAGATTCCTAGAAACAGATTTGCCAAAAGAATTATTGGCACAATTTCAAGCGCTTGGAAATATTCTGCTTTTCCCAGAAGCAGCAGGGCAAATTGATCTATAAAACCGATAATGATGATCATAAATAAAGCCCCAAAAATGATAAACCAATTTAAGATTCTTGCATAGGTTTGCTTTGCATTTGACTCCTTTGCATGATTAAAGAAAAATGGTTCAGCACCCATTTTAAATGCCATGATATATAAAGACATAAAAACGCCTAATTTATAACAGGCTGCATAGATTCCCATTTGTTCTTTACCAAGGTATTTGGTAAGAAGTAGTTTGTCTAAATTCTCATTGGTAACATAAGCCAAGCTACTTACCATGATAGGTATGCCATAAGTCAGCATTTTATATAATAGCTTTTTATCAAAGGATGTTTTGAATTTAAAGACTATTGGGAACAAAAGTAAAAATGTGACCAAACTAGCCATGAAATTAGCAATAAAGATATACAAGACCAGAGGGTGGTTGTTAAAGTTACTTGCAATAAACTCTGGGACATAATTACCATAAGTCAGTGCATTAGGCACGTATAAAAGAAAATATAAATTAAACAAGGCGAAAATAACCACATTCAAAACCTTATAAAAAGTAAACTTAATGGGTCTGTTACTTACTCTCAAATAAGCAAAGGGTATAACTACCAGTGTGTCAAAAGTAGTTACAAGAATCAATATTTGTAAAGGCAAGGGGTTTGAAAAACCCAGATGAGCGCTTAGGCTTCCACTGAATATAAAAGCGACTACCATGAATGTGAGGGTAGTTACCAACAAACTAAGAAAGGCAGTTGAAATCACTTTTCCTTTTTCTTTTTCCTTGGTAAAGAATCTGAAGAAGGCAGTTTCCATGCCATAAGTGAGCAAGGCATTTAGGTAAGCAGCATAAACAAAATATATTGTAGTTTCAGCATAGCCTTCTGAAACAAGCGTGTTGGTGTGTAATTTTACAAGAACGATTGTAATTGCCCTTGGTAAAACGGCTGCGATCCCGTAAATTATAGTATCCCTAAAAAACCGTTTTAAAGTGCTCAATTTGCTTTTGAATGAAAAATATTCAAACAAAAATAAAATTAATGATATACAAACGGGTATTTATGTGAAAAATCTTTTAACATAAAAAAAGCCCTTGCTGATGCAAGGGCTCTTTTTTATGAAATAACTATGAATTAAGCTTCAATAGGATCAATTGATACATATGATCTATTATCTTTTTTCTTAGTGAATTTTACAATTCCATGTACCTGAGCATGTAGCGTATGGTCTTTACCCATATATACATTTTCTCCTGGATGATGCTTTGTGCCTCTTTGACGTACTAGAATATTTCCAGCTAATGCGCCTTGACCACCAAAGATTTTTACTCCTAATCGTTTCGATTCTGATTCTCTACCGTTCTTAGAACTACCTACACCTTTTTTATGAGCCATGATCTAATATTTTTTATGGATTAATTTATTTTTTTGGACTTTCTTCCTTTTTTGCAGCTGGTTTTTTAGCTGCAGCTTTTGGGGCCGCTTTTTTTGGAGCCGCCTTAGCAGGTGCCTTTTTTTCTGTTGTAGCTGTTTTCTTTGCAGGAGCTGCTTTCTTAGCTACTGGTTTTTTCTCAGCTTTTGGTTCTTCAGTTTTAGCAGCGGCTTTTTTAGCTGGAGCTTTAGTTGAAATACCTTCAATTAAGATTTCAGAAAGATACTGGCGATGACCATTTTTCTTTTTAAAACCTTTTCTACGTTTCTTTTTGAAAACGATTACTTTATCACCTTTAAGATGACTTAAAATTTTTGCAGTTACTACTGCATTTTCTATAACCGGGGCGCCAATGGTAACTTTGCCATCATCTAGTAAAAGAACTTTGTCAAAAGAAACTTTTGATCCTTCCTTCTCTTCTAAGCGATGAACAAAAACCCTTTGGTCTTTTGCAACTTTAAATTGCTGCCCTGCTATCTCTACAATTGCATACATAGATTTATGTTTTTGCTTTTAATAAAAAATACTGCCCATTCTATTTAGGCGGGTGCAAATATACACCTTTTTATTAAATGAGGAAAACTTTTTAAAGTCATTATTCGCTTAAGAATCCGAGCGATAGCTCAATCAATGATTTATTTTCCTTTATTGGTTAAATAAACCCCAAGAAGTATCAGAGAGCCTGCTAAGAATTGACCAAAATATAACCTTTCTCCATCAAGAACGCCCCAGAAAATGGCTACTATCGGGATGAGGTAAGTGACAGAACTTGAAAATATGGGTGATGATATTTGAATTAATTTATTGAATAACGTTTTGGCCATAGCTGTACCAAATACAGAAAGAAGCACTAAATACCAAAGAGATGGTTGAGCAGCTTTCATATAAGACAATTCGAAAAAATCTGTCCACCACAAGATGATCAAAGCTGGGATAAATATGATGATGAAGTTACCGGTTACAATTGTGAGCGCATTTAGGTCGTTTAAGTGTTTTTTAAGAATATTCACATTAAAAGCATAGCCTACAGAGGCAATTACAACAAACAACGCGTAAATATAATTTTGCTCAGGATTGAGATCAGCTCCTTTGAGAATTAGAAATAGAGCACCTATTAATCCTATGATTACTCCGATAAATTGTTTTCTCAAAAAACTAAAACCAAAAAAAAATGAACCCACAAGTAAAGTGTTAAGAGGTGTCAGTGAATTTAGTATTGAGACTATCGAACTATCTATTTTTTGTACCGCAAAAGCAAAAAGGAATGCAGGAAAGAAAGTTCCTAGCATGGCGGTTATAGTTATGTAATACCATTGTTTCTTATTTACTTTAGAAATATTTTTGAAACCGACTATGAAAAGAGTGATTCCCGTAAAGATAATTCTGAGAGCACCAACTTGAATTGGATCAAGATAGAATAAGGCCTTTTTCATCAATATGAAAGAACTTCCCCAGATAAGCGCCAGTATGATGAGGATTAACCATCTCGACTGTTTGTTATTCATATTGTTGAACCTTATTCATGATAGGCTTATTGTTGCTGAAAAATAATGCTTATTTTTGCCTGTACACTTATAATTTTAAACTTGTGAAATTACATATTAAATTCATTTCGCTTGCGATATTAATGTTGTTTTTTATATCCTGTGATTCTAAAAAACCTGAAGAACAGAGTAAAGAAGAGTCTATTGAACAAAAGGCTGTAGCTGAAGACCTACACCAGGTTAAAGTAGCTATTAAGGGGATGACCTGTGAAATTGGCTGTGCAAGATTGATTCAGTCTAAATTGTATAAAGCTGATGGTGTAAGTTTTGCTAAAATTTCATTTCAAGATAGTTCAGGAGTTGTCAGTTTTGATCAGAATAGAATAAGTGAAGATGAGATTAAACAGATCATTGAGCGAACAGCTGGAGGTGAAATTTATTCAGTGGCCTCAATTGAGGAAATAGAGCCTGCCATTAAGCACGGTGATACACAGTAACTAAAATATTTCAACAGTTGGATTTCAGAACAAAATGGTCGTACTTTGCAAAAATTTTTAGAACTAAAACTAAAATAATACTTAACTCTAAAACTATAAAATTATGAAATTAATGAAATTACTTTTTACTGTGATGCTCGTAAGTGCAATTGCATTTTCATGCAAATCAGATAAAAAAGAGGCTGGCGAGGCCATGGATGATGCTGTAGAAGAAACAACTGAAGCTGTAGAAGAAACAACTGAGGCTGCAGAAGAAACAACTGAAGGAATTGAAGAAGGAGCTGAAGCAACAAGTGAAGCCGTTGAGACTGCAGGTGAAGCTGTTGAAGAAGCAGTAGCTGAAAAAAAGATTACTGTTGTTTTTCCAAAAGACACTAAACTTCAAGATGAAGTGAAAAAAGCTTTGGCTGAATTTGCAAAAAGTAATCCAAAAGTGGAAGCTCATTTGCACACCGCCTATGCATTTGCATTTTTTCCAAAAATCACAAAAGGAGGTCTTGGAATTGGTGGAGCCGGTGGAGCCGGATTGGTATTTGATGATAAAACTGTCATTGGAGAATCTAAGCTTGCTCAGGCAACTTTCGGATTACAGGCCGGTGGTCAGCAATATATGGAAATCATTCTATTTGAAGATCAAGCAGCTTTAGGTAGATTTACAGCAGGGAAAGTTAAGTTTTCAGGGCAGGCTTCTGCTGTAGCCTTGAAAGATGGAGCTTCTGCTGATATTGATTATCAAGATGGTGTTGCAATTTTCACAAAAACAATAGGTGGATTAATGGCTGAGGCTTCTGTTGGAGGTCAAAGTTTCAAATATAAGCCAGGAATTAAATAATCTTAATAAAAATTTTATTAAAAGGGCCTTAAGGCCCTTTTTTTATGCAAAAAAGTATTTTTTACATTGAATATTAGCTTTTTAAAAGATAAAGTATTTATTTTGTCGCATCAAGTTA
>RCND010002858.1_pt1 | contig 10416 bp, 6 predicted proteins | sample 2041351 | NCBI WGS metagenome assembly RCND01 (sample SAMN09708230, study PRJNA481090) | Marine sediment metagenome, whole genome shotgun sequencing project. | biome: marine sediment; feature: ocean; material: sediment; isolation source: Sewage treatment plant 12B marine sediment (STP12B) ...
CCTGTTGAAGTTAAACTTAAATCAAAACTATCCTTGACATCTACGATAATCGAATTAAGTATATTGGTAATGAACGATATTACAAAAAATACCAGCATCACCAATCCAATGATGTGGTAATACCTTTTTGCGGTAGGCTTACTTTCTTCCATTATAAGTTTGGTTGGTTATTTAAATTCTATGGGTGTAGTCTTTTAAATTAGCAATTTATTTAGGCATTTATATTGGTCTAGTAATACAAATTACAAGACCAATTATAAGTTTATACTACCTAAAAGGTAAAACCTTCACAATTGCTCGTGATATGCCTAAATCAAAAGTTTATTTTTTTCCTAACATGGGAAACATCATTCTAATCTCTTCATCTGTCGGTTGTTTGCCGTACTCACAAATTTCAAAGTACTCAACGTGGTCAACCTTGGTCATATCTACGTTTGGATACCATTTTTTGGCAGCTTCTAGCGCACTGGCATCAGCTTTTCTGCCCATCCACGTTTTCTTAAGCCATGCCAAGCGTTCCTCCTCTCCTGTTGGGATAGTAGACAAATCAACTCCACGTGTCCAAGGCAACCACTCAAACATTTGGGAATCGTGTGCTGCAAGTCCCTTTACTTTAGTATCAATAACATCATCTACGATAACCGCTATGTCTTTTTGAAAAGGGTAAGGTTTTTTAAACCCATCGCTCATATAAAGAAAAACTGGATTTTTTTTAAGTGGTGGGGTGTCTGGGGCTACATTAGGCACTATGTTCATATACGCAGCATCCTGTACAACAGAACCCGCATTTCTATGGTCGGGATGATAATCGTTTGGCCTAAGACCAAGAACAATATCCGCATCCCAATCGCGAATTCTCCTTATTACTTCCAGCCTTACTGTCAATGTTGGAAATAATTCTCCATCATGATTATCCAGAACCTCATACTCTGCAATTCCCAAAGCTTTAGCTGCCGCCTTGGCTTCCAGTCTTCGCCTTTTGGCCAAAGCTCCACCTCCCATTTCGTGATGCCCTGCGTCACCGTTGGTAAGTGCTAAAAACTTAACATTATGCCCCATTTTGGCAAATAACGCAGCAGTTCCTCCAAACTTTGAATCACAATCATCTGGGTGAGCGCCAATAGCTAGTATATTCAATACTTTTTTTTCTTGTGCTTGACCCATTGTAAATGCTAAGCACAAGCATATAATTAATGTAAATTTCTTCATGACGTTATTCTATTAAATTAAAATTTCTTAATCAGTAATAATAGGATGTTTTTAAAGCGTTGTAAGGACAGTTAATCGTATACTATTATTTGAGTTGAACCCATAGTCTATAATAAGGAAATTCATAGTATGGGTTCACTCAAACAAACTCAAATAAATAAACTATTTCATTGCTATTGATAGGAATTAATTTTGAACAAAATTTGGATTGATGTCTATTTCTCGTTGCGGTATAAAGAATAAATCCCTTATATCACCAGCATTGATAACATCCGACTCAGCTTCTATTAATTTATCGGTTACAACCCCAAACCTTTTAAGGTCTGGCCAACGATGATTTTCAAACGCAAGTTCCACCTGCCGTTCTTTAAGCAATTTGTCTTGGAAAGAACCTGGCGTGGCAGCATCTATATCATCCAGCCCAGCCCTAGTCCTAACTTCGTTTATCAAGGCATAACTTTCCGGTGATTCTCCTAGAGCTTCCGCAAGCATTAAAAGCACATCTGCATATCTAAATACCACAAAATTGTTATCTGAATCATTTTCTTGTGGTGGATTGCTTTCATATTTCCTTACATAATTCTGTTCTATAACCTCTTCATCGACATTAATCCAAGAAGTACCTAAAGAAGGTTCAAAACGTAAGTCCCCTTCCTCAAAAGCGCTTACTAGTAAGTCAGTTGGCCTATTTCTTCCAAACCCCTGCCCAGTCTGCAAATCACCACTTGGGGAGAACTCGTTCGTTAATAGACTTCCTTGACCTATACCACCACTAATAAACTGCACCTCAAATATAGACTCTACATTGTTCTCATTACCTGTACCCCATAAATCGGCATAATTTGTTGCTAATTCATAGTTGTAATTAGTGATAACTCGTCGTAACGTAGTTTCAGCCTCAGCAGTATTCCCAAGGGTCAACTGAACTTTTGCCAACAATATAGCGGCGGCACCTTTTGTTGCCCTGCCTACATTATCTGACGAATAAGAAACAGGTAGATTACCTTCAGCGACCGCTAAATCCGATGCCAATTGATTATAAACAGTAGTCGCATCTACTTGCGTAAGTTCATCACCAGGAACAAATGGAGTTAACTGTAATGGAATATTACCAAAGCCAACTGCCAAATGATAGTACATTAAGGACCTAAGAAAAATTGCCTCGCCTATGATACTATTTTTGACACCTTCCTCAATTTCAACTACATTGTCTATCCTGTCAAGAATAACATTACAGTTTGCAATTACCCTATATGATCCGCTCCAGGCAGCATCCACCTGTTCGTTTAATGGATCTTCAGTAAATTGATTAATCTCGGTATACTGTCTCGCCAAACCTGTTGCATCGGGTCCTTGGTCCGTGTTATCTGAACGCATTTCAAATAAAGACCAATAGGCTCTATTATACACACCTGCATCCTGCAGTCCTGCATAACTTGCATTTATAGCAGCTACTAAATCATCTGCAGTATTATAAAAATCAGCCTCATTCCTATTGGAGATTGGCGCTAAGTCCGTAAAATCCTCACTGCATGCTGATGTTACGCATATCATTAAGAATACTATGATTATTTTTTTCATCTTTTACAGTTTTAAATTAAAAAGTTAGATTTATACCCATGGTAAAAGATCTTGTTAGTGGATATGCACCATAATCTTCTCCAGGGGTCAAGCTATTATTGGATATGTTACTCACCTCTGGATTATATCCTAAATAATCTGTGAATGTAACAAGGTTAGTTCCAGTAATATAAAATCTTAGTCTATCGATACCACTATCACCAAATAATTTCTTAGCTGGTACTGAGTATCCTAACGTAACATTTCTTAAACGAATATAGGATCCGTCTTCTACTTGATACGAGGATGGTCTATTATTGTTACCATGATTACCGGTCTCCCTATCAGCTCTTGGCACTATTCCATTTCCTGGATCAGTGGCTGAACGCCATCTTTCATTTAGTATGCCATAAGCATTGAAATTTGCCTCTCCATTTTTCATGTGGCGAGACGTAAGATTTAAAATTTCGTTTCCTTCAACACCTTGAATCAAAAAGCTAAAATCGACGTTTTTATAACTAAATCTGTTATTAATACCCCATGTAAAATCAGGAAAATAACTTCCTGTAACAGTTCTATCATCTGGAGTTATTTCACCATCGCCATCAATATCTTTGAATCTAAAGTCACCTGGGGCTGCATTTGGAGCTTGTGTATCTACTGGCGCGTTATCAATCTCAGCTTGATTTTGATATATACCATCTACCACATAACCATAATAGCTACCTATTGGGTCTCCAACTCTAGTTACATGCCTAACACCAGCACTACCTGCCGAAAATATAGGCTCATTGCTTTCATTAAGAGATAGAACTTCATTTTTATTTGTAGAGAAATTTAAGTTGGTGTCCCATGAAAACTCTCCAACAAAATTCTTAGTACTTAGCGCCAATTCAAATCCACTATTCTCTACTTCTCCCAAATTTTGTAACGTTGTCTGGAAACCTGAAACTGAAGATATACTTACGTTCAATAACAGATCGGACGTTTTAGTGGTATAATAATCGGCCAATAAAAAAATCCTGTTTTTATAAAGACCTAACTCCAGACCTATATTAGTTTGTTGGGATTTTTCCCAAGTTAGCTCAGGGTTAGGAATGGTACTTTGTATCAATCCATTCACCTCGTTTCCGGCTAGGTTGTAATTATCAGGGGAAAGTAAGCCAATTGCTCCATAATTAGGGATTTCAAAGTTTCCTGTTTCACCCCAACTAACTCTAAGTTTCAATTCTGAAATAGCCTCAACAGATTGGAAAAAGCTCTCTTCATTTATACGCCATCCTGCGGAAACTGATGGAAAGTATCCTGTTTGATTATCGGCTCCAAACCGCGAAGAACGATCAGAACGAATAGTTCCAGTAAAAAGATATTTATCCTTAAATGCGTAATTCAATCTAAATAAAGCTGAAGCTAAAGTCCATTGTTCTTGTACTGAATTACCAGCAAATACTTGACCTCCACTTATTGTCTTTACCAAATCATCTGGAAAGTTGTCTGCCAAAACTTGCTTTATTGCAATATTGTCCTTTTGGGCTGTATATCCTAAAACAGCATTTACAAAATGGTCATTAAATTCCTTTTCCCAATTCAAGGTATTCTCCCACACCCAATTAACCTCAGTAGAGGACGTTGCTTGCGCAAAGGACTCACCTTCAGCGGAATTTCTATACAATAATGAATTCCCTCTATACAAATCCTGATTATACAAGTTAATATAGGTGCCCCCAAAAGTTTTAAAGGTTAGCTCAGGTAAAATATCATAAGATAAACCTAGGGATGCTCGGGTTTGAAACTGAAAGATTTCATCATCTACACCTTCAATAATGGCTAGTGGATTACTAGCTGTTGTGGTTGCACCACCCAAAAAGGATTGATTATTCCTTTGGTTTATAGTGCCATCAGGATTCAAAGGAGCTACGGTTGGCGAATGCACCAAACCTGAATAAATAACACCCGGTGGTCTAGCAAAATATGGAGCAGATGCGGGTACCCTTTGATTTTCGGTAATTGTCGGGGCAACTCTAAGATCTAAGTTCAATTTATCTGTTAGCTGAGAATTTAAGTTTAACATCATATTGTAACGCTCAAATTTTGCTTTTTCGACTACACCAGTTTGCTTATAATACCCAACAGATGTAAAGAAACTTGTGTTGTTCTTAATTGGCGATGCATATGAAAAATTATAATTGTTTACGATACCGGTCTTAAACATGGTGTCTTGCCAATCCGTATCAGTGCCGTCCCAATTAATAAAGGATTCAGGCATTTCATAGTTGGCATTACCTCTATCGCCTGGTCCAATAGGATCGTCAATAGACGCTCCTGGCACGGAGGATAGGTAATTATTATTCCGCGCATCTCTCGTAAAATCTATTAGTTCCGGAGCATTCATTAGATCAATTCTATTAGCGACATCTTGCATACTAATAAATGAGTCAAATGAAAATTTACCCTCATCAGTCGCTGATCCTTTTTTTGTAGTAATCAACAACACACCATTTCCTCCTCTAGAACCGTATATTGCAGCAGCAGAAGCATCTTTTAATACTTGGATTGACTCAATATCATTTGGATTTAAAGTTGCAAGTGGATTAACTGGCGGTGGCTGAAAAGCTGCTCTTCTCCGGGCCACGCCTCCGTTAACGCCCACTGATGTAAGATTCCTAGATATTGGAATTCCATCAATAACAAATAATGGGTCATTACCAGCGGAAATGGAGCCTGAACCCCTCACCCGAATGTTTGGGCTTGCGCCTGGCTCACCAGAAGTTTCTTGAACTTGAACCCCAGCAACTTGGCCAATAATAGCCGCCTCTGGACTTAATGATGGCACCTCAGTAATCGTTTCTGGAGTAATAGAAACTACAGAACCCGTTACTCTTTTTTTAGATAAGGTTCCATAACCAACAACTACCACCTCTTCTAATGCTGCCGCATCTTCCTCAAGACTTACAGTAATCGAGGTTTGACCTGAAACCTCAACTTCCTTAGATTTGAAACCTAAATAAGAAACTCGAATTTTGGAAACACCTGTTGGCATTACAATTTCGAAATTTCCATCAAAGTCAGTTGTTGCTCCAACTGTTGTACCTTTTGCCACAACAGTTGCCCCTGGCAAGGGTAAGCCGCTCATGTCAGTAACCATTCCTTTAAGACTTGTCTGTACATTAGGGAGCTCTATCTTTATGGTAGGAGCGGAGTTACCTAATTTGACGGCTTCCTTTCTGGTTATAACAATCTGGCTAGAAAGTATTTCATAATCCAAATCTGTACCATCGAATACCTCCTTCAAAAGATCTTCAACACAAAGATTACTTTTTGTGATTATTACTTTACGATTTAAATCTACCTCAGATGCTTCGTAAAAAAATTTATGACCTGTGGTATTTGTTATTGTTTCAAATATGTAACCAAGATTCTTAGTTTTAAGACTAATGGTTACAATGTTTTCCTGTGCACAATTACTTGCATTAGCATAGCTAAAAAATAGCAAGATACATAGGAATAACATTAAGCTCTTTGGAAACTTTAGAGCTTTAGCACATATGATTTTCTGTTTTTTCATAATTAATTTGGTCTAGTTAGTAATTGATTTCTCTTATGTTAACAATTGATTTTAGTCATAGGCGTTGTTATTTTTTAATTGTTATCGTTTTTCCGTTTTTGGTGTAATTAAAATATGTGTGGGTCTGTATTGTTTTTAACACTAAATCAATACCCTCTTTATCAAACATACCCGTGAACCTTAATTCTCCCAGAATATCACTTTCATTAACAATTTCAACATTGAATTGCCGTTCCAATTTTTTTATAATTTCTGACATTTTTTCATTTTCAAAATATACAATACCCTTGGTCCATGCTATATATGGAGTTACATCCACATCTTCAATGATAAATGATTGATTTAAACTTTTGGAATTCGTGAGCTTTTGAGATGGTTCTAACATGGTAAGAAGTTCCCCGTTAGACCCTTTTTCATCACCAACACCAATAGAACCTTCTACTAATACCACTTCAGATATAATATCCTCATCGTAGTTGGATATGTTAAACACGGTCCCAAACACATGCGTATACATTTCATCAGTTTTTACCACAAAAGGCTTACTTGTATTCTTGGCTATTTCAAAAAATGCCTCTCCTTTTAAAAAGACTTCTCTTTTATTTTTACCTTCAAAACTGGAAGGGTATCTTAATTCTGATCCAGAATTCAACTTAATAACAGATCCATCTTCTAATATGACCGATAAAATTTTACCGTTAGGAACTCTTAAAACATTATTATTTGATTTAACTCCACTAGTCTTTTCCCTGTCATGGCGTATTGTACCATGGTTAAGATAAATGTTAGCGATTCCATTTTTACTTTTTAAAATAGTATCATTATCGTGCTCCAGATTAATAATCTCACCAGTATCCAATTGAAGGGTTATTTGATTTGAATCAAACGTTGGTTGAAGGGTAGCTGTTGCATTCCTATTAGTACTAAAGTAGATGGAAGACGTAATTAAAACCAATAGTGCCGCAGCATAACCCCATACTTGTTTATTAGCGTAAAACGGTATTGACGTTACCGTCTTCTTATTTCTAATACTTTTCAAAAATTGTATGAAAGCCGCTCTAGAATCCAAAGATTTACTTTGGTACTTAATTAAAAAATCAGCTTGAACTATTTTTTTAAATACCTCTTGGTTTCCTTCCTTCTTCACCCATTCATAAAGAATTGAAACTTCTTCAGTGGTTGCCTCTTGGTTAAGATATTTTGTAATTATTCTTCTAATGTCAAGCTTGGTCATCTAAAAAAATTAAGTCTCCTTACTTAAAAGACGTAGATTTCATTAAAAACCCTTACTGACAATTAAATTATTTTAACAAATTATTTTGAAATACTAAGGAAATAACCCGTCTACCTTAATAACAAATAGCCTGAGAAATAATTCATACCCAATTATAAGAATAAGGATAACTGTGTTCTAAGTCTTTTTAAGGCTTTGGACATATGAGCTTCAACAGTCTTAATTGAAATATGCAGCTCTTCAGAAATTTCATTATACCTAAGGCCATCCATTTTTCCCATTATTAGTACTTTCTTACATCGCTCCGGTAAATTTTCGATTTCTGCTTCCATCTGTTTCAATCTTTCATCAAAAAGAGAGGAGTCTGTCTCTAAAATTTCCAAATATGCCTCCCGCTTAAGGCTTTCTAAGAATACTAATTCTTTCTTTTTTTTTCTTTGCGTATCTATAAAAAGATTGAGCGCAATTACAAAAAGGTATCTTTTAAGGCTGTCTTTTTTAATGTGGATTATTTCTTTTTTGTCCCAAAACTTTATAAAAGCTCGTTGTGCTACTTCTTCGGCAACCTTAGAATCTCCAGAAACAGCTGTAATATAGTTGCAAAGGTCTTGGTAGTAGCTTTTGAAAAAAAAACCATAGGCCTCTTCAGAGCCTTTCTTTAGCTCTTCAATGAGAATTTTTTCGTTTTCGTATTTTGGTTCGGTTGACACAACAAACAATTTAAATTAAGCTATAGGCTATAAGAACAAGGTTCAAAAAAGGGTATAACTTTGTATTTAAAAAACTTTCCTTTCGCTAATGAAGACTATATATTCTTCGAAATTAATTAGAATAAAACTTAAGAATATCTATAAAAATGTTTACCAACTATTTTAATTGATGTCATCATCTTTAAAGATTAAATAATACCTTAATATTCCAATAGCGTTTTTTAAAAGTATAAAAATAAAAATACAAACAAACTATTTTCTAATAATTTAGATTCTTAGTTTTTTGATTTTTATTGTATCAATTAAAAATCATTATGAAACTTCATAAATCGTTAACAGTATTATCAGCTTATAAATAGAACCCCTAGTTAAACAAAGGAGCAGTGATTGATGTTCGATTCTTGCCTTATTAATTAAAAAACGAATTGACAATTTGTTTTGATTCATGACCAGTTGATCTATGTGTTAAACAATTGGCATACAACTCCGGTTTTAAATGGGACCCTTGAAATATTTAGTAGGAACCTCAGTGAAACTTTTTTGCTAAATAACTTGACAAGTTGCCTTTTACTGGAAAGTGTATATCATGCTGGTATTACCCCACAACTAATGACTAAAACAAAAAATCCAACCTAATTGAATAGATTGGATTTCACTTTTTGCTCCCCCTCTTTAGCTCAAACCAAGGAGGACAAGGTTTTCTTTTTCAATTTTTGGCCAACTCCTTTACTTAATGGCTATCTGAACTGTTTGTCTTTGATTCTACATTTCTTTTTTAAGTTATAAAAACTCTTACCCTTGATATAGTAAGAGGAACGCAATTTCGCGTAACAACCGAGCACAAAAGCTACGGTGGTTCAGCATACGGACAGTCCAGTCAAAATAAATGAGTATCCACTGTTTTATACCTATCCTGATGCATAATCTTTAATACCTATGCCTTATGAAACATGTATGTACTGCTAGACAGGGAAATCAAAAACTTTTCTTAGAATTTTATGACCGCTTAACAGCACTTAGCGATGAAAAGCTCATTGAAGCGTATTATAGGGAAGTTAACCTTGGGATGACCGGCGTTCATGCGCAAGCGGTTTATGCACTCCCCTTTAAAAAGCAACCCATTTTCTTCCCGTATGGCATGGCTTCTCCTTTTTTGCTAACTTCACGGAAACGAGATGATTATGACTACGTATTCACTGAACATCAAGAACCTCGCATGAGGTTGATGTGGCCCCAGGCACCTCTTTGCTCTGGGTGCTACGGGAACATCTGGGCCTCACCGGCACCAAATACGGCTGTGGTATAGCACAATGCGGCACCTGTACCATCCATGTTGATGGCAATCCTGTGAGGGCCTGCATCCTTCAGGTAGATACTATGGCCCAAGGGCAACAGATCAAGACCATTGAGGGTCTTTCGGAAAACGGCGACCATCCGGTGCAGCAGGCATGGATCACCGCACAGGCCCCACAATGTGGCTACTGCCAGTCCGGTCAGATCATGCAAGCGGCTGCACTACTAGAAACAAACCCAAATCCCTCAAGGGAGGAAATCAAAAGCTATATGAACGGCGTTCTGTGCCGCTGCGGTACGTATTTACGTATCCTAAAAGCCATTGAAATAGCCAAAGAACAAACCACCAAAACCGCCTAAGGCCATGAAAAAAACAAGCAGCAAAACGATGCCTCCCATGGGCCGCAGGCAGTTCTTAAAATCCTCAGGGGGCGTGGCCCTATTTATTACAGCTTCCGGCCTTTTGCCCAATATACTGTCCTGTACAGACGCCAAAGGGGTTCAGCGCGAACTTACAAAACATGACGTCACCGCCTGGGTACGCATCACGGAAGACGGCCAAATTACCCTATACAACCCCGCGGCCGAAATGGGCCAGGGATCCATGACTTCGCTACCCTTGGTCTTTGCCGAAGAGATGGATGCAGACTGGTCTAAGGTAAACGTAGAATTTTCTCCCCAAGAGGCGGACATCTATGGCTCCCCAGGCTGGCAACCCGGCACCAAGCTCATGTTCACCGTGGGCAGCCGCACTACCAATAGCTACTATTCCGTCATGCGAAAAGCAGGGGCGCAGGCCCGTTATGTGCTGTTGCATTCCGCAGCGGCCCATTGGCAGGTGCCCG
>RCND010002787.1_pt1 | contig 10412 bp, 12 predicted proteins | sample 2041351 | NCBI WGS metagenome assembly RCND01 (sample SAMN09708230, study PRJNA481090) | Marine sediment metagenome, whole genome shotgun sequencing project. | biome: marine sediment; feature: ocean; material: sediment; isolation source: Sewage treatment plant 12B marine sediment (STP12B) ...
ATGGTCTCCTTCATAACGGTTCCAGCCACCGCCCATAATCAAGTCCAGTTTATCCTTTTTATAATTGGCAGAAAAGACCATACCATAAAAATCATTGTCCAGCCATCTTCTGCGAATCAAATCTGTCGTGTTTACCTCTGCACCATTTACCGTCAGCGGTTCAAAACCGTAAGTGGCAAAATCGTCATCTTCCCTAAATTGCTCAAAAAAGCCCCTACCTCTAGTATAATGTAGGGCGATGTTTGTACTCCAATATTGGTTTATTTGCTCGTTCCACAACAATTGGGCATGGTCTTGCTTGTAGTTATCCACCTCATTATCGTAGAATTGTGTGACTCCGTTTTCATCGGTAAATTGGCCAGATGGATTAAACGTTCGGTCACGCTCCAAGGTTTCGGCATCCACGCCGTACCAAGCTTGATAGGTAATTTCATGTCCGCCAAACAGCAAGACTTTTATGACCGTATTATCATCTTTATAGGCGCCTTGCAAAAAGTAAGAATCCATATCGGCACGGGCACGATCAATATATCCATCAGAATTTAATTGGGACAAACGCCCTGAAATCTCTACATGGTCATTGAGCATACCCGTACTGAACTTTATATTGTTACGCATGGTATTAAAACTACCTATGGACGAGCCTATTTGGGCAAAGGCATCTTCGGAGAAACCATCGGTCAACAAGTTTAAACTCGCACCAAACGCTCCCGCACCATTGGTGGAGGTTCCTACCCCACGTTGTAGTTGTAAACTCTCCGTAGAAGATGCGAAATCGGGCATATTTACCCAAAATGTACCTTGGGATTCCGCATCGTTATATGGGATTCCGTTGATGGTCACGTTTACCCGTGTAGCATCACTACCACGCACTCGAATACCTGTTGTGTATCCAATTCCTGCACCAGCATCTGAAGTAGTGACCACAGAAGGTAGGAAATTCATAAGAATAGGAATATCCTGCCCAAGGTTTCTGGGCGCAATTTCTTCTTTAGTCAAATTAGAAAAGGTAACGGGTGATGCCTTTGTGACCCGAATAGCGGATACAAAGACCTCATCCAGGTCTACTTTTTTCCCTTCTAAAGAATCGGTGGGTTGTTGTTGGGCCTGTAGACCCATGTTCATCGCAAGAACTGCGGCAATTGTAAAAATAGATAGCTTCATTCGTACTAATAATTAGTGACGAATAAAAGGGGCTATTATTCTAAGTTAAAGATTTGTTTTTGTCTAATTAAAGACTTTGTAATCCATAATGAAGTCAACCATTTTAAGGCCGACCCCTCGCTAAAAACATCTAAGACATTTTTTTAACGCTCGGTCCCTTAGCAGCATTACCTGCTCAGGTTCATTGGGTATAATCTCAGCTTCATCCTGAACTCGTTTCAGGACTTACCTGATAGTTGTTCGGAATTTAGCACCCCTTTGAGATGCTGCAAATGTAATGCGCATTTTTAATCTTTCATAAAGAAATATTAAAATTTAACCAAAAGACTTTGGAAAAGAGCAGAGACCGCTGCGCTTCAAAAAAAAAGAGAAAAGACGAAGATAAGATGGTATGAAAGACTCCTTAAAAATTTAACATCCCCAAATAGCGGAATACACTACCTGGCTCGTAAATACCATGTATGCGCGTCCCTAAAAATTTATTTACACTAAAAATAATCAGCAGCTATCTGCTACTAGCATTTCTAGCGTTACTCGTATCTATTTTTGTTTATGGGGAAATACGCGATTATTTTACATCGGAGTCGGAAGTGAAGAGCGAAACAAAGTTATTGATGGCCAATTCCTTATTGACCCAATTACACGAAGCGGAAAGTCTATCCAAGCTTGCGATACAATCCAAAAAGCAACAGAATTTTACGGAGTACTCCCTTAAAATAGATTCGGTTCTTAACAATATCGACACCATTAAAATGGCTGACTAATAACCTACAACAAAAGCATTTGTTGAACAGTCTTAAAGTTCTTATTGATAAAAAAGTAGCCAATAACGAAGCCTTGCTTGACTTAAAATCAAAAAATAAGACCAGTTTATCTATAACAATGGCACTGGAACAGCTTGATGAAATGGAAGCTTCCTTAGGCATTATTACGCCGGAAGCACTTGCTCCAAACCTAAAGACGCTATCACCCAAAGCACAAGAGGCCATTAGAAAAGTTACACAATATTTAAACGAAAATGTTCCAGCGACAGATTCCAATTCCCAGAGGTCAAAAAAAACCGATAGTATCCTACGATTATCCAAAGCGCTCCTAAAAGCAGTAAAGAACGAAAGTAGCTTTGCCGCAAAATCTCTGGCGAACAAGGAAAAGGTCATCAATACTACCGATCTGGAACTATCTCAACAATTGCGTCATATTCTGGCCTCCTTTGAAAAGGAAATGCTAATAAACAGTTTTAACGAAAATAAAAAAAAAGAGGCGGTTTTAAAACAAAGTATCCGCTTGGCCGGCATGGCAGCGATTTTGGGCTTTATGGTGGTAGGTGTATTTGTGTTTATCCTGAAACGGGATTTCTGGAAAGCAAAACTCTACCGCGAAAAACTGGAAAAGGAAAAACACCTATCGGAATCCTTACTTAAAAGCAGGGAAGCCCTGATTACAACTGTAAGCCACGACGTTCGCACCCCTTTGAATACTATATTGGGATATACGGGACTTTTAAGAGCCTCAGGCGTATCCCAACAACAAGGTACGCAGCTTACACAGATAAAGTCGGCTGCGGACTATGTGAACCACCTCGTTCAAAATCTATTGGATTTCTCACAGTTGGAAGCAGGGAAAATGAGTCCGGAAAACAGCGCTTTCAACCTGACAACACTTCTTACAGAAACCGCTGAAAACATAGCCATGTCAAACGGTAATGAAGCCATTTCCCTTTTGTTGGATATTGATGAAAAGCTAAATCGACACATCTTCAACGATGTGCTTAGAGTTAGACAGATTGCATCCAATATTTTAGATAATGCCTATAAATTTACCGAATATTAAAACAGCTGTGTGTATTCTTATTTCCGACACCGGTATTGGCATTCCCCCAGCACAGCAAAAACATATTTTTACTGAATTTACACAGGCAGAAAACAAAGCACACGGCAAACAGCCCGGTTATGGATTAGGGCTTACCATTTCTAAAAAGCTATCAGAACTTTTGGGCGGGAGCCTAAGTTTGGAAAGTACACCAGGTAAAGGAAGTATATTTACCTTAACGCTGCCTATTACATTTGTAGAAGAAACCCCACCAAGGGAAACAACAGCGGAAATTATTAGCTTAAAACAATCCATACGTGTTCTTGTGGTGGAAGACGATAGCAGCTTACTGCAAATGATCGGGGAGTTATTGAAACAGGCCAGAATATCTGTAATCCTTTTAAATAATTTTGATGAACTGGAACAGCATACCAAGCTATTCTACGACCTTGTACTTACCGATATTGAAATGCCTAAAACAACCGGCTATGATGTCCTAAAAAAGCTGAAATCCGGAGCCTATTCACACTATACCAACCAAGCCATTATTGCTATGACGGGCAAACAGGATTTAGATGAATCGCTCTTATTGGCCAAAGGATTTTCGGCAGTTGTCTAAAAGCCTTTTACAGCTATGGACCTAGTAAACGTAGTTCGAAAATTTGGCAAAATCGAAAATCCAACTACTCAAAATTCTAAAGTTGAAAAAGAAGGTGTCAGCAATAATACTCTAAAATTATTTTCTACAGACAAGCTAAAATTATTCCTAGGAAACGATACAGAAGCCCTTAAAAAACTCCTGCAAACCTTTGCTAACGACACCCTTAAAAATAAGCTAGCATTGGCAAAAGCTAAACGGGAAAATAATCCTACAAAACTAAGTGCAGTAGCCCACAGAATGCTGCCCATGTTCCGTCAAATGGACATCAATAGTTGTATTCCTATTTTAGATATTTTGGAGAAATTGCATGATAATGATATTAAAACACTAACTATTGAAGTAGATAAATTGGATGTGGCCTTGGAGAACCTATTAGCTGTTTTACAGGAGACCAATTTTATCAAACATCCAGATCATACTGTGTAATCCTGTTATACAAGGTTTTTCTGGTTATCTGCAACAGTTTGGCAGCTTTGGATTTATTGTAATTCGTACGCTTTAGGGCCTTTAAAATCTGTTCTTTCTCAAATTCTGCTTTGGAGAGGGTTCCATTACCGGAAAGACGATTAGCTTGTTTCATTTCTTGAGGCAACACAGTTGGTAAAATAGCTGAGCCTTGAGTCAATAGCACGGAACGTTTGACTACGTTTTGAAGTTCTCTGATATTACCTGGCCATTGATAGCTGTTGAAGATTTCCAAGACCTCCTCCGAAAAATCGGCCACCTCCTTTTTTAGTTCCCTATTGGCCATCCCTAGAAAATAGCGCGCAAGGATTTCCAAGTCGCCATGCCTATCTACCAAGGAAGGAATCTGCAGTGAAAACTCGTTTAACCTATGGTACAAATCTTCCCTAAATGTGCCATTTTCAACAGCGGTTTTCAAGTCCTCGTTCGTAGCGGAAATAATACGCACATCCACATCAATCTCGGTGTTGCTGCCTACAGGCTTTATCTTTCTTTCTTGTAATGCCCTTAACAAATGCATCTGATTGCCATAGGAGAGGTTACCCACTTCATCCAAAAATAACGTGCCCTCATGGGCAGCTTCAAAGCTACCTATATGATCTTTGATTGCACCCGTAAAACTACCCTTTACATGACCAAAAAATTCGCTAGAGGCCAATTCCTTTGGAATTGCACCGCAATCCAATGCTATAAAGGAACCGTTTTTCCTAGTACTATTCCCGTGAATTCTTTTTGCGGTCACTTCCTTTCCCGTACCACTTTGCCCGATCAATAGCACCGACATATCCGTTGGTGCTACCAATAAAATATGCTCTGCTAAAGTTTGGTCGCTATCGCTTACAAGTAAAGGGAGTTGCGAATTTAGAGAAGCAACCTTCTCTATTCTTTGGGACTGTCTTGATGAACTTTTTACTTTATCATCTACAGAAACACTAGCTAATGCGCTTTGGATTACCGTAAGTATTTGATCTGGAGTAAAGGGTTTTTCTATATAATCATAAGCGCCTTGCTTTATAGCTTTTACTGCGGTGGTAATTTCTGCATAACCTGTCATTACGATAACAGGAGTATTGTCCCTTACTTTGGAAAGCAATGTGATACCATCATACTCGGGGAGTCTAACATCGGTAAGTACGACATCAAAAGCATGTTCTTTTAGTATTTCTTCGGCTTTTATTCCGGAGTGCCTTGTTTGAACAAAAAAACCGTTTCGCTCCAAAAAAGTACAAAGTATTTTTGCAAAAGAAGTGTCATCTTCAACAATTAGGATTTTAGGCATGGGGAGAGCATATAGATTCCTAATATGTACGTAAGATTAACATTAAATAGCTCACTGCTTTTGTTGATTATGCGTAGTTATCACTTAAAACACTTATTTGTACTAAAAAAAGGGACAGCAAAATGCCATCCCTTTCAAACCAAACCAACTTAATAGTGACTAACTATTAGCTTTTACATGTCTATCCAATTTCCGTTTTCATCGGCATAGAGGGTCCCTGTAGTCCCATCTTCAAGGGCTACTTCCAACTTGTATTGCTTCTCTTCATTCACATAAGCTTTGTCAATGGTTGCAGTGGGGTAATTTTGGGCAACCGCATCGGCTACTGCGGTAGGCAACTCAGATGCTGCTATTTCTGTAAAATCTTCTTGGGCAAATATGCTAACAACATTCACCGACGTTATGTGTACCACATTCGCCATAACCGATAAACTTCCAAGAGCCAAGGCTCCAACTAAAAATAATTTTTTCATTTTCCTTCTTATTTTAATTCGTATTCTTTTAAACTCATTGAATACATTAGAAAAATAGTGCCAGAAACACTTATAGTTACAAGCTATTGATTTATAGATAATTACAGTAAAAATGGAAGAGTTAAAATGGGTAAAACTGTTCTTGTTTTAAAAAAGTGGGTAAATAGTACACAAAAAGCAAGGGAGCTACCGAAGCAACTCCCTTACTAACAACCAAAAAAATCTATCTTAAAACGTTTGTAATTATATTGACTAGTGATATAAATTTTAACCCTAGTTAAAAAAGTAAAGGAGTTGTCAAAAACAACTCCCTTACCACCAACCAAAAAAACCAATTTTAAAAACTTTGTTACTAAGGATATAAGCTACACTTAGATAAAATTTGAACGGGGGATTAAAGTTTTAGATTTTAGTGGTGTCGCCTTCATAGTCAATGGTTAGTGTTTCCACGAAGGTGATTTGTTCTTTCTTACTATTATCTGTCTCGTTTGTGTTTCTTGTATCATTTAAAAGTATGGAAGCTACCAACCATATGGTTATGGTCAGGACTCCTAAACCAATCGATTTTACAATTTCACTCATGCTTATTTATGTTTAACATAATCCTGTTCCCAATAAATTTTAGCCATCACACAAAGTGATGTTACGAATACTAGGGTGCCAACAGAGGCGAATATTACGGATACCATATTTCAAATTCTATTGTTCTATTGTATAAGACACTACTATTTTCAAAAAGTCACTTTTGGGCATAAAAAAAGCTGCTAAAAAGCAGCTTTTTTTATAATACCTATATTACTCATCTCTTATTCAGCCAATTACCGTTAGAATCTATATACACGGTTCTTCTAGTGCCGCTCTTTAATACCATAATAAGCTTAAACTCTCCTTGAGAATTTTTATAAACCCCACCTAGTTTTGAAGTAGGATACTCTTTTAAAAGCTCTTCTACAACCTTTGGCGTAAGTTCCTTTGAAGTTGTTTTTTTAAACTCCTCTGTAGAAAAAATAGCTTCTTCATTAATTACAGTGCTTACCGTTTCGTTTGCTGTTGCACTAAAGATTGTTCCAATCGCCATAAGGCCTACTACTACATATTTTTTCATACTGTAAAATTTCATCGTTACTATTTGTATCGTTGTTTATTTACGGAAGAAAAACGAATTTGGATTTTGGCCAAGGTATGTTTTAGGTTTTTTAACCTTGATGCGATGGTTTTAAAAGGTCATTTACCGTTTTAACAGGATTAAAGGTAACCAAGGGAACCTCAACAAAAATAGTGTTCCAATAGGCCATGGCACCGTTCCAGAGTCCTGGAAGCTCCAAAGCTTTTAGTTCTTTTCCATCTTTTGTTTTACCTGTAATAAAACCTTGTTTATGATCTATAAAATCTAACAGATTATATTTTTCTCCCCTATAATTACGCACGCCACAAACCAAATCTACTGGATTAAAGTGGGTCGAATTCTTAAGGATAGTGACTTGTTCGGAATTATCCATATCTATCTGAGCAGATTCAATAATCTGCAAAGAGCGTTCTCCTTTTGCATTGATTATCCAAAAAGGGCCACCTCCTGGTTCACCTTCATTTTTTACCATCCCGCATATTCGTATGGGTCGCTGTAATTTTAACAACAGTGTATTTACCTGATCTTGCCTAGACATGTCGGAATAGCCTTCTGGTAAACTAGCATTTAATTTTGTTTCTACAAATTGACTTATCTCGTTAAGGGTATCGGTAGTTCCGTTTTGTAATTTTTTGGTATAGGCAAAAGCGTTTTGCTGCGTGCCTAATAACACTCCTGCCAATATTTTTTTACTTTCAGCTACGGCATCCGCATCTCGTATTACAGCAACATTGTCTATGTTTTTAATAAAGATAATATCCGCATCTTGGTCGTTCAAGTTTTCTATTAAAGCGCCATGACCTCCTGGACGGAACAATACCGAACCATCAGCATTACGAAAAGGATTGTTCGCCATATCTACCGCAATCGTATCCGTTGCCGATTTTTGAAAGGAGTAATCTACATGAAAATTCGTCTTAGTATCCTGGGTTACTTTTTCACGTACTTCATTGAGTTCAAAATTGAACATGGCCTCGTGCTGTTCCGATATCGTAAAATGCATTTGGGATTCTCCGTTAGAACTTGCATATAAGGCACCTTCCTTTAAATGCTCTTGAAAAGGTGTCACCGTATCGGCCCCATATTGATGAAAAGGCAAAAGTCCCTTTGGGTAAAATCCATAATTAAGGGTATTCTCATTTAAAAGTTCGTTTACGAAGGCATACACTTCTTCTCCTCTGGAGCCACCGCTCACCTTCAAACGACTTTTGACATCCGCATAAAACGGAAAGTTTTCCAAGTCATGCGCGAATACTTTAATGTCCCTGTCCTTCGTTCTTTCTATATAGGCGTCTAATGTTTCCTCCTTTGGATTGTATGCATCCAGAAAACTAAATAGCGCCTTGAACATGCGGGAAGCGGCACCGGAAGCTGGCACAAATTTAAGCACATCCAACTGTTTTGAATTTTTGGTATAAGTTGCTACCAACTCCTTTTCTTCTTCCTTAGAAAATCGATAAATTCCGTCACCGACTACAGCAGCTCTTTTTAGATGTACAAAAGGAATTCCTTCTTTGAACGTTTCTATTTGTCCTATTACTTTATTCTCCCTAATTCCTTTAGCAGCGAGCTGTTTCTTGTCCTTCTCTGTGAGTTCCATCATTTTTTAAGTAACTTTTCTATATGTTCAATAGCCGTTTGTAATCGCTCTTTTTTATCGCCTTTTAAGATAATGAAATTGCGATTATATTTCTCCAAAGTTTTTTTAAAATACGTAAACATTTCTTCCCGTTCCGTAGGCTTGTCCCTTAGGTCATCTGCTTCCCATGGGATATCTGTATACGTAAGAAAATAAAGATCATAGGTATTCTGCAATGCGTGCTTCTCCAACATAGGGTCACAATCCCCAATATAATACGCCTCTGAATAGACTTTTGTTTCCAGTAAGTCCGTATCACAAATTAAAATATTGGTAGCTTTTTTAGTCAGCTCATTTTCCAGTTTCATCTGACCTTCAGCAATGGGAAGTAAATCCTGTGGCTCGCAGGTTTTCCGTTCGTTGTTCCATTTACGCTGCAAGTAATCGCGTGCATATTCCGGTACCCAAACTGTATGATAGTGTCTTGCCAATTGCTCGGAAAGGGTGGTTTTTCCAGTAGATTCGGGCCCAAAAAGGACTACTTTTATGATATCTGAAGGGTATTGTCTATACTTTTCTTCCATGCGAAATAGGCCTGTATGGCGAGAATTGTAAATATAAGGTATTGCAGGGAAAGCATGCCCCAGCCTCTATAGGCGTATAGCGGAATGGTAATAATATTCGCGAATATCCAGAGCGTCCAGTTTTCCAACTTTTTAAGCGCCATGTACCACATTGCCGTAAAAAATATGCCCGAGGTAAAAATATCGATATAATTGCTTGTTGTTATTTTAACATCGAATACCTTGTACACGCTGTAGGTAAAAACCATGGTTAATACAAAAAGAGCAAATCCGATACTTTTCTCCCTAGTATTGGTTCTGGAAATCCGTACCAATTTTTTACTATTCTTGGTCCGAGACCAGTTCCACCAACCGTAAACACTCATGACCGAGAAGTAGAAATTCATGGCCATATCTCCCATGAGTCCGTCCTGGAACAATAGAAATCCCGTAAGTACCGTTGCAATCAGACCTGTAGGATATACCCAAATATTTTCCTTTTTGGCAAACCAGACACTTAAAATCCCAAAGACAAAAACTATCGCCTCCAGAACAATAATATAGGTTTCCTTGTTTCTGTAAGGGTCTATGAAAAATTCAGAAATGGGGTTCATAATCGCTTCTATCGGATTTTACAATCTTCATATATAAAAGTCCTTTATCCATCAATTCAAACGCTATTTTGATTTCTTTTTGTAGAACAGCCATGACGTCGTCGTAACTGCCATAAACTTGCGTGCTTAGGGGATTCTCCAAAACGGTTAATCCAGAGCTTCTCAATTTTTTAATAAAGGTGATGATGTGTTCCTCGAAATCATTCTGGAGTGGCGAGAAGGTTAACTCTACGGATATGTTCATTTATTTTTGGGTTATTGAATTTTTATCTAATGGAAATGCATAAACACAGGTAAATCCTTCAAACTCCATAAAAGTAATATGGTAGCTGTCCGTATCGCCTTTGTATTGGATTGTAGCGGTTGTCATTTTATCATCAAATAAAAAATCTTTCACATTTATATGTTCAAGAAAACTAAGTCCCTTTTGGCCATAAATCTTATAGAGCGATTCCTTTGCGCCCCAAACGATAGTTGATTTTCGTACCACCGCTTCAGTATTAGCGAGGGTTCTATATTCATTTACGGGCGTAAATTTATGTGCTATTCTCAAAATTTTATCACGCTGCATTTCAATATCAATACCAACCTCATCTTTCTTCCCAATAATAATCGCAGTAAAATGATGGGAATGCGTAATGGAAATATGGGTGCCGTCCTTTAAATGGGGTTTTCCTAC
>RCND010002379.1_pt1 | contig 10407 bp, 10 predicted proteins | sample 2041351 | NCBI WGS metagenome assembly RCND01 (sample SAMN09708230, study PRJNA481090) | Marine sediment metagenome, whole genome shotgun sequencing project. | biome: marine sediment; feature: ocean; material: sediment; isolation source: Sewage treatment plant 12B marine sediment (STP12B) ...
AATCAAACAGGCCTTATTCATATAGAAGTCAATAAAAGTTTTGGAGAGTCGACGGTCACAAAGATTCTTGATTTGGTGGAAAATGCCACCAGTAAAAAGGCAGAGACAGAGAAGTTCATCACTAAGTTTGCAAGATATTACACACCAGTAGTTGTGTATATGGCTTTGGCTTTAGCACTATTACCACCCTTGTTATTAGAAGGGGCAACCTTCTCGGAATGGATACATAGATCCTTGATATTCTTGGTGGTTTCTTGTCCATGTGCTTTGGTTATTTCAATACCACTTGGGTTCTTTGGTGGCATCGGAGGTGCATCCAAACACGGTATTCTAATTAAGGGAAGCAATTACTTAGAAGCACTGAATGATGTTGAAACAGTTGTTTTTGATAAAACTGGCACCCTAACCAAAGGGAATTTTACTGTAACAAAAACTGTGGCTGAATCTATGACCGAGAATGAACTATTGGCTTTGGCAGCAACGGTTGAAAGTCAATCCAATCATCCGATTGCGAGATCTATTGTTAATGCTTATGGAGAAAAGAGTGCCCTTGATCGTGTGACAGGCCTTGAAGAAGTGCCAGGTAAAGGAATTAAAGGCATAGTAGATGGTCAACAAGTACTTGTTGGTAATGGTAAGCTGATGAGGGCGTTTAACATTGTTCATGGAGAAGCGGAAGGCATAGGCACTGTCATATACGTGGCAGTGGATGACCGGTATGCTGGATATTTACTGATTGCTGATGAGATTAAAGAAGATACGGCAGAATCAATTAAAGCATTAAAAGCAGTTGGTGTGAAGAACGTTGTTATGCTTACAGGAGATCATCGTAAAGTAGCGGAGCAAGTGGCTACTGCAGTAGGTATTGATCAAGTTTATTCAGGGCTTCTACCCCATGAGAAAGTTGAGAAGCTTGAGTTTATAATGAGTTTAAACAGCAAAGGAAAGACAGTTTTTGTTGGAGATGGCATCAATGATGCACCGGTACTTGCCAGAGCTGATATTGGTGTGGCCATGGGTGGTGTCGGTTCAGATGCAGCCATTGAAGCAGCAGATGTTGTTCTGATGACCGACGAACCTAGTAAACTCGTTGACGCTTTAAAAGTTGCAAAGAGAACCAGAAGCATCGTATGGCAAAACATCGCTTTTGCTATGGGTGTTAAAGGTTTGGTGCTTATTCTAGGAGCAGGAGGTCTGGCGACCATGTGGGAAGCCGTATTCGCCGATGTAGGCGTTGCTCTAATCGCCATCATCAATGCAATGAGAATTATTCGAAAACCTCTGGGATAATAATGAAAACTTAACCGATAGCGTCAATGGCAATACCCCTTTGAGTTATTTGTGTCTTCTTAGAGGTCTTAGTGTTGAATCTTTAAAAAGAAAAACCACAAAGAGCACGAAAGAGACACAAAGCCCATAAGGTATAGAATCAATGGAAATACCCCTTTGAGTTATTTGTGTCTTCTTAGAGGTCTTAGTGCAGAATCTTTAAAAAGAAAGACCACAAAGAGCACAAAGGAGACACAAAGCGCATAAGGTATAGCGTCAATGGAAATACCCTTTGAGGCTTTGAGACTTTTTAGTAATCTTAGCGGTAATCTTTTTATCAGGTGTTTAGCAGCTTGTGTTTAGAACAGAGTATCTCAACAAACAACACGAAAGTATACCAGCGCCAAATAAATAATTCGAAAAAAGCCGAAAAGTCCGCTATTAGCGGACACAATTGGCTTTTCTTTATGGTAGAATGATTAAGTGATATCACTGTTCCTCTAATAGCTTAATACCTCAATTTCTTAATCGCTTAATGTAGGAACTATTCCAATAATTCTTGTATTATTGGAGCAATTGTGCTATCATTTAACAGCTTGTAAACCAACATGTTTGTTGGTTCGCAAAGAAGGATCCTTGCTCGCGTGAGCGGGCCAAAAGACCAGAAGGAGGAGCAAGAATGAACACTTATGAATTAGCATTAGTGCTTAACGGCAAACTAGAAGAAGAAGCTAAAATTATAGCCTTAGAGAAAGCAAAAGGTTACATCGAGAGATTCGGTGGCAAAATCGTTAAAGTAGACGATTGGGGTAAGAAGAGATTGGCTTACGAGATTCAAAAAATGCGTGAAGGTTTTTACTACTTCATTATTTTTGAAGCTGCTTCAGATGTACCAGCAGAAGTAGAAAGACGTATTAGAATCATGGAAACAGTTCTTCGTTACTTAATCGTCAGCAAAGAAGCAAAATAACCTGATACGTCAGGAACAAATAAACCAATTATACTAGGGGGTAACAAATATGAATAAAGTTATACTGATCGGACGACTAACAAGAGATCCAGAAGTGCGTTATACACAGGGTGCAGAGCCAATGGCCATTGCAAAATATTCATTGGCTGTAGATAGACGTTTTAAAAGAGACGGACAACCTGATGTAGACTTTATCAACTGTGTTGCTTTCCGCCGTAACGGTGAGTTTGCAGAAAAGTTTCTTAAAAAAGGTATGAAGATTGCTGTGACTGGAAGTATCCAGACGGGTTCTTATACCGACAAAGATGGCAACAAACGTTACACGACGGATATTGTTGTGGATGAGCATGAATTTACTGAAAGTCGCCGTGCTTATGAAGAACGTGTAGGTAGTGAAAGTTCAGCCCCTGCACCAAACAATACAGCAGCACCAAGTGCTACCAAGTCAGATGGATTTGTTGCAATCGATAATTTTGATGATGATGACCTACCATTCTAAAAATTGATTTAGAATAACTCGATGTAAAGGAGGTTAGCAAAATGGCTTTCCAAAAGAAAAGATTTACAAAAAAACGCCGTGTTTGTGTGTTCTGTGAGAGAAAACAAAACACTATGGACTATAAAGATGTCAACAAGCTTAGAAAATTCGTTTCTGAGAGAGGTAAAATTATTCCAAGAAGAGTTTCTGGTAACTGCGCGAAGCACCAAAGAGCGGTTACAGTTGCGGTTAAGAGGGCAAGACACGTATCACTTATGCCTTACGTGACAGACTAAGATCGTGTTCGAAACAGATTTGAATTTATTCAGGTCTGTTTTTTTTGTGTTCTTAATGCTATAATATACTCTGTGTAAATGGCTAGACAGATGAGAGAGATATAAATGACGAGGTGGATAGATGAGTCAGAAAAAATCCGTGACATTTAACAGCCGAATAGAAAAGTATTTCATATGGCCAATGGCCTATATCTTGTTGATTTTTATTATGACAGTGATAGCTTTTTTGGTTGATTACCGTGTAGGACTAGGGTTTGGTGGTGTGTTTATTGTTGCTGCAATCAGTGGCTATATAATGAATCGTCAGACACATAAACACTTAATGAGTGAGGTGGTAAACTTTGCATTAGGCTTCTCCAAAGTGCAAAGGGATTATCTAAATAATTTTGAAGTGGCCAACATCATTATTGATCCCCAAGGTCGTGTCCGTTGGGTCAATGAAGCTTTTAAGACGTTAATCGAAGCTGTAAGCGAAGAGGACGTAGATACCAGAAAACTGCTGGATAGAAATATTAATGCTCTAATGCCATTACTGAATCATGAGATGCTACCGTCAGAAGTAGAAGGTTCTATTGAAGTGGACCTTGATTATGAAGATCATAACTACCGTGTCCTCATACGACATATGCTTGTTGAGATGAACAGTGAACATTTGGACATTGTTATGTCCTCGGATTTGGATGAAGAACAGGTGCTGTACACAGCTTATTTCTTTGATGAAACGAAGGCAAAAGCCCTTCAGAAAAGGAATATAGAACAAAGAGCTGTTACTGCACTCATTTATATTGATAATTATGAAGATGTATTAGATAGTATAGAAGACGTTAGACGACCAATGCTTATTGCGTTGATTGACCGTAGCCTTGAGAAATTTGCTAAGTCCATTGATGGTGTGTTTAAGAAGTATGAAAAAGACAAATATATGCTGGTATTCCAACGCAAATATCTAGAGGTTATGAAAGAGAATAAGTTCTCCATACTAGATGAGATTCGTAACATAGAGATTGGTAATGAGATGCCTGTAACAATGAGTATTGGTGTGGGGGTTCATGAGTATGCCTACTTACAATCTGTAGAATTTGCACGTATGGCCATGGACCTAGCTTTAGGTCGTGGTGGCGACCAGGCAATTATTAAGAAAAAAGACCGTTTCTCCTACTATGGGGGTAAGACCAAAAGTGTTGAGAAAAGTACAAGGGTTAAGGCGAGGATTAAGGCCTATGCTTTTAGAGAGCTTATAGAAGAAAGCGATCGAGTCATCATTATGGGTCATAAACGTCAGGATCTAGACTCTCTTGGTGCCGGTATAGGTGTTTACGCTTGTGCCAAACTTTTGGAGAGGCCAGCCAATATAGTGATCAACGAGGTCACTTCATCGGTCGGTGCGCTTCATGATCAGATTGTTGATAGCAAACAATACCCTGATGATGTTTTTGTTACAGGACAAGAAGCGATTTCATATATTACGGATAAAACCTTGTTGGTTGTTGTGGATGTTAACCGACCTAACTACACAGAGCACGAAGAGCTGTTTGGTTATGTGAAGAATGTGGTTGTCTTTGACCACCACCGTTCAAGTTCAGACCTTATTGAGAATCCAGTGCTTAGTTATGTAGAACCTTACGCATCTTCTACTTGTGAGATGGTTTCAGAGATTCTTCTTTATATTTCGGATAAGGTAAAATTAATGCCCATTGAAGCGGATGCCTTATTGTCTGGGATTACAGTGGATACAAAGAATTTTCTTGTGAATACCGGTGTTAAGACCTTTGAAGCAGCGGCCTTCCTTAAACGGAATGGTGCAGATGTTATCAGGGTTAAATCACTGTTTAAAAATGATATGGCTTCTTTTAAAGCAAAAGCAACAGCCGTGAAAGATTGCCACGTCTATAAAGAGAACATTGCAATATCTGTTTGCCCTTCCGATGTGGAGAACCCAACAGTTGTGGCCGCTCAAGCGGCGGATGAACTGTTAAACATTGCCGGCATCAAAGCATCTTTTGTGTTAACAGAGATTGGAAACACAATCTACATAAGTGCACGTTCTCTAGACGCCATCAATGTGCAATTAGTTATGGAATCTTTAGGCGGAGGCGGTCATCTGTCTGTGGCCGGAGCTCAAGTGGTTGATAGCACTATAGAAGGTGTATTAGAATCATTGAAAAAAGTTATTGACGATTACTTAGAGGAAGGTGAAGACTAATGAAAGTTATATTATTAGAAGATGTTAAAAAAGTAGGAAAAAAAGGGGAGATTGTGGATGTGAGTGACGGTTATGCCCGTAACTTCATTTTCAAAAAGAACCTGGGAAAAGAAGCAACAGCACAAACCATCAACGATGCAAAAATGAAAAATGCAGCGAATGAACGACATCGCGCAGAAGAATTAGCTGCCGCTCAAGAATTAGGTGCTAAACTGAAAGAAATGTCAGTAACAGTATCCATGAAAGCTGGTGAAAGTGGAAAAACTTTCGGTTCAATCTCAACAAAAGAGATCGTGAAAGCCTGCAAAGAGCAGTTGAATCTAGAGATAGATAAAAAGAAACTTCAAGTAAAAGTGCCAATTAAAACATTGGGCAATCACATCATTAAAGTGAAATTGCACCCAAAAGTAACAACCGAATTAACAATAAAAGTAGTGGCTGCATAAAAAAATGATGGTGCCACAAAAACACAAAAAGTCACAAAAAAGGTTTGTAGTACCAATTCGTTTTTTGTGCGCTTTCGTGTTTTCGTGGCTAATTTTGTCAAAGAGGTAAATTATGGAAGAGATTACTAAAAGAGTACCGCCTCAAAGTCTAGAGGCTGAACAATCAGTGATTGGTTCAATGATTATGGACCGTGACGCTATTGAAGCGGTGAAAGATACCATTACAAATGAAGATTTTTATCATCCGGATCTTAAAATCATATATGAAGTGATGGTAGGTTTGTATAACACCAATCGTCCCGTAGATTTGGTGACCCTTCAATCTGCCTTAACAGACAGAGATGTGTTAGGCCAAGTTGGTGGTATTGAGTACTTGTCGAAGCTTGCTATGGCAGTACCAACATCGGCCCATGCGAAACATTACGCTCTAATCGTTAAAGAGAAGTCAACCTTAAGAAAGGTCATAAAAGCCAGCCAGGATATCATGGCCGAAGCTTATGATGGGTCACAACCTGTAGATACAGTGCTTAATGGTGCAGAGGAAAGCATCTTCAACATTGTTCAGAACAGGGACTCAGGCGAATTCTCAGCAGTGGCAGATTTGGTAAATCCAATGCTGACAAAGCTAGAACTTCTAACTAAGAATCAAGGTAAAGTCACGGGTATAGCCACAGGTTTTCTTGACTTAGATTATAAAACGGCAGGTATGCAACCTTCTGATTTGGTATTAGTTGCTGCAAGACCTTCCATGGGTAAGACCGCCTTTGCACTTAATGTTGTGCAACATGCCGCAATTCATGAAAAGAAAATCTGTGCTCTGTTTAGTTTAGAGATGAGTAAAGACCAGCTTCTTAACAGGATGGTCTGTTCTGAAGCTATGGTTGATTCACAGAAAGTAAGGACTGGTGACCTTGAAGATAATGACTGGTCCAAGATTTCAATGGGAGCAGTTATTCTAGCAGACGCACCCATCTATATTGATGATACAGCGGGGATCACCATTGGAGACATACGTGCGAAGTGCCGTAAGCTGAAGATGGAACACGGTCTAGATTTGATCATGATTGACTACCTACAGCTTATGAGTGGTGGTGGAAAACAGCAATCTAGGGAACAAGAAATCTCGGAAATATCAAGGGGTTTGAAAGCACTTGCAAGAGAGATGGATGCACCAGTTGTTGCTTTGTCACAGCTTTCAAGAGCCTGTGAATCAAGAGCAGACCATCGACCAATGTTGTCAGACCTTCGAGAGTCCGGCGCCATCGAGCAGGATGCTGATATAGTCATGTTCCTTTATAGAGATGAATACTACCACCCGGATAGTGAACAGAAGAATCAAGCGGAGCTAATTATTGCCAAACAACGTAATGGACCTACCGGGACGGTTAATCTGGTTTGGCTTGGGCAGTACACCAAGTTCAAAAACATGGCGACGTAGAGCCGTATTTCGGCGAATTCCGTCGTCAGCAGTACTTTTGCAGAGCCTCACGTACACTGGTACGCTTCGGACCTGCAAAAATACTACTTCCTAGGATTTCATCCAAAGCCCTGTGCTAAGTGTGGGAGCCATACTACATATCTAGAGCTAAAGCTCTGCGACAACCCTCTGATGTTGGCGATAAACTCAAAAACTGTCATTCTGATTGAAACAAAAGCGACAGCTATAGTGTAGGTGAGCAGCGTGCACTTCGTTTCGCTTCCCGTTCCAAATACAGTCACTAGTATTGAAGAATCTCCTCATTAGCTAAAACTCACGAAACATAATATGATACAAAAAGGTTCATATCATGCCCAATGTATGCCAAAACGGAGATTCTTCAATACCTTCTGCTGCCGCTCCAGTTCAATCAGAATGACTCGTAGCCTACGTCCTTGAGCGTGCATCTAGAGCTAAAGCTCTGCGACAACCCCCTAATAAGTCGAATGAGGGTTGTTTGATCCTACACATCTGTGTTTTCTGAGCATTCTGTTGAATCCGTTGTAAGCTAATTGTAATCATACTGACCTTAACAACGCATAACACTATGTGTTACTATAGACTTATCAATAAACTAGAAGGTGATTATATGAGTGAAAAGAAACAAAGCATTGGCAAGATTTCCGGTAAGGTCATTATGACCAGTGCCAGTGGGAAGCTGAATCGGAATGATGGTGCTGTCAAAAGTGGTACGGGTTATCACAAAAGCGTCAAGGATTACAACAGAAAAGGTAAAACAAATCAGCGACTGAAGAACAAGTTGAAAGACTATGGTTCTCCAGTCGTTTTTATATGCTGATACAAATGATGGGTTGTACAATGAATAGCCACGTTTCAGGGAGTAAGAACTACAGTATCGCCATCCTGAGGTACAACCTGACAGGTGATTGTTTCTTGATCACCGATAAGGCGGCGTATTTTGCCAAGGTGAGAATCTTCATTGGTTTATCTGTTTTGTTGCTTGTAGTTAAGGAAAATCCTCACGTTGCCATGATGGCGCCTGAGAATGACAGAAATGAGATGAGTTCTTTACTTATGGTATGTTGCGAGTTTAGCGTCAATAATATTTTTGTGCAATTTTGTGTTTTTGTGGCTATACTTTTGCACTACAAATTTACCATCCACCTATGATATAATGGATGGTAGTAACTACAACCTTTTGGAGGGTGAATTATGGATGAGTCAGTCAAGAAATTATTAGATTTTTGTCTTGGTATTAAAAAACAGGCAGCTTCAAAAGAACTTTATGAACGTTATTTAAAAGATATAGAAGGCATAACACCTCAAGTATTGTTCAAAGTCATGAATGAGCAGATGAATATGGGGATAAGCCCTACGGAAGCTTTGGCATATGTGGACAAACTAGTGAATGTCTTCTATAAACCCCTCAATAACTATCCTTGGAAACGTCCTACATCAGGGACATTTCTTTATTACCTGATGGAAGAAAATCAGGGACTTCAAGATGTGATGGAAGCCATGCGCGTTTTATTGAAGGAACGAGATTATGAGAAAAATCGTGTTGCATTGATCGAAAAGGCAGAGTTACTAGATGATTATAATGCCCATATGCAGAAGCTTGAAAACATTCTTTTTCCTTATTTGGAGAAAAAGAAACAGTGTTTTAATGGTCTAAAGATTATGTGGGCATTACATGATCAATCACGCAATCATTTGAAGGCATTATTAGCTCTGATGAATAATCACGAGACAGATGAGATGTCAGTCAATGTTGCATTAGGTGAAGTATTCTTTGACTATAGTGGTCTGGCTCAGAAACAAGAACTAATCATGTTTCCAGCAGCCAGTGAGTTGTTTACAGAAGAAGAATTCATTGCTATGCATGAGCAAAGCTTTGACTATAAATTTGCCTATATAAAAGCGCCAACCCTTGAACATATGTCGGGCGAAAGTAGTTTGAAAGATGCCATTAGTGATCAAATTATCCACACGGCTACAGGTCATCTAAACTTTGAACAAGTAGAATTATTGATTAATGCATTGCCGGTGGATGTGACCTTGGTAGATGAGAATGACAAAGTCGCCTTTTTCTCAAGGCCTAAAGATCGAATATTTCCTAGATCTGCTGCCATCATTGGAAGAGATGTGAGGAATTGTCATCCGCCAGAGAGTGTTCATGTGGTGGTAGACATCATCAAAGCTTTCAAAGACGGCAGCAAAGACAATGCAACCTTCTGGCTACAGATGAGAGGTATGTTCATCATGATCCAATACTTTGCTTTAAGAGACGAACAAGGCACCTACAAAGGCACATTAGAAGTAAGCCAAGAGATCAGTGAGATTAGAAGTCTTGATGGTGAACAAAGACTGTTGGACTGGGGTAAGTAGAGAGACCATGTAATAATAACACCAGTATATAGGTACGATGGGAGAATGAATGAGTAGAAAAGTTGATATGCATTTACATACCTATGCGTCTGATGGCCAATGGTCGCCAGAGGAAGTTATAGAGAACTTAGATATCAATAACATTAAGATTTTCTCTATAACAGACCATGATGAAGTGGGTTGTACACCTAAGATAACAGAATTTTTAGTAGATAGAGATGACCTTATATACATTAAAGGCGTTGAAGGCACGGTAAGCTATAAGGGGATTGAGCATCATATATTAACTTACTATATTGATGAGACCAATGAAACACTTCTTGAGCTTATTGCTTATAATAGGGCAGCAAGAGATGATTTTAATGATGCGTTGATGGATTGGTTAAGCAGTGATTATCCACATGTCAGTGCCAATGCCTATAAGGACTATGTTTATAATCCCTTTCAAGGTGGCTGGCGTGCTTTTGGCTATTTGCAGGATGCAGGCGTTGTAACAGACTTACATGATTATTTTGCCAAGACAAAAGGTTTCCATTTTGTGAAACAATTTCTGTTGCCGGAAGACTACATCCCTGAAATGGCAGAGCTAGGATTTAAAACTGTACTTGCTCACCCACCGGCATATACGAAAGGTGACATCTATGAAGAAGAGCACCTGGACTATTTTAGAGAACTTGGCCTAAGTGGTATAGAATGTTACACCACATACCTGAAAAACCCGAGCAACAGTCAGTACTACGTTGATTACTGCAATAAACACAACATGATGATTACCGGAGGGTCCGACTGTCACGGAGGTTTTGCAAGCAGACACATTGGCCAACCGGATGTGAACGAAACAATGGTAAGGTTGAAATAATAAAATCATCCACAAAAAATGAACTACAACGAAAAAGTATAACTAATAAAATAAAATGTG
>RCND010002380.1_pt1 | contig 10406 bp, 9 predicted proteins | sample 2041351 | NCBI WGS metagenome assembly RCND01 (sample SAMN09708230, study PRJNA481090) | Marine sediment metagenome, whole genome shotgun sequencing project. | biome: marine sediment; feature: ocean; material: sediment; isolation source: Sewage treatment plant 12B marine sediment (STP12B) ...
CATCCCGAGTCAGCATTTCTCTTTGGGCTGTTTGTTTTGTATCTTCTGGTTCATGTTTTAGCACACGGGGGTGTTCGGTATCGATTACCTGTAGATTCAGTATTTCTTATAGGGGTTGCTTTGGGAACTTGCGGAACTTGTTGCAGGGGGAGAAAATAGTGAAAAAACTCGAGCGAATTCTATTCGTTTTTCCGGAAACCAGATATCCCTCAGGACAGCCTGCACTTGGCATTGCAATGCTATCCGCAGTGGCAAAAGGTTCCGGAGCTGATACTGTTCTTTGTGATATGTCTTTTCAGAAAAAACCATTTGAACATCTTGCTGATATGCTGGAGGAATTCAAACCCGACTCTGTTTCCATCACTGTCGTTACTCCCCAGATAAAAGACACTCTCCATGCATGTGAAGTTATTAGAAAGTATTCCGCTGATGTGTACCTGATGATAGGCGGACCACACGCAACAGTGCTTCCGGTTGAAACACTCGAAACTAGTGGTGCTGATCTTGTTTATTCCGGCGAAGGCGAGATTGCTTTCAAAAAAATCATTGAAGGAACTGACCCCTCTGAAATACCAGGAGCCTGCTTTTTTAGAGATGGCAGGGCCGTTCTTGTTCCGGGCAAGCTGCTCGTTGATGATCTCGATTCTCTGCCACTTCCCGACAGAGAAATATTCGATATGAAAAAATATTTCGAGACATGGTATTCCATGGATAGAGTCGATCCGTCTCTAAAGGGTACTACCATTATGGGAACTCGAGGATGTCCTTATGTATGCACATTCTGCCAACCTACCCTTTCAGAGATATTCGGGAAAAAAATGCGAAAACGTTCTCCCGGATCCATAGTTCAGGAACTGAAGCAGCTGGTAAAGGAATACTCAATCGATGCTTTCATGTTTGAAGATTCCACATTCATTGTCGATCATAAGTGGGTAACAGATATTTGTTCACTCATGATAAGTGAAGGGCTTAAGCTTCGCTGGTGCTGCAATGTAAGAGCCGATCTGCTTACTGAAGAGCTTCTTGACAGTATGGTTAACGCAGGTCTTTCCAAGGTTAACATGGGAGTTGAATCAGCTTCCCAGAGAGTTCTTGATGACATATACAAAAAAGGCATTACGGTTGAGGGTGTTCAAAGAGCTCTCAGAATGTGTCATAAAAAGGGACTTTTTGTTCAGGGGTATTTTATGCTTGGAGCACCGGGAGAAACAATTGAAGAGATGAAACTGACAATTGATTTTGCTGCAAGGGAGCCATTTGATGATGCTCTTTTCGATATTACAACACCATTTCCACACACAGAGCTCTGGGAAATCTCAAAGGAACTTATTGATTCTGATTATTCTGAATTTGACTGCTTCCATAAAAGTGTATACACTCTTAATGGAATTACGCCGGAGCAGATTGAAAAATTGAAAAAGAATGCTTTCTGGAAATTCTATGCTCATCCTGCAAGGATTCTTAAGACCATTCGTACAGTCCTTGGGCCCAGGAACTTTAAGCGGACCATGTTGAAGGTGAGGAGAGTATGAGAGAAATTATAGTTACTATTGATGATGGAGGGATGCATTCTGCTGTTAACGCTGCTATTCAAAAGTGTATTGACACCGGTAATGTTTCCAGAATCAGCATTATGTCAACCGGTAAAATGTTCGCTGAAGCAAGCATGATGGCAATGATGAGCGGCATACGCGTAGCCGCACATCTGGATTGCTGCCAGGGACCATTTCTTCTTGAAGAAAGTAATTTTCCGGATTCATTTTCCGGTTGGTTGAAGTCTGCAGATTCACTTAAGGATGCGGTCAGAGAAGAGTGGTCTGCCCAGATTGTTAGAATCCTTTCCACAGGCGGTGTTATAACTGCTCTGGATAGTCACAAACACCTTCATCACATACCTGCATTGCAGGACGTAATTATTTCTCTTGCTCAAGAGTACGGGATTCGAACCGTCCGATCTGCTGTTCTTCCCGATAAATACATGAGATTCCCTGCCGGCCTGAAATTAAATTCACTCGGTTGCCACCTGAAGGAGAAGCTTGAAGCTCAGAACCTTGTCACATCTGACAGGATGCTTGGTTTCGGCAAGTCGGGAAAGATTACCAGAAAGTACCTCAGCAAGTTTACCTCTCTCTGCTCTGACGGCTCTACTGAGATCGTGATGCATCCTGCTACAGAAAAAGTATGGTCATCCGGTCAGCCGGGAGAACTTGAACTGATAACCTCTGAATGGTTTGGTGACTGGTGCAGAGGAAAAGACTAGAGTTTTACATTCTTCTCCTGGCTCTTCTTGCCAGGCTTGCAGTATTCGGTTTGATCGCTTCAAGGGGATTCTTCATCATTGGTGAAGGTCGTGTTCAGGCTGATATTGCTGAAAACATCCTCTCCGGAAGAGGCTTTATGCTCTCCGAGTCTATGTTTCATGATTCTGACCCCCGCAGGGATGCCAGACTTGCATTTTTCCGTGAAACGGGTGGTTTCTACGGAGTATTGCTTCCGGATCAGCCCACTTCCTTTCTTGTACCGGGATTTGCACTCTTTGAAGCCTTTATTTTCATGATTACTTCTCCCGGGAATCTGCTGGCCGTCGCAGGAGTTCAGCTTCTTTTAGGAGTTCTCACCGTCTTTCTGGGCCTTCGGCTTGCTTCGCGTTTTCTTTCAGGTAACTGGCTTACTGCAGCGGGTATTTTTATGGCTCTTGATCCCTTCGAGATTTACTACCAGACTATTCCTGTTACACAAGCGCTTTTCTCTCTGCTTTTTATAGGGGGATTGCTTTTGTCCCTACGGTTTATCGAGAAGCCCGGCTTGTCTGGAGGAATCTGTACAGGTCTTTTGTGGGGAGCAACATTCATGGTTCGCCCAGCCGCTCTTCCGATGATTATCTGGTTGGTTGTGGCATCACTTGCAATCTGGAAATTTAGAAATAGAGTCATACCTGCTCTTCTACTCATGCTGCTTGCGTTCGGAGCTGTTTTAACTCCATGGGTACTTCGAAACAAAAGCACCATGGACCGTTATCAACTTCTCCCTCTTCAAGGAGGAGTTCAGATGTGGGAGTTCAACGGCAGAGTATTCACGGATGCATTTCTGGATGAAGCCCCCGGTGCAACAATGCTCTACGGTCCTGTTCGAAACACCTGGCTTTCCAGATTGAACAAACCCGAGCTATGTGAGTTTCCAGACTTCACAACAGAATCCGAATTTGAGAGAGACAGCGTGCTGAATGCCCGTCAATTCGAGTTTATAAAATCAAATCCCGCGGTTTTCCTGCACCTCTCTGCATGCAGATTTGTTGAATTTTTCAAACCCTTTCCTCTAAATCGTTTTTCACCTTTTCATACGCTCATTGGATTGGTTTCGTTCTTTTGGATAGGAGTATTCTTCTTCAGCGGAATTCTTCTGCTCGCAGGCAGGGGGTGGAAGGGTATTTTCCTGGCTGGAGTAATAGCGGGATACATTTTCATGCATCTTCTTACAGCGTCAGGAACACCTCACAGGGTTGCCCTTGATATTCCCCTGATGATTGCTTCACTTATTTCCGTGCGCTATTCCTTTCATAGATTCCAAAAAGCGAAAGAATCAAAATGAAGGTTCTGGTGGTGAAGACTCATGCTTTCGGGGATACACTTATGGCAACTCCGGCTGTGGCTGCTCTTGTTGCCGCTGGAAACCGGATTACAATTCTCTCCGGCCCCTCCTCTCTTCCTGTCTGGGAACGACTGCCGGGAATCCAAAAAATTATTAAATCTCCTGCTCCCTGCTCTGCTCTTAAATTGCTCTGGTGGTCTCTTCTAAACAGACAGACAAATTTTGACAAAGTTATTCACCTGGGCTCTTCATCCGCGGCATGGCGATGGTTGAGATTTCTCACGGGCGGTGATGTCATCAGCGGCGGTGATGGAGAAACAGGTTTTGGGCTTATCAAGCCCGCTGCTGCAGACTTCTGCAGAATTGCCGGAGTTAATTGTTCCGGTCATAAGCCTCTTTTCCAAATCACACCTGCTGAAAAGGCTGCTGTCGGGAAGTACACAGATAACAAACCGTATGTTGTGCTGGCACCGGGTGGAGCTCGAAATGTTCGAGACTTTGTACCCCGGAAAAGGTGGCCTATCTCCCGCTGGGCAGAAGTATCAAACAATTTGCAGAGAAGAGGATACAGAGTTTTTCTTGTCGGGGGGGTATCGGACAGGTTGGAGATAGCCCCTGTCGACGGTATCAATCTTGCCGGTGAGCTTTCATGGGGAGAAACTGCTGCTCTTATTTCGAGTGCTTCTCTCTTTGCAGGAAACGATAGCGGACCGGCGCATCTCTCAGTTGCGGTGGATACGCCTGCACTGGTTCTTTTTGGTCCCACCGATCCGGATTCTCTTTATGAAAAGAAGAGCATTGTTTCAGTTTGTGGAACTGTGTCATGTTCACCATGTTATGCAAACAGTGTTTTTCCCGGTTGTTCCGGAGAAGAAGACTGCATGAAATCAATCGACACTGAAAGGGTGCTTTATGCCCTTGAGGGGATGCTTCAAAGATGAAAATTACAGCTCTTAATCCGCCTTTCATAGCACATTTCAGTCGGGGGCAGAGGAGCCCTGCTGTGACAAGAAGCGGAACGCTTTATTATCCCATATGGTTGTCATACGCGGTCGGAGCCCTCGAGCAGGCGGGGCATACCGTTCAATTTATTGATTCCCCCGCTATGGATCTTGATTCAGCTGCGACCCTTGAAAAAGTAACTGAATTCTCTCCTGACCTGATACTGATAGAAACTTCAACACCCTCCATTCTTTCAGATGCCCAAACGGCGGATATGCTTACCGCTACCGCCGCCTCAGTATTCCTGCTCGGTACTCATCCTTCCGCACTTCCCGAGGAGACTGTCTTACTCGGAGAGAAGTTTCACGGAGCAATCCTCGGAGAGTACGAGAAACCGCTGCTTGGCATAGTTAATGCACTGGAAAATAAGCTTCCTCTGGAGGGTATACCCGGAACGGCCATAAGGAAACCCGATAACTCCGGTGTTGAAGTTACGAAGCCTGACGGATACCTTACCGATCTGGATGCACTGCCCTTTGTCAGTTCCGTGTACTCGAGGCACCTTCCGGTGAAAAAATACAACAATCCCAATGCTCTCCATCCCCAGGTAATGATCATGGGTGGAAGAGGCTGCCCGAATCAGTGCAGCTTCTGTGTTTTTCCTCAGACCCTTACCGGTCGTCACTACAGGAGCAGATCCGTTCAGAATGTTGTAGCCGAAATGAAATGGGTACAGGAAAACATGCCCGAGATTCAGGCTATCTTTTTCGAAGATGATACTATCTCGGCAGACATGGAAAGACTTCGATTGCTATCGTCAGAAATTATCAAAGCAGGGGTTACAATCTCATGGACCTGTAATATGAGAGCAACTGCAGATTATGAAACTCTGAGGCAGTGCAAGACCGCTGGTTTACGATCTATTTGTGTCGGATTTGAAAGCGGTTGTAACGAAATACTGGCGTCGATGCACAAAGGCCTCCGGGTAGAGCAAACAGAAATTTTCATGGAGAATGCAAGAAAGGCCGGTATCCTCGTGCATGGATGTTTTCTATTCGGTATTCCCGGAGAAAACAGAGAGACAGCCGAAAGAACTCTTGATTTTGCCTTGAAGCTGAATCCGGACACTGCTCAATTCTACCCTCTTATGGTTTATCCTGGTACAGACGCCTACAGGGATGTTGAAAAAGCGGGTCTGCTGGTTACATCAAGCTGGAGAGACTGGTTGAAGGAAGACGGGACGCACGCCTGTGTAGTAAAAACACCGGATATGACTCCGGATCAGCTTGTTGAATTCTGTAATGAAGCCAGAAGGAAATTTTACCTGAGACCTGGTTACATAATTAAAAAAGCATGGCGTAGTCTTTTTGACAGGGGAGAAAGACACAGAACATTTCTTGCTTTCCGAACTTTCCGCAAATACATTCTGAGGCGGAACAAGTGACAGACATTGCGGTTGTTGTTCCTTTCCTGGGCTCCTGGAGCAGCCTTGTCCCAACATTGGAAGCTCTAAATTCCCAGACTGTACGGGAAAACATCACAATTGTTTTAAGTGTCGACGGTTTCGCTACGGCTCCACCTGATATAATTGAGTTGACAGATGTGTGTGTGTACGGCGATCAGAACGGTCCGGCTTCTGCCAGAAACAGGGGTTGGAGAGCTGCCTCATGCCCTTTCGTTTTGTTTACTGATTCTGACTGTATTCCAGAACGGACGTGGGCAGGAAGAATGACAGACAAACTCAAGACTGAGTATCAGGCGGTAAAAGGCGTATATTCCTCCGGTGGAAGCAAGCTGATTCAAAGACTTTCTCAGGTGGAATTTGAAGAAAGATACAGGCTCATGAAGAAGGCCCGTACTCTATATCTTGCAGATACTTATTCGGCCGGTTTCCGTAGAGAATGGCTGGAAAAACTTAACGGTTTTGATGAGAGTTTTCCCTTGCCGGAGCATGAAGATGTAGATCTTTCCTGGCGACTTACTTCCACCGGAGGTAAAATAGGATTTGTTCCTGATGCAAGGGTGGCCCATGTTCACAGAGAAAGCTGGAAGGCCTATTTTAAAATGAAGTATCGCCGTGGCAAATGGAGGATTATGCTGGTCAGGAAATTCCCCGTAAGGGCTATTGATGACGGGTACACTCCTCAGACTCTGAAATTTCAGATGCTGCTCTCAATTCCAGTTCTGCTTTCTGTCGTTCTTCTTCCCTTTTTACCTCTTGTAACCCTCATCTCTTTTTTGCTTTTTTTGCTGCTCTCAGCACCTCTCATTCTTACTGCCGCGGCTACTGATCCTTCCACTGTGTTTTTTGTGCCCTTCTTTGCTCTCTGGCGGGGTGTTGCCCTTTTCACCGGAGCCTGCCGGGGGATTACCGGCGGGGGTGGACGATGTTTGCACCGATAAGAAGGCAGCAGAGAATACACATACTCTTTCTTGTTGTATCCGATCTTATTACGGTTCCGCTTTCTCTTTTGGCTACCTGGTACATCAGAACAGTCTGGATGTCTTTCATACTGCCCGGATTTATGCATACAATTAATACTTACCTGATGACTATCCCTGTTCTTTCATTTCTCTGGATCATTTCCTGGTGGTCAACTGGCATGTATGTTCAGTCTCAACAGCAGGGGGCATTCTCAGGGCTTGCAAGGCGTATACGTGCAGTATTCTATCTTGCGGTGTCCATTATGGCGGCAAGCTATCTGGTTAAAATGGATTATTCCAGGATTATGCTTCTGATCTTCCTTTTGATTTCACAGCCGGTAAATGTTCTTTTCAGAAAGCTTTTTACTTCTCTGGCAGGCAAAATTGCCCCATTTAAAGAATCACCTGCAACAATCGTAATCGGTTCGGGCGAATTCGCAGAGAGGGTAATTACATCTTTGCGGAAATTTCCCGAACCAAGACACAGGATAAAAGGTGTTCTTGTTGAAAATGCCGGCATTGCGGAAGAGATCTGCGGCGTAAAAGTTATTGGGGAAGCGAGAGATCTTCCACGGCTGATTGAGAGTTTATCCATTGATGAGGTGTTTTTCGCCAGCGGTTCCATGAACAGAACAGATATGCTGAAAATTGTTAATTCTGTTCAAAAGGAAGACGTAGTTTTTCTGCTGGTTACTGATCTGTTTGAAATTGCAACCGGAGTCAGTGATCTAAGCAGCATATCAAAAATGCCTGTTGTTGAAATAGGATCATCCGAGAAGGGAACCTTCAGCAATATTACAAAGAGATTAACGGATCTCTTTATGTCACCAATACTTCTTGTTCTTCTTGCACCTCTAATGGTTTTTATCTGGATTGTACTTGCCCTTCGTGGTAAGGGTTCTCCCATATTCAGGCAGACCCGTGTTGGAAGGTACGGCCGTGGATTTACCCTTTACAAGTTCAGAACAATGAAACCGGAAGCCGATGAGTACGAAGTTGCTCCTGTCGCAGGAGATGATCCAAGGGTTACCGGGATAGGCAAATTTCTTAGAAAATCAAGTCTGGACGAACTCCCGCAGCTTTTCAATGTTTTATTTGGACAAATGAGCATGGTCGGTCCAAGGCCGGAAATGGATTTTATTGTTCGCGATTACAATGCCTGGCAACGCAGACGACTGGATGTAAAACCCGGGATAACAGGTTTATGGCAGATCATGGGCAGGAAAGACCTTCCTCTCCATGAAAATCTTGAATACGATTTTTATTATATGAGAAATCAATCGGTCATGCTGGACATGGCAATTCTCGCCAGAACGGTCGTTACCGTTCTTAAAGGGAGGGGAGCATACTGATAGCAATTCTGGTTTTTTCGGCGGTTCTAAGCACATGGAACCTTGCTAGCCCGGTGTGGACAGGGCTTGGAGTATATCCTTCAGCGTGGAGTGACGATCCCATTTCCTGTATGGCTGCACCGGCTGGAATGGGTAGAATCGAATTTCTCAAGGTATCTGCTGTCGGTGGAGTTACAAAGGATGAACCAACGGGTTGTATTGCAGCAGTAATGCCGATTGGCAGATCCGGATTCCATCTGGGCACAGGAGCAGGATGGGATAATAATACGGGTATTGGAACGGCTCAGATTTCAGGCAGTTATATTGTGGCCGGAGATCCTATCGGATTTATGGAGGGTCTTTTCGGACCCAGTATTACAACCGGTACCTCAGTCCGTTACCAGTACTCAGACAGTACTGCTGAAGGTCTTTTTGATGTGGATGCCGGGTTCCAGTTTTCTCTTTTCCCTTCGTTCGCCATGGGGCTTACGTACACGGATATCATTGAAGACAGAAAGCTTATTCTTGGATTCAGCCATGTTTTCAACAGGAATCTTAAGGCTCATACAAGCTTCAGCGATGATAGCTGGCAGCTGGGCTGTGAGTTAAAGATTGCTAGATCGCTTAGAGTTTACTCGGGCACAGACGGGGTTAATGTAAATGCCGGTTTTCAGCTTTCTCCCGGACTGTGGAACTACGCTTACGGAGCTGTGCTTCATGAAAATTCAATAGAGCACAGATTCGGTATTTCGAGGAGGTTTCAGTGACAGCTCTGTTCCTTGCTCTTGCACTTCTCTTGCAGGCAGATTCTGCGGATACAGGAGAACCGGGTCTTGATTTCGGACTGTTTTTCCATTCTATAGCGTCAGCGGATTTGAAGACAGGACTGTCAACACTCTCTTCCGATTCTCTAACCGTTTTCCCCCGGGGATCTTTCAGCAGTGATTGGATTACCTGCAGCGCTGAGGGTGCATTGAATTATTCTGTAGATTCGACATTCTCTGATTATGAAACAGTAAGTTCTGGTATATCAATTAGATGGCCAGGCTCTCCCTGGATTGGAACAGGTGCATCGATGGGTATGATCAGCCCTTTCCTTCCTGGAATAAGTGCTCCGGTCAGAGAGTGGCAAAGCTATGATGTAATGGATTCTACGGTTGTTACAGTTGAGGCCGGAGGACTTCTGGGATTTCAGGGTTTCTGGAATCAGTTCGGTGATTCTCTTTCATGGTACGGTGTAACTTCTCCATGGCTTGGGTTCGGTACTATCAGCTGGAACGGTATTCGAGAGAACAGCAGCGAACTTGAAACTCTCAGTGGTTTTCTGGATCTGCAGAGAATACAACCCTGGTTTCTCTTCGTGAAAGAGAATTCTGAATGGACTTACCTTTCTGAAGTGCGAGGGTGGCAACCGATAAGCAACCATCAGTATTCGGTTGAAATAGCACCCTTAGTTTTCTTTGGAGAGGATTCGACTACAATTGGATTAACAGGATATCTTCATGGTAATAGCAGGGCTGTCAGTGGTTCGGTGGCCGTGATAACCGATCTCGATAATGTCTCAGAGCCAACTCTTGCAGCTGGCCTGGATATTCTATCAGAAGCCGGTATTGCCTGGACTCTATCTTCCCAGCTTGATGAACTCGAGAATTTCCATGGTGAATTGTCAGGATTTTACAGGAAATCACCCGCAGGGTGCGGCGGGGCTCTGGAGATGTTTGATGACTCTCTCAGAGCCACAGCAACTGCTCTGTATTCTCCGGCCCCGGGGGTTTCCACCGAATTTTCAGTTATGTCCAACATAGACACAGACTCTCCGAAACCAGGTTGCCTGCTTCGTGTAACAGGAGCCGGTGATGACTTTACGGGTTCTGTTACTGTTGAATGGGGAGAAAACTCAAAGACCCTAAGGATGGAGGTATCTGCATGGATAGATTGATTGCATTATCTTTACTGTTCTTCTCCTTATCTTGTGCTGTGTTTGTACCGGCTTCGAGAACAGATACAGATCAAATGGTTTTCCATTACGAATCTGCAGCAAAAGTACAGCTGATAGGAGACTGGAACAACTGGGGTGGGCTGACGTCTGCAAGTATGATTGTTGATCCCTCATGTGGAGTA
>RCND010002381.1_pt1 | contig 10405 bp, 11 predicted proteins | sample 2041351 | NCBI WGS metagenome assembly RCND01 (sample SAMN09708230, study PRJNA481090) | Marine sediment metagenome, whole genome shotgun sequencing project. | biome: marine sediment; feature: ocean; material: sediment; isolation source: Sewage treatment plant 12B marine sediment (STP12B) ...
GTGATCACATAATATCCAAATAGGATTCCAACAAAAAACAAAAAGGAAGTGATGATGATAAAACTTCTGGCATTCTTCTGTTCATTGTCGTAAAGAGCTGGCTTGATGAATTTCCAAACTTCCCAAATGATATAGGGGAAGGCCATTACAAAGCCAAATGCAATTGAGGTCCAGATGTGTGCTGAAAATTGTCCAGCCATGGTTCTACTTTGCACGATAAAAGGAATTTCATCGATGCATAGGCCATCTGTTCCAAAGGTTTTAGAAACTGAACATAAAAACCTATAAGTAAAAAATGAAGGGTCCTTAGGAGCCAAAAGGATAGAGTTGAAAATAAAATCTTTCATCATAAACGCTACCATACCAAAGGCTAAAATTGCCAAAGAAGATCTTACTAAGGTCCATCTCAATACTTCAAGGTGGCCTAAAAAAGACATTTCTTCCGTTTTTTCACTCATAGTTTAATTTTTTGAATAGCAATAGGGGACTAAAATAAGACATTCTAGAACCTAAATTAAATGATTCCTTCTTTTAATAAATCATGAAAGTGAACAACACCAGAATATTTGCCATCTTCAGTGACCAAAATTTGTGTGATATTGTTTTTTTGCATGATATCTAATGCATTTACAGCCATTGTATCTGAACTTACAACTACAGGAGTTGAACTCATAATGTCTTTAGCTTGGACATGACTAATGTCAACTGAATCTTCCAGCATTCTTCTTATATCACCATCAGTAATAATACCGACAATTTTATCATTTCTCACAACTGCAGTAGTTCCTAATCTTTTCTTAGAAATTTCAATAATAACATCTTTGATGGGAGTCAATTCCTCAACCTTCGGAACTTCATTATTGGCTGCAAGCTCATTCACTCGTAAGTATAATTTTCTTCCTAGAGTCCCTCCTGGGTGATATTTGGCAAAATCCCGACTTGAAAAATCTTTTAAATTCAATAAACAAATGGCCAGGGCATCGCCTATGACCAATTGAGCAGTAGTACTAGTTGTGGGTGCTAAATTATTTGGGCAAGCTTCTTTCTCCACAAAGGAACTCAATGTATGATCAGCATGTTCTCCCAGAAAGGAGCTTTCATTTCCAGTAATCGCTATTATTTTATTACCATAATTTTTGATTAAAGGCAAGAGAACTTTGATTTCCGGCGTATTACCACTTTTTGAAATACAAATGACAACATCATCATTTTGTATGTTTCCAAGATCTCCGTGAATCGCATCAGCAGCGTGCATGAAAACTGCAGGTGTGCCCGTAGAATTCATGGTTGCAACAATTTTTGATGCAATGTTTGCACTTTTACCTATGCCCGTAACGATTACACGTCCTTCAGATTTATAAATCGTCATTACAGCCTTTTCAAAGTCTTCATTTACAAGGGCTGCCAACTGCTTTATTGCTTCCGCTTCAATAAGAATGGTGTCCTTTGCCGTTTGTATTATGTTTTTATCCTTATTCAATATTTTGTATTTATTTTATCAAAATAATATGTTATATTTATAGTATCGTTGAATTTAATTAAACATTTGTTAAATTTAATTGTTCAAAACCCCCCTCAATAATTTTGGCACTAAAGTTGCAAAAATATTCAAAAATAGATTAACACGAGGATGAAAGTAACAAAAATTAACTTACAAGAATATTTGAAGAAATATTTTGGATTCAGTAAGTTTAAAGGTTTACAGAAGGATGCCATAGAAAGTCTAATTGAAGGAAACAACACTTTTGTTGTAATGCCAACAGGTGGAGGTAAATCATTAATTTATCAATTACCAGCGCTGATTCTAGAAGGAACGGCTATTGTGGTATCACCTTTGATTGCATTAATGAAGAATCAGGTGGATGCAATTCGAGCAATATCATCTGATTACGGGATAGCACACGTTTTAAATTCATCATTGAATAAAGGTGAAATAGCACAAGTTAAAAGTGATATTGAAAATGGTGTTACCAAATTACTTTATGTTGCCCCTGAATCCTTGACAAAGGAGGAAAATATTGAATTTTTGAAAAAGCAGAAAATTACGTTTTTTGCTATTGATGAAGCACATTGTATCTCTGAATGGGGACATGACTTCAGACCTGAATACCGTAATCTTAGAAACATTATATTTAAGATAGGAAATTTCCCAATCGTCGGTCTTACTGCTACAGCTACTCAAAAGGTTCAAGAGGATATATTAAAAAATTTAGGTATTAGTGATGCCAGAACCTTTCAGGCTTCTTTTAACAGGGCTAATTTGTTTTATGAGGTAAAGGCTAAAACTCAGGATGTTGAAAAAGATATTATTCGATTCATCAGTAATTATAAAGATAAATCAGGTATTATTTATTGCTTAAGCCGGAAAAAGGTTGAGGAAATAGCACAGGTGTTGCAGGTGAATGGAATTAAAGCGGTACCATACCATGCTGGGCTTGACGCCAAGACCAGAGCTCGGCATCAGGATATGTTTTTAATGGAAGATATTGATGTTGTTGTTGCTACTATTGCCTTTGGAATGGGAATTGATAAACCAGATGTAAGATTTGTAATCCATCATGATATACCAAAAAGCTTGGAAAGTTACTATCAGGAAACAGGAAGAGCGGGTAGAGATGGAGGAGAAGGGTATTGTTTAGCTTATTACTCTTATAAAGATATAGAGAAGTTAGAAAAATTTCTATCTGGAAAGCCTGTGGCAGAGCAGGAAATAGGGAATGCATTATTGCAAGAGGTAGTGGCTTATGCTGAGACTTCGATGTCAAGAAGGAAGTTTTTGCTTCATTATTTTGGAGAAGAATTTGACGATGTAACTGGTGATGGGGCAGATATGGATGACAATGTAAGAAATCCTAAGAAAACATCAGAAGCACAGAATGAAGTCGTAACCATATTACAAGTAGTTAAAAAAACAAAGGAAGAATATAGGTCAAAGGAGATCATCAATACTTTGATAGGAAAGGAAAATGCGCTTCTTATTTCACATAAAACGCATCTACAACCTATTTTTGGTATTGGTAAGGCAAAAGAAGACAAGCATTGGATGGCACTTATTAGACAGGTGCTTGTTGCAGGATTGCTAAAAAAAGAAATAGAGCAATATGGGGTGCTAAAACTATCCGAAAAGGGAGAAGAGTTTATTGAAAACCCTCATTCATTTTTGATGACTGAAGACCATGTTTTTAGTGCAGAGAATGATGCAAGTATTATTACCAATGCAAAGGCTTCAGGCGGTACGGTTGATGATCAATTAATGGGGATGCTTAAAGATTTAAGAAAAAAAGTATCTAAAAAACAAGGAGTTCCTCCTTTTGTTGTTTTTCAAGATCCATCACTAGAAGATATGACCCTTAAGTATCCGACTGATATTAAGGAGCTTGCTAATGTTCATGGAGTAGGTGATGGTAAGGCTAAGAAATTTGGTAAGGATTTCGTTGATTTAATAGCCACTTATGTTAAGGATAATGATATTGTTAGACCAGATGACTTGATTGTGAAAAGCACAGGGGTTAACTCAGGCCTGAAGCTTTATATTATCCAGAATACTGATAAAAAGTTACCCTTGTCTGATATCGCTCATTCAAAAGGTCTTGACATGTCAGAATTGGTTAAGGTAATGGAACAGATTATTTACTCTGGGACTAAAATAAATATAGATTATTGTATTAATGATTTGTTGGATGAAGACCAGCAGGAAGAAATCCTTGAATATTTTATGGAGGCTGACAGTGATAGAATACAACTGGCTCTTGATGAATTTGATGGTGATTATGATGACGAGGAATTGAGACTGATGAGGATTAAATTTATAAGTGAAGTTGCAAATTAAGAAAAGGATAATTTAAAAATAAAAAGCTATGAGTGATGGCTCGTCTAGTCAGGCATCTAAGGATGCTAAAGGAAAAAGTCTCAGCACAAAAGTGTATGAAAAAGAATTGGAAAACCTTCAAATTGAATTGGTAAAGTTGCAGAACTGGATCCAAGACACTGGACTCAAGGTGGTCGTTATTTTTGAAGGTAGGGATGCTGCAGGTAAGGGTGGGGTGATTAAGAGAATATCTCAAAGTCTGAACCCGAGGATATGTAAAATAGTTGCCTTAGGAACACCATCAAGCAAGGAAAAAAGTCAATGGTATTTTCAGCGTTATGTACCCCATTTACCAAGTGCGGGAGAAATGATTCTTTTTGATCGAAGTTGGTACAATAGAGCCGGTGTTGAACACGTGATGGACTTTTGTACTCAAAAACAATACAATGAATTTATGCGTTCCTGTCCGGAATTTGAAAGAATGCTTATCAGATCAGGTATAATTTTACTGAAATATTGGTTTTCAGTTTCTGACCTTGAACAAGAGAGAAGGTTTAAATCCAGAATCAATGATCCTATGAAAGGATGGAAGTTAAGTCCGATGGATTTAAAATCCAGAGAGCATTGGATTGAATATAGTATGGCTAAGGATGAGATGTTTAAATATACTGATACGAAACAGTCGCCCTGGTATGTCGTTCCTGCTGATAATAAGAAGAAGGCAAGATTAAATTGTATCAGCCATCTTTTAGGCAGTATTGATTATCAAGAAGTCGAAAGAGAAAAAATCGTATTGCCACCGAGAAAAGATGACAAAGGTTATATCAGAACTCCATTCGCCAATCAATCTATTGTCCCACAAAAATACTAGTTAGATTTATAGACTTAAAAAAGCTACCGCAAATCCGATTAAAATGGCAATAAATTTTTGAAGATTAAATTTATGGTTTTCGGAGCTTTCAAATAAAATGGCAGTTGAGATATGTAAAAACACGCCAATGATTATTGCATTGATTTGATCCTCATAAATGTGAATAACAGAAAAATTACTAGAAACCCAACTCCCCAAGGGGCTCATCACCGCAAATAAGAATAAAAATAAAAACACCAATCCTTTAGACAATGACGAGTTCTTTAAAAAGACGGCTAAAATAATTGTGATTGGCAATTTGTGAATTACTATTGCATAAAGCAGATTCGAGTTTTCTTCAATTCCTAATGGCATTCCTTCAAGAAAAGCATGCAGGCATAAACTGCCCAAAAGTAACCAAGGAATATTTTCCTCAAAATCATGGGAATGAATATGTCCATGTTCCGCACCTTTAGAAAGGTATTCTAAAGCAGTTTGAATAACAATACCTAAAAGAATAAAAACACCGATATGTTCTTGCTGCCCACTAAAAACTTCGGGAATGAGATGTAAAACCGTAACTGATAATAGATAAGCACCACTAAATGAAAGAAATAATTGTAAATGCTTCTTATTTGGTTTTGTCAATTGAACCAATATAAATCCAGCAATTACGGGTATGACTAGTGCTATATATATCATTTCATGATCAGTATTAACCTGTCGGAATTCTGAGAGTCGAAAGCACTTAATTCATAATCACCAAAAACATGCTGAATTTCAAGACCAGCCGACTTTGCGAATTTTTTCATCTTCTCTAGATCCAGTGCTTGAACTTTCTCCATAAAATGATGAACTTGCTCTTCAGAAGTAACTTGAATTTCTTTAATGATATAGCTTTCAGTTACTCTTTTTTTAATTAAAAAGTCAACTCCTTTTTTTGTTACTTGTTGCTCCGGAATGAGATTATTAACTACTTTATGCAGATTGAGAAAATCTACTACAATGTGTCCATCCTTTTTTAAAGCATTTTTAAAATTTTCAAGTACCTTGATATTGGTTGTTTCCCGATTAAAATAACCAAAGCTTGTAAAAAGGTTAAAAATAGAATCATATTTACCTTTTATTGGATTTCGCATGTCATGAATTTCAAAAGAAAGTCCTTCCTTTTGAAATTGCTGGGCATGCTCGATGCTATTAACTGAAAGATCAGCTCCAGTTGTATCAAATCCCTGAGAGTGCAAAAACAGAGAATGTCTCCCTTTTCCGCATGGTAAGTCAAGAATCTTATCTCCTGTAGACAAATTTAAAAAGCCAATCAAGTTGTTCATAAACAACTTCGCTTCGTCATCATTCCTATAATCATAGAGGATATGATAGAAGGAAGTGTCAAACCAATTTTCAAACCATTCTTTTTCTTTATGCATAATTTTAAAATCAAACAAAAATAGAAAATAATACCATTAGATACAGAAACTTTTAGTTTTTGTAAGAATTGTTTACTGGCTAATATCTTTGCTGTATTTTTGTGTCATGGATGAAAATTACGATATGTTAGCCAAATGTCTATTTGGCTTTGAAAATGTTCTTGCAAGAGAACTCAGAAATTTAGGAGCGCAAAATGTAAAAGAAGGAGTGAGAAACGTTAAGTTTAAAGGCGATAAAGGTTTTATGTATAAGGCCAATTTGGCGCTAAGAACTGCCATTCGAATTCTTGTTCCAATTGAAACATTTATGATATCAAATGAGGATGATTTCTATAAAAACTTGTTAAAAATAAATTGGGAAAAGTATTTAGATGTCGATTCAACATTGGCAATTCATTCTTCAGTGCATTCTGAAATATTCTCAAATTCGCATTATGTATCGCTAAGAAGTAAGGATGCAATCGTTGATTATTTTAGAAATAAATTCCATAAAAGACCAAGTATAGATACAAAGCATCCCGATGTGCAGTTTGATATCCATCTTCAGAATAATACCTGTACAGTATCTTTAGATAGCTCAGGTGATTCACTCCATAAAAGGGGGTATAGGACTGATACCAATATCGCCCCTATAAACGAAGTACTTGCTGCTGGTTTGGTTCTTTTGACTGGCTATGATGGGACTCAAAATTTTGTGGACCCCATGTGTGGTAGTGGAACCATTTTGATTGAAGCTGCAATGATTGCAAATAATATTCCAGCAAATATCAATCGCCCTGAATTCTCCTTTGAAAAATGGAAAGACTTTGATCAGGAATTATTTGATCTTATTCATGAAACACTTTTGAAAAAAATAAGAAATACTGACAAGAAAATAATAGGTTTTGACAAGGCCCCATCAGCGATTCGTAAAGCTCAAGGTAATATAGAAAATGCTTCTCTTGAGGAGTTTATAAAAATAGAAAGAAAAAATTTCTTTGAAGAATTGAGTCCGGTTGAAGGAAACGTAATCCTTGTTTTTAATCCGCCATATGGAGAAAGGCTTACGGTAAATGTACCTGTGTTTTATGGTCAGATTGGTGATACTTTAAAACAGCATTATCAGGATACTTCTGCCTGGCTAATCACCTCCGATTTTGAATCGGGACTAAAGAATGTTGGACTTAGAACTTCTAGAAAAATCAAGGTTTATAATGGAAAGTTAGAGTGCCGTTTTGTGAAGTATGAAATGTATTCGGGCAGTAGAAAGGCGAGTAAGCAATCATGATTACTATTGCTGAAATTAAAGCAGAAGATACTTACCCTATAAGGAAAGCTGTTTTAAGAGATGGTATGACTTTAAGCCATGAAATGCTGGGTGATCATGAAAGTGATACCTTGCATTTAGGTTTATTTGAATCAGATAGTTTAGTTTGTATTGCTAGTTTTATGCAAGCCTCTAATGACCTATTTAAAGGACGTCAATTTCAATTGAGAGGGATGGCTTCTGCAAATGCCGCTCAAGGTAAAGGATTTGGTAAATTATTGTTAGAAGAAGCGGAGCTAAGACTTAAAAATAGAGGAGTAGCTATACTTTGGTGTAATGCCAGGACTGTTGCCATTGATTTTTATAAAAAATTAAATTATCAAACGATAGGAACTTTTTTTCAAGTAGCACAAGTAGGACCTCATTACCTGATGTTTAAAAAATTGATTTAAATTTAGATTGGTTCTCAGGAATTGTCGGGCTCAATTAATTCATCCTCTGACATAAACAAAAAAAGACTGTAAAAATACAGTCTTTTGTAGTAGCGAGATCGGGAATTGAACCCGAGACCTCCGGGTTATGAATCCGACGCTCTAACCATCTGAGCTACCTCGCCATCTTCATTTTGAGAAACAAAAAAAATGCCCCTCAAAATTCAGTGTGCAAATATAAAAACAAATTTATTTTCAGCAAGTAAACAGGCAAAAAGATTTAATTAAAATATTTTTTTTAGAAATAGATATTCTATATATTGCCTGAATAAAATAATCAAGAATGTCAAGTAAAGTAAGAATAGACTTGGAATTTCCCATCCAAGCTTCTCCTAGTTTTTTGTATCAGTATATCTCTACTCCTGATAGTATGGGAGAGTGGTTTGCAGATAATGTGAACTCTAGAGGCAAGCAATACACATTTATGTGGGATGATTCTGAGGAAGTTGCTGATAGGATTTCTCAAAAAACTGATGTTTATATTAGATTCAAATGGGAGGAAGATGATGATGAAGATTCATATTTTGAGTTGAGGATAGAGGTTGATGATCTTACTAAAGATGTGTCTCTATTAGTAATTGATTTTGCGGAAGAAGATGAAGTTGAAGATTCAAAAATGTTTTGGGAGAATCAAATTTCTGAATTAAAACATGTTATCGGAGGATAATAGTTATTATAAACAATCTTAAAGCCTTGATCTATCAAGGCTTTTTTTATTTTTTCGATTTAAAGATATTGGGTTATGGTCAATCAGAACGGTAGTATAATCAGATTGGATGAAATAAAGCTAAATCAAGAAAACAGAGCTTTTAAATACGGTGATGGCGTTTTTGATACGCTAAAATGCGAAAATGGAATCCTTTATTTTTTAGAGGATCATTATTTTAGGTTGATGTCATCTATGCGGATGTTGAGGATGAAGATACCAATGGAATTCACCCTTGATTTTTATGAAAAGCAAATAAGATTAACATTATTGGCCAATGACTTAAGTGGTTCTGCAAGAATTAGAGTGAATGTATTTAGAGAAAATGGAGGCTTGTACACACCTAAATCGAATAAGGTTCGTTTCTTGATAGAAGCAAGCGCATTGAATACTAAAATAGATGAACGGGTAGAAATTGAATTGTTTAAAGATTTTCCTTTAGCATCGGGCTTATTATCTACTATTAAAACGAACAACAGAATTATCAATGTTTTAGGGAGTATTTTTGCAAAGGAAAACAATTATCAGAATTGTATTTTAATCAATGAAAAGAAAGAATTGGTTGAAGCCCTCAATGCAAACTTATTTCTGATTAGAGGAAATGAAGTGATGACACCCTCACTTGAAACTGGTTGCATCAATGGAATCATTAGAAAAAAAATAATTGAAAAGCTGAAAAAGAATGGTGCTTTTATAGTTAAAGAATTGAGTATCTCTCCTTTTGATCTGTTAAAGGTTGATGAAGTATTTTTAACCAATTCAATTAATGAAATACAATCAGTCGACAAATATCGAAAAAAGCTGTTTAAGAAAGAAAAGACTGAGGAGATTAAAAGGCTTTTTTATTCGAAAGTCGAAAACTAAGTTAGTTTAAACTTGGATCTTTTGGAGCATTGGCCCAGAGCTTGTAAATTCCACCAAATTTCAACAATTCATTCTTCCAGAAGTTATTGGGATTGATCGTGAATAGATTCTTGAATTTATTCTCAACGATTAACCATGATGTTGTTTGTAATTCTTCTTCAAGTTGCTTTTGACTCCAGCCAGAATAACCTAAAAAGAATCTGATATCCTGTTTTGAAAGAATATCATCTTTTAAAAGGGATTGTATCGCTTCAAAGTCACCACCCCAAAATATCCCATCAGCAATTTCAATACTATCAGGTATTAATTCAGGGACTTTATGAACAAAATAAAGATTGTCCTCAGAAACGGGTCCTCCATAATAAACTTTAAGAGGTGAGTCAATGTCAGGAATTAGATCACTGATAGTATAAGGTGATGGTTTGTTAAATATAAAACCAACTGAACCACCTTCGTTATGCTCTGTGAGAAGGACAACCGATCTATTAAAAGAACTATCACTCAAAATAGAAGGCTCTGCAATGAGTAATTTACCTTTTGTTGGTTTTAAAGTTGTCATAATAAATAAGTTGTGAATAAATGTACAAAAAATAAGTTAATAAAAAAACCCTCTAAAATAGAGGGTTTTAAAATTATTTTTTGTCGAACTTAATTAGTTCACTGAATCTTTTAATTCAGATCCTGCTTTGAATTTCACAACTTTTCTAGCGGGTATTTTAATAGTTGCACCAGTTTGAGGATTTCTTCCATCTCTTGCAGCTCTATCTGAAACTGAAAAAGAACCAAAACCTACTAAAGATACTCTACCACCTGTCATTAATTCACCAGTGATGCTTTTCATCATAGAATCTAGTGCTTTACCTGCAGCAGCTTTTGAAATTCCAGCATTTGTAGACATTGCTTCAATTAAATCTGATTTGTTCATAATTTAAAATTTTTTAAAATTGGTTAAATATTCGTTTTTTTGCCTTTCAATAGCAGAACAAATATAGATTTTATAAGGGTTTACGCAA
>RCND010002382.1_pt1 | contig 10401 bp, 11 predicted proteins | sample 2041351 | NCBI WGS metagenome assembly RCND01 (sample SAMN09708230, study PRJNA481090) | Marine sediment metagenome, whole genome shotgun sequencing project. | biome: marine sediment; feature: ocean; material: sediment; isolation source: Sewage treatment plant 12B marine sediment (STP12B) ...
ATTGACGCAGATGATCCGGGACCTGCGATTTACCCTCGACAGTATTCAGGACTTCACCGATCGCGTCGGTGATAGTCCGAATGAACTCATCTTCTCCAGCGATCCGGTTCAGGATCCCGAACCCAAGGCAGCCGAATAATGAAAGGTGTCGCACTCGTCGTATGTTGTTCATTTCTGTTGTTGTCAGCATGTAGTTCGCAACCTGTTGAAAAGCGTAAATACACACTGCATCCCGTGACGCTCGACACCGAATACCAAACAGCGCCGTCTATCGCGCTTGGCAAGATAGAGCTGGCTCCGTACTTACGTCACGAAGGTATTTTGATTGAGACCAATGCGGGCGACGTACGAAACGCCAAACACAACCTCTGGGCGGAATCATTAAGCTATTCAGTACGTCGATACCTTCAGGTGCAATTACGCCAGGCGCTTGATGCACCTGTCGCTTTGCATACCAATGCTTCTGTTGAAGTGCCGCACACCGTCGATGTTGTGATCCACCAAATGCACGGCACCGAGTCGGGAACAATCAAGATTGTTGCTTCCTGGCAGGTGCGAAGCGCCGACTCCACCGAGGCCTCAATCGAATCAGAGTTTGTCGCAACGGAAAAACTGACGGCCGACGGCTACCCGGAACTGGTACGCGGACACAAATTACTTTTGGACGCATTGGCCAGAGAAATCGCTGCAAAAGCTCAACCGCAGCTAAGTGATTGAGCTTCGCTCTGTCGCCCCTCACCCGTCGCCGGTCATCGATAAGACTGAAAAACGCTCGCCTCACCCTTCGAATCGATCAATAAAACATCGTACGGATCCTTTACTCCGCCGTAGGCAGGCCCGTCCATACCTGGCGAACCGCGTGGCATCGCAGGGACCGACAAACCGATCGCATCTGGCATCTCCTCCAGCAAACGATAAATTTCTCTCGCCGGTACATGGCCCTCGATTGCGTAACCTTGAACCTCTGCGGTGTGGCAGGATCCGAAGCGAACCGGCATACCAAGCCGTTCTCTCGCTTCACTGTTGCCTTCGTCAAAACTCGACACTGAAAAGTCATTGACCTCCAGGTGCGTAATCCAGTCTTTGCAGCAGCCACACGCCGGACTTTTCCAGACGTCGATACGCTTGGTCCCCGCAGAGGCCGTGGCAAACCGTGTGAAGCTCATCGCTAATGCGCCGCCGACCAGTGATCCAACGAGAGTCCGGCGTAGGGGATTAATCGTCTCTATTTTATTCATCATCAATTGCATCCAAAGTCATGAAACAAACCACGATAGGCTAGACCGGCAGCTAGCTAATTGCGTTAACCAAAGCCTTAGCAACAGCTTCAGACGACCCCGGATTTTGCCCTGTAATAATCAAACCATCAACCACAGCCAGGGGGTTCCAGTCGTCAACTTTTTGATATAAGCCACCCATCGAGATGAGTTGATCTTCGACTAAATACGGCACGATATCTGTCAATTCGACCGCCGCTTCTTCAGAATTACTGAAGCCCGTTACCCGCTTACCTTTGACCAGAGGCTCGCCGTTTTCGTCCTTGGCGTTCAACAATACTGCGGGTGCATGGCATACGCTCGCTACAGGTTTGTGAGCTGCAATGAATCCCTCAATGAGTGCGATCGAATCACTATCGCTGTAAAGGTCCCACAATGGACCATGACCGCCGGGATAGAACACGGCATCAAAATCTTCCACTTTCATTTCCGCCAATTTGGCCGTGTTCGCCAATTCATTCTGGGCAGATGGGTCATCGTCAAACCGTCGCGTTGCATCAGTTAGAAAATCTGGCTCGCTACTTTTTGGGTCAAGCGGCGGTTGACCACCACTTGGTGAGGCCAGGGCAACCTGCACGCCTGCATCCTTCAGGTGGTAGTAAGGGCTGGCAAATTCCTCTAGCCAGAAGCCTGTTTTCTTACCGGTGTCACCCAGTTGATCGTGCGAGGTCAAGACAATAAGTACGTTCATCAATTAGCTCCAATAGCCGTTACGTTCAAGTGCAGCCATCCTAATCGCAAAGTTCGTATGACAAAAGACCTATCCCTCCTATTTATTCATCCGATCACCACAGACTTCGCCAACTAATACGATGTCAGGATGCTCGCAGTTTTTCAAAGTAGACCGTATTATGTTTCGATATGACTTGGAAAAAAATTAGCGGTTCCACAGTGTTCGAGAATGACTGGATGTCAGTTCACGAGGACCATGTAGTCAATCCTCGTGGCGGCGAAAACCAGTACGGCCATGTTCATTTTAAGAACAAAGCAGTCGGCATTATCCCGATTGATGAAGCGGGCAACATCTGGCTGGTCGGACAGCAGCGCTACACTCTCGGCGCTTACTCTTGGGAGATCCCGGAGGGTGGCGCGCCACACAGCGAGCTACCTCTCGATGCCGCAAAGAGAGAATTAAAAGAAGAAACAGGACTGTCCGCAAAGCGCTGGACCGAAATGCTTAAACTTCACATCAGCAACTCGATCACGGACGAAGTCGCCTATGTATATCTTGCGGAGGACTTAACTTTCGGTGCAACGGATTTCGATGAAACAGAAGATATAGCGATTCAAAAACTACATTTTGACGATGCGTTGGCCATGATTGACCAAAACGAAATTACCGATGCGATAACTGTAGCCGCCCTTCTCCATCTCCATCGCATGCAGTTGACTTCCTAGCCGAGACCAGAGAGTCATCAGGTCTTCATAAAGGTACGGATTTCTTTTATGCGACTTCGCGGCTCTTCTGCACCGCTGGTGATTGAAAGCAATTCAACAAAGTACGCCCTTGCCATCACGTCATCCCCAATCCCAACTGCGGCCTTCCCAGCACCATAAAGGCTGTTCAATCGAAGCGGCGCACGCTGCAGCGCGGACCGATAAGCCGCCAGCGCTTGCTCATACCGGCCAGCCTCTAACAGCATGTCGCCGTATAGTTCAGCCGCCGGCAACACTTCGCCAGGCGTCACCGCATGTTTGTCAGTAGACGCTTCGAGGGCAGCGGCTTGCTGCATTACCTCGATCGCCGACTCTACTTTCCCTCGAGAAAAGTCCTGCCAGGCTTGCGCGGATAATTCCTGAATCTCTATTTGTTGAGCCCAATAAGGGTTTTCCGACCCGACACTAATTCGCAACGCTCGAAGAGCGTCAATGTCTGCAGTCGCATCTTCTGGGCGCCCAAGATTAGACATCGCCAAAGCTCGGGCGAAGTGTGTGATCGCAACATACGGATCGTGCGCTTCTTCCCACGGAAATGAGCTGGGCTTTCTCGGCTCTAATTGGGCAGCGGCCTCCCAGTCGCGACGTTCCAGAGCATACCGAGCGGGCAATGCGGCAAAAGCGTAGGCAGTGGCGGATCGGCTCGTCTCACTATACGGCGGCTGTAATCGTTCGGCGTTTTTCAGTATCTGATCAACCTCATGGTCTTCACCGGTTTGCAGGTACGCGTAGGCGAGGTAGTCCAAAGCATGTGTGTAGTGAACATTTACCTCGCCGTACTGGAGACACATTTCCCATGCTGCGTCAGCCGAGATAGTGTTCCATTCGACCGCTTTATCCCACTGCCCGAGCCGGGTATAGATGTGCGTCATCATATGAGTAGCGTGTGGAACACGTGGAGTAATTTCCCCATAGTGATTCGCGGCCACCAACGCCATTTCGGCTAATGCCGGAGAGTCATACGCATGAATAATGTAGTGGTGAGCACCGGGATGATTCGGCATTTCTGTAAGTATGCTTTCGGCAATTGCGCCCGCCTTTTTCTGTGTTTCTAGTGTTTTATCCTGCATGTCAGCCGTCGAACGCAGCGCAAGTGAATAAAAAGCCCTTGCTTCAAGGTCTTCTGGAAAAGCCTGGCTCAATTCCTCCCAGGCTTTTTCAAACTTGGCTAGACGTTGACCTTTGGTCAGTTGCTCTCCACCCTCAAAATAGGCGCGCGTTGTCTCTAAATACGCGTTCTCGCGATCTGAATGTCCGTTAAGCATTAGTGATTGCTCTACTGCCTTTAGTCCACGTTCGAATTGTGGCGCGGTAGGGACGTCAGGCCAAAGTGGGTGGATTAGAGACATCGCCTGCCCCCAATAGGCCATGGCGCAATCGGGGTCGCGGTCGTCCGCCATACCGAAGACAAATTTCGCTTCGTCATACATCATGTGATGTAAGAGAGCGACACCGCGCTCAACTAACGGAGCAGCCTCAGCATTGCACCCGACCGGAAAACTAACATCGCCTACTGGCGTATTTACTAAATTGAAAGGCAAAGTAGCTGGTTCTCCGGATTGTTCGTTTTTCCCGCATGAAACTAAAGTCAGGAATGCGAACGAAAAAACCACAAGTAAGTATCTGTTCATTGAACTTATCCCTTTGGTCAGAAGCCGTCGCTTGCCCGGCGACGTCAATTTTCGGGGATCATCTTTACCAGTTGTTAGTGTCACTTACGGTAGGTGGATTGCAGGGAATACTTACGCAAGCGCCAGGCTTATTGAAAACGAGTGCCCATACCGAGAAGACTTGAACGTCCTTCGGCAAATCACCAACATGGATTGTTCCGATCACACTCTTATTATACCGTATAAGAGTTGATGCCCCAAGAGAGTCACCTACTACCATCTCGTTTTGAAGCTGGACCATGTCCACTGCGCTGAAACAAGCATTGGCCATCGATCCCGATTACGCCCCGGCCTGGCTGAGCTACGGAATTGAGCAAGCGTCATCGGCGCTGGGCTATTCAACCAGCCCGAAGTTTGTAACTCTGGTGCTGGCGAATGATTCATTGCCTGGTCGTCACGCGACCCGGTAGCGACAGATCACCAGATGCCACATCGTGAACACCCGTGATGCAGAGCAACGGCACCTCGGTGTTTTCATTGATCTGCAGCTCGGCAGTCACCGCATCAAAGGACACGTTTTCGGTATCGCTGACGGGTACCGTGATTTTGGCTGTTCGCCCGTCGAGTATCGGACTCATTCCGGGGCTATCGAGCGCTATTGGCAGGTATGGGGCCGTGGCCGGCAGTAAGTCCACTCCTGGAGAAACGTCACGTACCTTCAGGCCAGCACCGCAGGCGTCGTCCTTAACCAGAACCACCCAGTGCGAGTGCCAATCGGCACCATCATTTGCTGGATCGCCGTCCTGATTCTCGTCAAACAGTGGTGTGTCATCAAAATCCGGGTGTGCCGTTATAGCCAATGACAGGATCCCCGATGCCTTATCAAAACCGACAACTTCCGGGTCCAGGCTCGTCGGCCAGACGTACGACTGAACCTTGGCGCCCGCCAACTTACCGATAGATTTGGGTTTCACACTGCCCGCCTCGCCGACCAACTCCATTGCAAAGGTCATCAAACGACCATCAGTAGTCGCCGCGGCCCTGGTGATATCGAACGCCGCGGGTTTGTCTTTGTCGCTCGGACTGATGATCTCGTGTGCAAGAAGACCGTGGGTAGCCAGGCTCGTAAGTAGTAAGGCAGCAAATTGGTATTTCATCGGATAATCCTTTTAGTGTCGACTCGAAACTATTTGAATCTTAATCAAGACACCGAATAATTGCAAGCTTTGTATTGACTCGATACTATTTGACTATGAGCTCTGATAACTCCAACCGTATTACCGCTCTCTTAGAACGGATCGGCCGCTTGCTTACAACAGAAGCCCATGCCGAAGGCCTTTTGCCGGTCCATTGGGAGACACTACGATATTTGAAACGCGCCAATCGCTTCTCACAGAACGCCGCGGCACTGACCTCTTATCTTGGTCTGACCAAAGGCACCGTTTCGCAGACCCTGGGGACTCTAGAGAGCAAGGGCCTTATCAAGAAGAATGTTGATAGGCGAGACCGACGGAGCAAACACCTGACCCTGTCAGCGAAAGGACTGTCGCTACTCAAACGCGATCCATTTGAGGTAACCGCCAATGCGATTAGCGACTTCAGTAGTTCGAACCAACAACAGCTGGCAACGACACTGGAGGCCCTTCTCTCCACACAACTTACATCACAAGAACGGCGACCATTTGGTCAGTGCCGTGATTGTCGATATTTTGCGAAGCGACACCGAGATGGAGCGCCGCACTATTGTCAATTACTGGAAGAGAAGTTAATGGCGACTGATGCGATAGCCATTTGTTATGAGCAACAGCCGGTAATTGCCAGCGAGTAGTTCTGCATTGAATTGTCTTTTTTGGACGCTTATCAATATTCGTCAACCGACTCGAGTTCAACTGGGTCAACTACAGCCGCGATTTCGCGGCAGAACTGCGCCAGCACATCGCTCATGGCCTGAGCGATCGAGCCAGCATCGTCCGGCCGTGTGGCTTGCGACTCAAAATGGGCGCGTCTGGGTGACAATCGTATAGCACCCGTGGAATCGGCAACCCCCCACTGCACGTCGAGTACTACCATGCCGTCCGGACCGGAATTAAAGCGGTCGAAGCGGCCGACGAGGCGGTAGTCAATGTCCGCTATTGCAGAAGACGGATACGCAACAACCACCATGGACTCCAGCAAGACATCCAGATTGCTTGCGAGCACGCGGTGAATCGCATCGTCCAGAGGCTCGGCCCAGCGATTGAACTCGTCCACGACGATCTCTGTGCCGGAGCCGCGCGTAACCATTTGCGAACGGTTCAGATACTCCGGCATCCGAAATGGCCCCAGTCCGAGAATCGGTGAACCTTCAGCGTCCGCAGCAAGGCGGTTGTCGATCGTTTCCAGCGCGTAATAGTTAACCGGCGGCGATGATCCGCAACCGGCAAGGCTCACAAGACAAAAAATGGCGATGGTTCGGATTGTTCGTATCATATTGCTCATATCCTGGTTGTGGCCCTTACTCGGATTTGCCACGCAAAACCGACTCCGGCTGCAGCTCCATATAGTCGAAGAACTCACGCACAGACCTGGCGGCCCGTTCGAGCTCGTCGAGCGTAGTTCCCAGCTGGTAAAACTGCTCAGAGTCACCTTTAAGTTGCGCTTTAGCGACGCGCAGCGTCTCCTCCGCTTCTCCAAGCGCACCGGCCAATTGCTGGAGGACGGGGCGCAGGTCCGCGATCAGTATGTCGACATCTTCGTCTGCCTTGTTGAACAGATTGCCTGCGGCACTCGACGCCTGACGAATTTCCTCAAGTGTTGCGATGGCATCTGCGGCGAGCTTCTGCGTATTCTCGTCATTAAGCAGGCGATTGATGCCGGCGATTGACTCGTGCAACTCTTTAGACTGGGCCAAATCGTCGAGTGACTGGAGAAGATCATTGAGCCCCGCGGCGATGCCACCAAAATCAACATTCTCCTGCAAATCAGCGAACCAGGATTGCAGGTTATTCAGAAGCTCCTGGACGTTTGACGCGATAGTCGGAATTTCATCATACGGAGGGTCAACCGCTCGCAGCACCACCTCCGTTTCCGGCCTGAGCTGCAATGCGACGTTCAACTGACCGGTAACGAAACTGTTCATTTGCAGGGACGCACGCATTCCAGCCTCGTAAATCAGCGCTTCATGATCCAGCGCTGCCGCAAATTCGGCGTCAAGCTTTCCGCCGGACTTGGTCTTGATGTCCTCGTTCACCAACTCGAGCACGACTTGCGTCTCGGTTTCAAAATTCACATCGTCGATGATCAGATCGATATCCGATACGTAGCCGACGCGGACACCATTAAGCATGACATTGGCACCGACCCGCAGACCGTTTGTTGGCTCTGCGAATACAGCGACGTAGCGGTTCTTATGCGCGAATATTTTCGCGCCGCCGAATAATGCGAAGCCGGCGGCTATTAACACGACGGCACCAACGACGAATGCCCCAATTGCCGTGGGGCTCGACTGCTTACTCATCCCGTTTTCTCCGCCATGCCTCGTTGCAGGAAGTTTCGAACCACCAGATTCTCATGATTATCCCTTAGTTCCTTTGGATTACCCGTTGCCAGCTGCGTCTTTGTGACGGGGTCCAGAAAGACAGAGTTATTGCCAATGGCGAAAATGCTCGCCAGTTCATGCGTTACGATGACCACCGTTGTGCCCAGACTGTCGCGAAGCTCCAGAATTAAATCGTCCAGCAATTTCGCACTGATCGGATCGAGCCCAGCCGAAGGCTCGTCAAAGAACAGTATCTGGGGGTCTAGCGCCATCGCACGCGCCAGGCCGGCTCGCTTCATCATACCGCCAGAAATCTCGCTCGGATAATAGTCCTCAAAACCTGCAAGTCCGACCAGCATCAACTTGTAGGCCGCCACATCACGAATCGCCGCGGGGCTCAAATCCGTGTACTGCTGCAGGGCGAGACCGATATTCTCGGCCAGCGTCATCGAGCTCCACAACGCGCCCGCCTGAAACGTCGTACCAAAACCGCGCTTCATGGTTTCTCGCTCGCGGTGTTCAGACGACCAAAATGGCACGCCGTTGTAAGAAATATCGCCCGTATTCGGACTCTTCAAACCAATCATGGACTTCAACAACGTGCTCTTGCCACAGCCGGAGCCGCCCATGATGATGAAGACATCGCCACGTCTGATGGTGAAATTTAGATTCTCCTGAATCAAAAAATCCCCATACGCCAGCGTGAGGTTTTCCACGACTATTTGTGAACTGGAATCCGGCATCTCAAATTCCAATATTGATGTAAATTATCGTCAGGACCGAAGCGCTGACTATGATCAGAACGATGCCCATGACGACCGCTTTGGTTGTGCTTTGGCCAACGGCAAGTGCACTGTTGCCGCAGGCCATACCTTGCTGGCAACCGGCGAGTGCGACGAGGCTGCCGTAGACGATGCTCTTGAAAAGTCCGCCGAACAGCGTGTTCAGTTCGACTGCGCTCACGGTTTGCGCGGCGTATTGCACGAGACTGACATCCAGCATCGCGACGCCGACCGCCATGCCGCCGAAAATCCCCATCAAACTCCCGTACATGGTGAGTAATGGCATCATCAGAACAAGCGCAATGACGCGCGGCGTGACAAGAAAGTCGATCGGCTGCATGCCCAATGTTTGCAGCGCGTCGATTTCCTGATTGACTTTCATTGTGCCGATTTGCGCCGCGTAAGCAGCACCCGTCCGCCCCGCCATGACGATAGCAGTCATTATGGGTGCCATCTCCCGGATCATTGCGACGGCGACAAGATCGGCCGTATAGATGCCGGCACCAAAATTGTTCAGTTGCATGACGCCGACGAAAGCGAAAATCATGCCGATCAGGAAGCTGATAATGCTCACAATCGCAAAGGCCTCTGCGCCGGCTTCTTGAATGTACTGCACCAAATCCGAACGCAGATAAGTCGCGGTGCCGCGAGCATAACGACCAAACGAGAGCACAAGTTCGCCGGTGAATGTGAGGAGATCCTTGCCGCCGTCGACGAGCTCGAGCACGCTTTCTCCAACGCGCTCAAAGAAACCTTTACGCTGTGTATGTCGCCTGGCGCCTTCGCGTTCCGCAACGGCGAATGCAAGACCCAATAGCCGCTGCGCACCATCCGGAAGGCCGCTCCCATCGAACTCGACCTCCTGATTCACGGCCTCGCGATGCATCGCGATCAGCGCGATGATCAATCCGGTATTCCATTCGCCAAGCTCGCTGGTGTTGAAAGAGACGCCGGCGGGTCTCGGCGATCCTTGCAGCTGCAGAAGTACAGATCTTGCGCTCGGCAGTCCCGCGCCCAATAGCCAGTCGCCCGAAAAAGTGACTACCAGTCTGTTGCCATTGTCGAGGTCGCTTTTGAGTTTAGCTGTGTTCAATCCGGCGCATTCGCTTGATCGACTTTACCCTGACCGAGTTGCCTTTCCCGGTACGCAGCTAATCGAAGGGCGAACCACTCGCCGGAAGGCATAACTTCTTTACCAGGGCAGTCAATTTGGTAGAGCTTTTTGCTCATGGAACTCTTGCTTGCCAGGTTTTCGATAAAGTCTTCGGCCGTAGACGCGTAGCGCTTGCCACGCTGGTATTTCATACGCAGGTGTTCTTCGGCATCGATCGCGCTGTAGTGCTTGCCGTTGCGAATGAACGCGCAATCGCTGCTGCCAACGGTCCGCAATAGATAATCGATCTCTGCCGGAGTTTCCTCAGCATGAGCGCTGCACGCGAGACAAAATACAGAAACAGAAAGTATAAGGGCGAGTCTCAAAATCATAGTCTGTATAATACCAAATCGGCGATTCAATGAATCGCCAGCCTGGAAGTTGATGAAACGCGTCGGGGGCAAAGCGAAACAATGAATCGAAGAGTCGGCTGGATCACAGCAATTATCATTGTCAGTGGCTGTACTACGTATGGCGGAACAAAACTCGACCAGCTTTACGGCACGCCTGCACCACGTGATCGCATAGTCGAGACGGTCGCAAACGAGAATGTTGACTACTGGAGCGATGTCAAACCCGTGATAGAGCAGCGCTGTGTCGTCTGCCACGCCTGTTACGACGCCCC
>RCND010002383.1_pt1 | contig 10396 bp, 6 predicted proteins | sample 2041351 | NCBI WGS metagenome assembly RCND01 (sample SAMN09708230, study PRJNA481090) | Marine sediment metagenome, whole genome shotgun sequencing project. | biome: marine sediment; feature: ocean; material: sediment; isolation source: Sewage treatment plant 12B marine sediment (STP12B) ...
TCCCATCGGGATGCCATCGATCTCGATCAAGGCCTTGGTTTATGGCCAAATTTAACGATCATGTCAAGTAAAAAATGATCAATTCAACGGTCGCTCGGGTCGTGGCTCACCCTGCGGCGTTTCAACATGCAGCGGTAAGTCGCTATGGCGAAACAGCGATTCCCCATCTTCGGTCATCAACGCGTGGGACAGCACCTCATCCATATGCTCCACGGTGATGACTTTCACCTGTTTTAAGATGTTGGCTGGTATATCGTGGAGATCTTTTTGGTTCTCTTCAGGAATCAGAACGGTTTTGATTCCCCCACGGTGAGCAGCCAAGAGCTTTTCTTTCAATCCACCAATCGGCAGGATCCGTCCGCGCAGGGTGATCTCGCCGGTCATGGCCACCAGACGGCTGACAGGCCTTTGGGTCAGGGCCGATACAATGGAGGTACACAGGGCAATTCCGGCTGAAGGGCCGTCTTTGGGGATGGCACCTTCGGGGACGTGAATATGGAGATCTAGCTTCTCATGGAAATTATTGTCAATTTTCAGCTCCTTGGCGCGCGACCGAACATAACTGATGGCCGCTTGGGCCGACTCTTTCATCACGTCGCCCAGTTTCCCGGTGATCAGATAATTGCCTTTGCCGGGCATCAGGACCGTTTCGATAGTGAGTAGCTCACCCCCCACCTGAGTCCAGGCCAGCCCCGTGGAAAGGCCTACCTGATCCGTCTCTTCCAATTCGCCGTAGCGATAGAACGGCGGCCCTAAATACCGCCGAACGCTTTTCTCGGAGATCTGGATCTGTTTGGGGCCTTTTTCAGGATTATCTAGATTGGCCAGCACCACAGTGCGAGCTACCTTGCGGCAGATGGATGAGATTTGGCGCTCTAACTCCCGCACACCGGCTTCACGGGAATAGCGTTGAATCAGCAGCATAAGCGACTTCTTGTTAAAAGTGATGGGTTGCTCTTCCAGTCCGTTGGCAATGATCTGTTTGGGGACCAAAAAGCCTTTGGCAATGTAGTATTTTTCGATCTCCGTATACCCTGGAATGCGGATGATCTCCATGCGGTCCTGCAACGGCGCCGGAATGGAGGGCAGGGTGTTGGCCGTGGTGATAAAGAGGATATCAGACAGGTCGTAATCTACATCCAGATAGTGATCATTAAAAGCGTTGTTCTGTTCCGGATCCAAAACTTCTAACAGTGCGGAGGAAGGGTCGCCCCGAAAGTCCATGCTCATTTTATCCACTTCATCCAGGCAAAAGACCGGATTGTTGGTGCCGGCTTTTTTTAAGGATTGGATAATCTTACCGGGCAAAGCGCCGATGTAAGTTCTACGATGACCGCGGATCTCCGCTTCGTCGCGGACGCCGCCCAACGACAAGCGGATATAATTACGGCCCGTAGCTCGGGCCACGGATTTGGCCAACGACGTCTTACCAACCCCCGGAGGGCCCACCAGACAGAGGATTGGTCCGCGTACCTTTTGGGTCAAAGATTGTACGGCCAGATATTCAACGATGCGCTCTTTGGGCTTTTCCAGGCCATAATGATCTTCGTCTAAGATGATTTCAGCCTTTTTGAGGTCGTTGAGCACTTCACTTTTATCAAACCACGGCAGGCTGAGCAGGCAGTCGATATAGGTCCGCACCACAGTGGCCTCGGCCGACATGGGCGGCATCTGGTTTAGTTTCTTAAATTCCGCGGCAACCTTTTCCATGGCTTCCTCGGACATCTTTTTGGCTTTGATCTCTTCCCCGAGTTCTTGCAGATCATCGGCCGGATCCATGGGGTCACCGCCCATCTCCTCTTTAATAGCGCGCATTTTTTCGTTGAGATAGTAGTTGCGTTGGGTCTTGTCCATCTGCGCTTTAACCCGCTTTTTAATGCGTCGGTCCATGCGCGAGACATCCATCTCGATCTTGATCAGCTCTAAAAGAATCTCAAGACGCTCAGTCAGAGAGGCGGTTTCAAGAAGCCGCTGCTTATCTTCGACCTTAAAGCCGAAATGGGCTGCCATGGAGTCTCCCAGGCGGGACGGATCGTCGATAGTGCTGATGGTTTTAACAAGATCTTTGGAAATTTTCTTATTGAGTTTGGCGTAATCCACAAAACTCTGGCGTAAAATGCGTACCAGTACCGATAGTTGACTGGCATCGCCGGGAAGATCTACCAGCGGTTGCAATCTAACGCTGAAAGAGTCTTTATCTTCAATAAATTGATCGATTTTGGCTCGCTCCATGCCTTCAATCAGGGCTTTAACCGTTCCATCGGGTAGTTTCAATAACTGCAATACCTTGCCGATGGTGCCGGTCGTGGCAATATCTTCGGCGGTGGGATTGTCAACGCCGGCATTTTTTTGAGTGGCTAAAAAAATACGCTTGTCGTTTTTCATGGCGGCTTTTAACGCCACCACCGATTTGTCACGGCCTACAAAAAGTGGGGCTACCATGTAAGGGAATACAACAATATCCCGTAGTGGTAAGAGGGGGAGCTCAATTGGATGAAGGGTTGGTTCCATAATGCTTTCTTTTAAAAGTGGCATGATTTTGGCGAATATAGCCGCGTTTAGGTCATTGTTTGGTCAAAGCCGAATTATTCCTAAGTGTGGGTTCAAGTCTCCCGACTTGAACCTCTTACTTCATGTTCTTCCAAAACCTAGAATCTTATGGTTCAGGTCAGAGACCTGAACCAACCTTCGGATTACGGTTTAGCCCAGAGTCGGCTTTTGAGGGTATTAGGCTTGGGCCTTGCTCTGTTCAAACAGCAAAATGGGGACTTCGTTTTGGGTGATTACCTCTTCACCCACCACGCACTCTTTCACATTATCGGTGGACGGAATTTCGTACATGATGTCCAAAAGCGCCTTTTCCATGATCGACCGCAACCCCCGTGCCCCGGATTTGCGCTTAATGGCCGCTTTGGCAATGGCTGATAGGGCTGCTTCGGTAAAACGCAGATTGACATCTTCCATTTCAAACAGTTTCTTGAATTGTTTGATCAGGGCGTTTTTAGGCTCTTTTAAAATGCGAATCAAAGAGGCTTCCGACAGCTCTTCCAGCGTGGCGGTAATGGGCAGACGGCCCAAAAATTCAGGGATCAGGCCAAACTGAATCAGGTCCTCGGGCCGCACCAGCTTTAAGATTTCGCCTAATTTACGTTCTTTTTCATTCACCACCTTGGCCCCGAATCCCATGACTTTAGAGCCCATGCGGCGCTTGACGATTCGATCCAGGCCGTTAAAGGTTCCCCCGCAGATAAAGAGGATATTGGAGGTTTCCACTTTAAGGAAATCTTGCTGCGGATGTTTGCGTCCACCCTTGGGCGGCACACTGGCCGTAGTCCCTTCAATAATTTTTAGCAGCGCCTGCTGGACCCCTTCACCGGAAACATCCCGGGTGATGGAGGGGTTGTCCGACTTTCCGGCGATCTTGTCGATCTCATCAATGTAGACGATCCCGCGTTTGGCTTTTTCGATATCGTAATCCGCGTTTTGCAACAGCGATACAATGATGTTTTCCACATCCTCGCCTACATAACCGGCCTCGGTCAGGCTGGTGGCATCAGCGATGGTAAAAGGCACATTGAGAAAACGGGCCAGTGTTTGGGCAAGCAAGGTTTTGCCGCAACCGGTGGGTCCGATGAGCAGGATATTGCTCTTTTGGATCTCCACATCATCGGTTTCCATCGAAGTGTTGAGCCGTTTATAATGATTGTAGACGGCCACGGAAAGCGTTTTTTTGGCGGCATCCTGTTCAATAATATAATCGTCCAAAAAAGATTTAATCTCTTTTGGCAACATACTTTCATCGGTTTCGCCATCACTATCTTCTTTGATCTCTTCTTCAATAATTTCGTTGCACAAAGAGATGCACTCGTTGCAGATATAGACGGCCGGCCCGGCGATCAGTTTGTTGACCTCGGTCTGGTTTTTGCCGCAAAAAGAGCAAAACAGATTTTTTTCGCCATCCTCTTTCTTAGTAGCCATTTGAAAACTCCATCAGGGTGTTGGTGATCCTGTTCATCTTGGCATATTGGTTTTATACGAAAGCCGCAATCGCTTTTCCAAGCTGGTTAGGATGATTCGCCGTTATCGTTATTGCCGGTGATGCTGTCTAAGTCGTCACGATTGGTGATGACATGATCAATGATGCCATATGTTTTTGCATCCTCACCGGACATAAAATAGTCCCGGTCTGTGTCCTTTTCGATCTCTTCCAAGGGCCGCTTGGTGTGATGCACCAAAATCTGATTCAACATTTCACGTACCTGTAAGATCTCTTTGGCCTGCAATGCAATATCCGAAGCCTGCCCCTGGGCGCCGCCCATGGGCTGGTGGATCATGATACGGCTGTTGGGCAGTGAATAGCGTTTTCCGCTGGTTCCGGCGGCAAGTAACAGCGCTCCCATACTGGCGGCCTGCCCGATACAGACGGTGGCAATATCAGGTTTGATATACTGCATGGTATCATAAACGGCCAAACCGGCGGTGACAACACCGCCGGGCGAGTTGATATAGAAATTGATCTCTTTACTGGGATCTTGGGACTCTAAAAAGAGCATCTGCGCAATCAGCAGATTGGCGACCTCATCGTTAATGGCCGTGCCTAAGAAAATTATGCGATCTTTTAAAAGTCGCGAATAGATATCATAGGCACGTTCACCGCGGCTGCTCTGCTCAACGACCATGGGAACTAGGGGCATGGCTTTTTCCTTATTTAATAGTCATCTCCGCTCAAAGACGGATTTATTCGGGTGCTTCAATTTCATCGTCGCCGGTGTCGGGTTCCGGTTCAACTTCGGTCACCTGACCGTTCTCAACAATAAGGGCGATGGCCTTTTTTTCAAGCAACGTATTTTTGAGCATGTCCAAGCGATCGGGAAATTCCTGGTAATACCCTTTGATCCCCTCAACGGGCTGACCGTAGCTTTCGGCCATCTCGGTAAACCCGGCATCCAGCTCTTCTTCGGACAGATCCAGTTTTTCCTGATCGATCAGCTTGCTGAGCAGAAGGTGCCTACGGACCTGTTTTTCAGCGGTTTCCCGATATTTTTCGCGGATGGTTTCGGGGCTCAAGCCCGCTTCATCCATACTCATATTTTGTTGTGACAGACGTTGTTCCATGTCGTTGACCATGGCGTCCAGCTCAAGTTTCACCAAACTTTCCGGGACGTCAAAGGTCGATTTTTCTAATAGCGCACTGAAAATCTGCTCGTTGATCTCCTGTTCGCCGCGTTTGTCATATCCGTTTTGCAGGTTCTCGGTAATTCGATTTTTGAGGGCGTCCAAGCTTTCGTACTCACCCAGTTTTTTGGCCAGTTCATCATCAATGGGCGGTAAGATTTCTTCCCGAATTTCATTTAAAGTTACTTCATAAGTTACCGTTTTACCGGCCAAATCAGCATTTGGGTTTTCTTTGTCAAAAGTGACGGCAATGGTCTTGGCCTCTTGGGGAGACATGCCCACCAAGGCAGCGTCAAAATCGGCGTGAATACGGTGGTCACCGATTTTCAGGGTAAAGTTATCGGTCTTTTCATCATCTTCTTCACCTTCAACCTTCTGGGTGAAATCGATCATTACAAAGTCTTCTTCGGCTGCGGGGCGTGGTTCGGAAATCGCTTCGTAACGAGCCAGGTTGCGCTGAAGCATGGAAAGCTGCATCTCGATCTCTGCATCGCTGACTTTGTAGAGCGTCTTTTCCAGGGCGATCCCTTTGTATTCAAGATCAGCGATTTCAGGGGTCACTTCCACGTTCGCGTCATAGGTATAGGCGTTTTTTGCATCAATTTCCGGGGGGTCAATTTCCGGCTGACCAATCATTTTGATCTCGTTCTCTTTGATCGCATCGCCAAAAGAGGTTTGAATCAGGCGGGAAACAACATCGGCGTTGACATCCTTGCCGTAGACACGCTCTAAAACAGAGCGAGGTGCCTTGCCCGGTCGAAACCCTTTGACGCTGGCATTTTGTTTTAATTGCCGATAAGCGTCGTCCAACTCTTTGGTAACGGTTTCCTGGGGCACTTCAATGTGGAGAATTTTTTTGACCGGGCTGACATCTTCAATGGTTACTGGCATGGGTTTCCTTTCCATTCATGAGACCTTCCAACGGGTCTCCTCTTCATCTTTTAATGTAAAACATTCGCGCCCATTATTGGGTCTGAATCTTTGTCGATACTTTTTTGAAAAACGATTCAAATAAATAAATGCCTGAAATTAAATTTCAGGCATCGTGCAACCAATTTGTTGAACAAATAGGCAAGTTTGGTGCGAGAGGGGAGACTTGAACTCCCATTCTGTTGCCAGAGCTGGATCCTAAATCCAGTGCGTCTGCCAATTCCGCCACTCTCGCAGTCAATCACCAACACTCAACCCGGCAAGCCGGGGCCGTAAACATTGAAAAGCCGCGAAAAAATACCGCCTTTAAGGCTTTTTATGTAAGTCTATCAATTTAATAACAGCCTCTTACTGTGTCAAGCAAAATTGGCCGGGATCAATCAGTGTTTAATATTTTGGGCAACTTTGTTTTTTTAGGTATGGCTCATAAACATGAGAGAATAAAAAATCCCCATCGCGCTGGTCCCTATTTGAGTCATAGGGACTTTCACTGGTCAGCGATGCCCCTTGCCGTTCCATTCGGTCATTTTAGTTTACCCACACCTAATTAGAATAGCCTAGTAGTCTCAGTCAGCTGGCAATTGGAACCAATTGGATCGTACCGTACAAAAAGTGCCTTCTTGTACCCCCAGGTTAAAGCCTTATGATTGCACCGTACCAATAAACGGCATCGGACATCAGCCTTGGACAGTTGATGCTTTGGTAAAATAAAGAATGCTTCTCAGCTCCATAAATTTCTTTTTTTAGAGGGGGGAACTGTTTTTTACGAACAATCGGCACTAACAAATAGACGCAAAGTCGACTATCGCCACATAAAAATTCCGTACCTGATCCCATTGGGAAGATTGGCAACCGCCATAACCATAAATAACATGATAATAAAAAGGTAAAGAATACCATGGAACAACCCAGAGAAAAAAATCGTCGCATTGTACTTGCATCCCGCCCTGTAGGCCCCCCCACAAAAGAGAACTTTCGGGTGGAAGAGATCGCCAAACCTTCTCTGAAAGAAGGCGAACTGTTGCTGCGCACAATCTATTTATCGCTTGATCCTTATATGCGGGGCCGCATGAGTGATGCGCCATCTTACGCAGATCCCGTCAATATTGATGAAGTCATGGTGGGTGCCACTGTTTGCCAAATTGAGGCTTCCCGCAATCCCGAGTTTGAAACAGGGGAGTGGGTGCTTGGTTATAGCGGCTGGCAGCTCTATGCCGTATCGGATGGTTCCGACCTGACCCGGCTAGGTGAAAAACCCCACAACCCGTCGTATGCCCTAGGCATCATGGGTATGCCCGGCTTTACCGCCTATATGGGGCTGCTGGATATCGGTAAGCCAAAACCCGGCAATACGCTGGTGGTGGCGGCTGCAACGGGTCCGGTAGGTGCGACGGTCGGGCAGCTGGGGAAATTAAAAGAGTGCCATGTGGTGGGTGTTGCCGGAGGCTTGGAAAAATGCACTTATGCAAAAGAAACGCTTGGTTTTGATGCCTGTCTCGATCATAAAGCCCCCGACTTTGCCGAACAATTGAAACAAGCGTGTCCCGATGGCATTGACATCTATTACGAAAATGTCGGCGGGAAAGTGTTTGATGCTGTTTTACCGCTGCTCAATGTCGGCGCAAGGATTCCGTTGTGTGGCCTTATTTCAGGGTATAATGCCACAGAACTTCCAGATGGCCCGGATCGCTTGTCGCTTCTCATGGGCACGATTTTGATCAAACGGATTAAGGTACAGGGGTTTATCATCTTTGACGATTATGGTCATCGTTACGATGAGTTTGCCCAGGCGATGTTAAAAATGTTGAGTGCCGGACAAATTCAATATCGCGAACAGATCATTGATGGTCTGGAGCGTGCACCGGAAGCATTTATGGGAATGCTGGAAGGCCAAAATTTTGGAAAACTGGTCATAAAAGTGAACCATGAACTGTAAATAATAATGTTTGAAATGAGAATGATACATGCGATTTCAGGTCAAGTTGATTTTGGAATGTTAACTTACCTTAGCTGGCGTGGTTATCAGGTCCGCTTGTTTTAACCTGTCACAACATCGCAAACTATATCCGGCTTACGGATCATGTTTGATTTTACGAGTCATTAGAATAAGAGCTTGAAAGTTGCAACTATTGATATTATTTATCGATTTTCAGGTGTCACAAAGTGCTATATGCGCCTATTAACCGCCTTTTGCAATACGGAAGTAGCGCGTTGCGGCAAGTGTGATCTAAAAAAATGATTTGAAAGGCCAAATAGAGTGAGTGCGTTTGATTTTTCAGGGATTGGCCGTGGCCGTCAGCATGGATGCTACCCTTAAATGGAATGTAGACGGAAATCCGAAGGCATATGCTGATTTGGCCCATGCTTTTGGCGTACCTCTAAAAGGACAAGCAATCGCATCAGTTTTTCGGGATTTATTGCATCAGACCAGGCTTGATAAATCGTTAGGCGGTAAACAGATTGACCCCAAAGCGTTGGCCGATATGATGTTGGCCGAGGAAAATAGGCCCATGGTGGAAAATAATGCCAGACCGATCACAACAGATGATGCTGTGATTTTTGCCAAGCAAACAGTCAGGCGATTTCAATAATTACCCTTATTCTTAGTTTTGGAACCAGGGCGCTAAAAAGGAACCATAGATGAAACTCAAAGAGCTAAAAACCTTTGTGGTAGGCAACCCGCCGCCCCATTTTGGCGGACGGTACTGGGTCTTTGTCAAGCTGACGACGGACAGCGGCGTAGAAGGGGTCGGTGAAGTTTATTCGGTGCCATTCCACCCGGATACGGTTGTTCGAATGATTGAAGACGTGTGTGAGCGGTTTGTTATCGGTGCCGATCCATTCAAAATAGAACGGCTTTGGCGCATCGTCTATTCCAGCGGTTTTACCTTGCGGTCGGATCTCTCTATTATGGGAATTTTAAGCGGGATCGAAACTGCCTGCTGGGACATTATCGGCAAGGAACTAAATAAGCCGATCTACGAGTTGTTGGGCGGGCAAGTTCACGAGAAGCTGCGTTCGTACAGCTACCTCTATCCGGAACCAGGTGATACCACCGATGTTTACAAAGACCCGGATTTAGCGGCGACACGGGCAGTGGAGTACGTCAAGCTCGGGTTTACGGCGGTCAAATTTGATCCGGTCGGGCCTTATTCGGCCTTTGATCCACGTCAGCTCTCCCTCGAAGCATTGGCGCATTCGGAGAATTTTGTTAAAACTGTGCGCGAGGCCGTGGGTGATGGATGCGATCTGCTTTTTGGTACCCATGGCCAGATGACACCGGCCAGCGCTATTCGTCTGGCCCGGCGGCTGGAAAAATATGATCCATTGTGGTTCGAGGAGCCGGTACCGCCGGATAGTGCCGAAGAGATGGCCCAGGTGGCGCATGCCACCCGCATCCCAATTGCAACAGGCGAACGATTAGCTACCAAGTACGAATTCGCGCGTCTGCTTCGGCATCAATCAGCGTCGATTTTACAAATGGCCCTGGGCCGCGTGGGGGGTATTTTAGAGGCCAAAAAAATTGCCGGGATGGCCGAGGCTTTTTATGCCCAGATTGCGCCTCATCTCTATTGTGGGCCCATTGAGGGTGCCGCCAACATTCAAATCGATACCTGCAGCCCCAATTTTTTAATTCAGGAAGGCATTCAAACTTGGGGCGGATTTCATGCCCAAATTTTGAAAAAACCGATTCAATGGGAACAAGGGTATATTATCCCACCCACCGAGCCTGGGCTGGGTGTTGAGTTGGACGAAGCGGTCGCCGCTCAGCACCCCTACACTGGTGATAAGCTACACTTGGAGATGAACGAACAACCGATTTATTAGTCGCAATATTTGGAGATACGTTATGCCTTATGGATTTACTGGGAAAATCTTACGCGTTGATCTGACCACCGGCCGGATCTCTACTGAAACACCGCCTGAAGAATTTTACCGGAAATATTTAGGTGGTAGCGCTTTGAATCTTTACTATCTGCTTAAAGAGATGCCCGCCGGGGTCGATCCATTAAGCCCGGACAATATGCTGGGCCTTAGTGTGGGTGTTACCACGGGAACGCCGATTTCCGGAAACAGCCGGGTGACGGTAACGGCCAAATCACCGTTGACCGGGGCCATCGGTGATGCCCAAGCCGGTGGGTTTTGGCCGGCGGAGCTAAAGAAAGCCGGGTTTGACAGCATCATTATTAAAGGACGGGCCAAATCACCGGTCTATTTATGGATCAACAACGGCAAGGCCGAGTTGAAAGATGCCTCAACGCTGTGGGGCAAGGTGACCGGCGAGTCCGAG
>RCND010002384.1_pt1 | contig 10395 bp, 12 predicted proteins | sample 2041351 | NCBI WGS metagenome assembly RCND01 (sample SAMN09708230, study PRJNA481090) | Marine sediment metagenome, whole genome shotgun sequencing project. | biome: marine sediment; feature: ocean; material: sediment; isolation source: Sewage treatment plant 12B marine sediment (STP12B) ...
GTAGCGGGCGGAGTATTCGTTGACGTTGGCGGTGCGGTGGCGGATCCACTGGCGCGCGACAAAGACGGGGAGTTTGACGTGGAGTTTGATCTCGCACATCTCGAAGGGGGTGGAGTGCCAGTGGCGCATGAGGTAGCGAATCAGCCCCTCGTCGTTCTGGACCGATTTTGTGCCTTTGCCGTAGCTGACGCGCGCGGCCTGACAGATCGCCGAATCGTCGCCCATGTAGTCAATGACACGGATAAAACCGTGATCGAGGACTTCGTGCGCCGTGTAGAGGTGTTTCTCCATCCCCGGGGCCACTGCACGCAGGGTCGGTTGGGGCGTTGACCGCTGGGCGTCGATTTCGGCTTGTTGCTCTGGGCTGATCGGCATGATGGCGGTCCTTTTGGGCAGAATGGGGTGGATTCGGAGGCCACTATATCTGGCGATAGGCGGGGCTGGAACCGCGATATGCGGTATTGTTTTTTGGCCATAGTATTAGGGTTAATCGGCTGATTTAGGCCATGATCGTTGACAATGCGGCGCGGCGGCGTTGATTGTCGGGCAAAACAGAACATCGACTTCCGAGGGCAGAACATTGAAAAACCAGATTATCAGCCTCGCACTGATTGCGGGATTGGCGGCGTGCAGCGGCGGCAACCCCTTTGACGATCCAGACGAGAACCCGGACGACGGTGTCACCACGCCTGTCGAAGAAGGCGAAGAAGGTACGGGAATCGAACGCGACGGCATCCCCCCCGGAACAACAAATGCGTCTCCCGACAGTGGGCTGTTCCGCTCCGAGGCGAAGGGTGGGGCTGATTCAGGTGATGGCTTTGCCCAAGGTGTGTCTTATGACAGTACACGTGACGAGTTCACGGTAGACAACCTCGCGTTTGACGGAGACGCGCCCTACACGCGGGTGGCGGCAGACATCAACGGCGACGGCACTATTGATCCGATCCGCGACTTAAACGATCGCTTTGCGGTCTATGAAGCACCCGTGCTGGCCAATGATCCGGTGACCGGTGATGCAATCGACCAATTCACCTACCGTGCGGTCTATGGCGTGAGCCGGAACCGCACCCGCGATGCGGACGGAAACGCAACGACAACACCGACCACAGAGTTCGCGATCGTTCGGACTGGAAGTTATGAAAACTACGGGTTTGGCGGGTTCATCTACCAGCGTAATAATGGCGTTACGCTGCCCAACAAATTGCAGGCACAGTACCGCGGCCGCGCAGGCGGTTTGCGTGATTTCGCCGGCTCGAGCACGTTGCAGTACACCACGGCAAACGTCGTGATCGATGTGGATTTTGACGACTTTAACGATTCCGAGAATGTCCGTGGTGATGGTGTTAAAGGAAACATTACAGGTCGGAAGGTGTACAATCTGAACGGTCAAGAGGTCGCTTCCGATGGCACAACTAACGGCCCCTTGGGTCTGCCGAATGTCGGTTTTGTGATTTCTCCTGATGTGCTGGATAGTAACGGCGAGATTGTTACTGATATCTTTAGTCTGGATGGAGAGGGCGCCCGGGTCGAAGAAGGTAAATTCTATGCGGTAATGTCTGGCGAGAACCCGGACGAGATTGTCGGAGTATACGTTCTTGAAGGGTCGCCAGGTGATTCTGATGCAGCGGATGCTTTGGGGACCGGGCGAGATACCAGTGGCTTCATCATCTATCGTGGACCAACCGACACGCCATGATCTCGAAGTCGTCTTGGCAGATCGCTATTTTCTGCGCCGCAACACTTCTTTCGGCGCAGACTGTTTTCGGGCAAGCGACAACCACGCTCTCTCCCGCGCAGCTTGAAAAAGCGGTCGCACTTGATCTGCAGGCGGGAAACTGGCCGCGCGCGGATGCGCTTGCCCAAGCGCTTTTGGTACGCGACCCCGACGATGTAACCGCGCAACTGATGCGGTCGCGCGCCTTGACCGGTATGGCCCGGTTCGATGAGGCGCAAGAATTTGCACGCATGGCGTGGCGTAATGCATCGACAGATACCGAGAAGTACAATGCGGCATTGCTGCTCGCACAGGCGCTCTCCTCGGACGGGAAGCGCACGCGCGCGCAGCTCTGGCTGCGTCGCGCTGTGGAATATGCACCATCAGCGGGCCACGCCGCCCGCGCCAAGCAGGACTTTCGCCACGTTAGGCGGCGCAATCCGTGGCAGACATATTTGTCATTCACGCTCGCCCCTCAATCCAACATCAATAATGGCTCAGACCGCGATACCTATGTGTCCGATACTATCTTCGACAGTCTCGTCGGCGGCGGTCCACAACTACAAACGATCAATCCTGAAGCGCAAGCGCTGTCCGGCTTGGAAGTTGGCTTCAGCGTTCAATCGCGCTACCGCTTTGCACAATCAGAGCGACGTGCACATGATATCAGGCTCGGACTGTCTTATCGAAGCTACTTGCTTTCTGACGAAAGCAAGAGCGATGTCCCTGATGCGAGCGGATCTGACTATGCCTTTGGCATTGCCAGCATCGGCTATGGCTTCAAACAATTGCGCGCTGATGGTCGCGGGGAGCTGGGGCTGGGGGTCGAGATGGGTCAGCTCTTTTTCGCAGGCTCGCGATATTCCAGTTATGTTCGGGCCAATGCCACTCAGAGTTATTATTTGTCACGCAAGACCAAGCTGCGGTTTGGCGTCGTTGTGGAACAGGAAACTGGCCAGCGTGTATCGGACTCCGAAAGTTTGGGTGCAAACATAGGTTTCGACCGTGCGCTGTCTAACGGAGATGGCCTCCACTTAGGCTTGACCCTTTTGGGCCAACAATCCCCTAATGTGCTGCACGAATACAACGATGTACGACTGCGCGCAGGGTATATAATTGGCCGAGAAATTAAAGGTGCAGTCATTCAATTCGGCGTCGGGGCGAGAATCCGAGATTACGACGCGCATCTCCTGAGCTTTGACGGACGCCGCGATACGGAGTTCTCCGCAGATGTCTCGGCCACATTCCGACAAATAGATTACTACGGCTTCAACCCACGGGTCACCTTGAAGGCGTCCAAACAAGACAGCAACATCGACGTCTATGACAGCACCCGCATCGGGCTGAGCATCGGCATTGTTTCGGCGTTTTAAGGGGCTGTACGGCTCGACAAGGGGGCGACCGGTGCTACGGTATAGGGCAGAGTAATTGCCCATAAAGGAGCCCTCCTATGCCGATCAAATTTTTGCACACAATGGTTCGCGTCAAAGACCTCGACGCATCGATTGCCTTTTATAAGCTGCTTGGGCTGGTCGAGCGCCACCGCATGGAACATGAAGGTGGCCGCTTTACGTTGGTGTTCTTGTGCCCTCCGGGCATGGACGACGGCCACGCGGATGTGGAGCTCACGTATAACTGGGACGGCGATGATGGCCTGCCATCCGACAGCCGCCATTTTGGCCACCTCGCCTATACTGTCGAGAATGTTTACGAGACGTGCCAACACCTCATGGACAATGGCGTGACGATCAACCGTCCACCGCGCGAAGGGCGGATGGCATTTGTACGCTCACCAGACAATATCTCGATTGAGCTGTTGCAGGAAGGTGATGCATTGGAGCCTGCGGAGCCTTGGGCCTCGATGGACAATACCGGCAGTTGGTGATGCGCTGGGTCGGGGCGGCAGTACTCGCGCTCGCCGCCCTGCCCGCTCATGCAGTTGAGTGCCGTTTAGCACTGGCTTTAGCGGTTGATATCTCCAGCTCGGTTGATGCCACGGAGGATCGATTACAGCGTAGTGGAATTGTCGCCGCCCTCACCTCTCCCGAAGTGGAAGCCGCTTTCTTTGCATCCGATTTGCCCGTGGCCTTGGCCGTTTACGAATGGTCAGGACGCTATAATCAGGAAGTCATTCTGGATTGGATGGTGATCGACAGCCGAAATACACTGCTGCGTGCCGCCGAGACCGTCGCCGCCTCCAGAAGATCGCACAACGACTTTCCAACAGCGATGGGATACGCCTTAGGCTTTGGCGCAGAATTGCTGACGCGCAGCCCTGATTGTCTGCGCAAGACGCTGGACATGGCTGGTGACGGGCAGAGTAACGAAGGTTTCCCGCCTGCAAGCGCTTATCGCGAGTTTCCGTTTCAGGGGGTAACCGTCAACGGATTGGTGGTGAACGCTGCGGATTTTGAGGGCGAGGTCGGCCTGATCGCCTTCTACCGCGGCGAAGTGATCCACGGGCCGGGCGCATTCCTGATCATCGCTGACGGCTTTGATGATTTTGAGCGCGCGATGCGGCGGAAGCTGGAACGGGAGCTCACGCCCCCTGCGATTGGCGCGATTGATACGGAGGAGGACGCGGGGTGAAAGGCGCATTGATCGCTGCAGTCCTTGCGCTGGGCACAGGTCAGGCAGCGGCGCAAGAAGTCTGCCGTCAAGCGCTGGCTTTGGGTCTGGATGTGTCAGGCTCGGTCGATGCACGCGAATACAGATTACAGGTGGGCGGACTTGCGGATGCACTTGGCAGCGATGCGGTGCGCGCAGCCCTGTTAGAGCGGGTAGAAACCCCCGTCGAGTTGCTGATCTATGAATGGAGTGGTCCGCAGGATCAACTACTGCTGCTTCCATGGACCCGCATTACCAGCGCGCAGAGCCTTGATGCGGTGATCGCACAGCTCAACACGGTCGAGCGGCGCGCCGAGGCTACTCCCGGCACCGCTCTTGGCGTCGCAATGCTGCGGGGCGAGCAGTTTTTGGCACAGCGTCGCCATTGCTGGAGCCAGACATTGGATATCTCCGGTGATGGAAAAAGCAATCTCGGCCCCCGCCCACGCAACGTAAAACCACAGCTTGAGGCGACAGGCATCACAATCAACGCGTTGGTGATTGGCGCCGATGATCCCTCTGGTGGCGACCTGCGCCAAGGCGAAATCGGGGAGCTGAGCGCGTACTTCGGGGCCGAAGTGATCCTGGGTCCCGACGCCTTTGTCGAAGTCTCACTCGGCTTTGAGGGCTATGCGGAGGCTATGGAGCGCAAACTTCTGCGCGAACTCGACGTTCTCGTCCTTTCCATGCGCTAATTCCCCTATTTCACTTGGCTAAAAATACTCTGGGGAGTCCGCTCCAATGGGCGGATGGGGCAAAGCCCCAGCAACAGAAATTTAGCAATCATACCCAGGATTTTGCCGTGCCAGCTTGCGCATCAACCCCGGCCACACCAGATTATCCCCCATCCCCGGCGTGAACGCACCAGCCGCTTGACCTGCGACCGTGTCCGCCATGGCTTGCGGCTCTTCATGCAGGTTTTCGTCCCCTGCCGCTTGCGCGAGGATTTGCGTTTTACACGCGTTTTCAAGGAAATACATCCGGAGGAAGGCGATGGCGCAGTTGGGACCAACCGTCAGGGTGCCATGGTTACGCAGCATCAGCAGACTCTTGTCGCCTATGTCAGACACAATGCGCGCCCGCTCATCCAGATCAAGGGCGATGCCTTCATAGTCGTGGTAGGCCAGATCATTGTTCACGGCCATGGAGAACTGGGTATAGCGGCGCAACCCCCCGTTTTGCACGGAGACTGCCACACCGTAAGGCGTGTGCACGTGGATCACACAGCCCGCATCATGGCGCGCGGCATGAATGGCACTGTGAATGGTGAAGCCTGCGGGATTAATGAAATAGGGCGTGTCGGCGCAAATATTGCCCTCCAGATCGATCTTGACCAGTGAGGAAGCCGTCATCTCGTCGAACATGACACCGTAGGGATTAATCAAGAAGCGTTCCTGCCCCTCCTCATCGGGCAAACGGGCGGAAATATGGGTGAAGACCAGATCCGTCCAACCGTGCAACGCGCACAGCCGGTAGGTGGCGGCGAGTTGGCAGCGTAGGTCCCACTCGGTCTCGGACACTTGGCCCTTCAGGCTTGGCAGGCTCATCGGATCGGGGATTTCAAAACCACCTGTGCGCAGTGCTGATTGGGTGTTCATAGCTGTCTCCTGTCGAATATGGGATTTCCCCAAGTGTCGGTCGGGGTAACCCACCGTGTCAACGATGCTGCCGCAGCATGACGCGGCGTTGATCACGCAGATGTTTCTGCACAGCGGCATGTTTTAGCGTACTGCTGGGGATAAGATCATCGAGTACAGGAATTTCAAATGGCCAATTTTACACGCCGGAGTATTTTGACTCTCGCCGCCGCTGCCCTTTTCACACCACTCTCCAGTTTGCGCGCAGATGGGTTGCGTATTGCTGTCGACGGGAACGGTATAGCTCTGGATGGGTATGACACCACGGCCTACTGGCAGCATGGCGCGCCAGCGGTCGGCTTGGCAGACTACACTGCCGAGTGGCGCGGCGTGCCATGGCACTTTTCGACAGCCGAGGACGCCGAGATGTTTACCGCTGACCCTGCGCAATTTGCGCCGCAATTTGGCGGCTTTTGCACGCGGGCCATGTCATTCAAGAAGGTCGTAAACGGCGATCCAGAAGTTTGGCGGATCTATCAGAGCAAACTCTATTTGTTCGCCAAGCCCATCGGCGGCGAGAAATTTGACGACGGGCAAGATGAGATGATCGCCAAAGCACAGACGTATTGGGACAGCCTTACCTAATTGCGCCATACCGATTTGGCAGGAGCGGGTATTGAAAGAAACGAGGAGCGCAGCGAGGAGGCCCGCTGCGCGAATACTCTTTGACCAGTTCCTTAATAGATGTAGCGAATCTGATCGGTCCAATACCGCTCAACCCGTTTGAGCGAGGCGGTGATGTTGATAACACCCTCAGGCCCCAGCACACCCTTATCCTCCAGACCGCCCGCATGGCGCGAGAACAGCTCTGCTACGACATCGCGGATATAGCGCCCTTTTTCCGTCAGGCGCACCCGTACGGAGCGGCGGTCAATTTCGCAGCGTTGGTGGTGCATATACCCCATCTCAACCAGCTTTTTCAGATTATAGCTGACATTGCTGCCTTGGTAATATCCACGGCTTTTCAGCTCACCTGCGGTCACCTCATTGTCGCCGATGTTGAACAACAACAGCGCTTGAACCGCGTTGATCTCCAATACGCCGACCCGCTCGAATTCATCCTTGATCACGTCCAGCAACAATCTGTGCAACCGCTCTACAAGTGAGAGCGCCTCCAGATATCCGGTCATAAATCCCTTTTCGGGGGGGGACGTGGTCTGATTGGCTGGCAGGCCAATGGTATCCTGAACACTCATACTACTCTCCGACTTATTATGGCTCTGCCCCAGAGATTGCATAAAAAGTCGGAATATTTCGTTAAAAGCTAGACGATCAATTTATTCATTAGATATATGGACTTGAACATCTTTAACTAAATCCACATAGGGCGATTTTGGCTCAAATTGTCCAGTGACCCATTGATAGAGATCGTGATCGTTCTCATCGAGGAAATCATCATACAGCGTGAGGCCAGCGTCATCCATCCCTGCGAGACGGTCAGTGGCGTAGGCGGAGAGGATCAAATCCATCTCCTTGATACCGCGCCGCATGGAGCGCATGGCGAGGCGTTTGATACGGGTCTCGCGTAGCTCTCCTTCGGGGCGGTCAGGACGGGGCATTTCAAACATCAGGTGCCTCCATCAACATGGCGCGTAAGCGTTTCTCTAGGCGGGCGACGTGTTTTGCGCTTTGAGACAGCTCTACGCGCAGGCTGCGCATCTCGGACAGTAGCTCTGCCGCATCAGATGGAAGGACCCCGGCCCCCTCGTTGCCATCAAGGCCCTCACCTTCCCCGTTGATCAGCCACATCATCGAAACATTGAGGAGCCCCGCAAGAATCGAAAGGCGATTCGCACGCGGCTCCGACATATCATTTTCCCAGTTGCGCAGGGTCGCAAGGCGCACACCCAAACGGCGCGCCAGCACGGCTTGGCTCATGCCTGCGGCGTCTCGCGCGGCGGCGACACGGTCACCAAAGGTGGCGGCATCGGGCCCATACCAGTCTGCTTGTGCTGTGTCTTCTATCGCATCGGTCATGGTCTTCTCCTTATGCGCCAAAGACGCTTGCAACTGCGGGGGGCCACCCCCTATGAATGATGTTGACTTTATATAACGCAATGAGGCCGAAATGGAACTGCTCTCCCGTACACTTGCACGCGTAAAACCGTCCCCGACCATCGCCGTGACGACAAAGGCCCAAGAGTTGAAGGCCGCAGGCCGTGATGTGATCGGTCTTGGCGCGGGTGAGCCGGATTTTGACACGCCCCAGAACATCAAGGATGCTGCTGTGGCTGCGATTGCCGAAGGCAGGACGAAATACACGGCGGTGGATGGTATTATCGAGCTGAAGCAGGCGATTTGCGCCAAATTCAAGCGCGACAATGACCTCGACTATGTGCCCACACAGGTGAGTGTGTCGGGCGGCGGCAAACAGGTTTTGTACAACGCGCTCATAGCCACCATGAACCCCGGCGAAGAGGTGATTATACCTGCGCCCTATTGGGTGAGCTATCCAGATATGGTGTTGCTCGCGGGTGGCACGCCTGTGATCGTCGAATGTCAGATCGAGCAGAATTTCAAGATGACGCCCGAGCAGTTGGAAGCGGCGATCACGCCCAGCACGAAATGGCTGATCTTTAACTCTCCTTCAAACCCGACGGGTGCGGGATATACGTGGGACGAGCTAAAAGCACTCACCGATGTGTTGCTGCGCCACCCCCATGTCTGGGTGATGACGGACGATATGTACGAGCACCTGTGCTATGACGGGTTCGAGTTTTGCACCCCTGCGCAGGTCGAGCCTGCCCTTTATGACCGCACACTTACGGTAAACGGTGTGTCCAAAGCCTATGCCATGACGGGCTGGCGGATTGGGTATGCTGCGGGACCGGAAAAACTGATCGGGGCGATGCGCAAGGTCCAGTCGCAGTCCACGTCAAATCCGTGCTCCATCAGCCAGTGGGCCGCCGTCGAGGCGCTCAACGGAACGCAGGACTACATCGCGCCCAACAACGAGATGTTTGTACGGCGCCGCAATCTGGTGGTGGAGGCGTTGAACGCCATTGAGGGCATGACCTGCCCGATGCCGGAGGGCGCGTTTTATGTGTATCCGTCTGTTGCGGGCCTGATCGGCAAGACCTCTGCCGCTGGCACCAAGATCGAGAATGACGAAATCTTCGCGACTGCATTGCTCGAAGAGACAGGTGTAGCCGTGGTGTTTGGCGCAGCCTTTGGCCTGAGCCCGAACTTCCGCGTCAGCTATGCCACGTCGGATGAGAACTTGGTTGAAGCGTGCAAGCGCATCACAGCGTTTTGTGCCGCGTTGAGCTAATCCCTCACGAGGCGAGCAGTAGAGGCACAGGGGCGGGAACTTTCCCCTGTGCCTTTTGCGTTTTTTCTAATATCCCATGGTAAACATTGACTTGGGATTTTCCAAATGGCCAATCAGCTGCCTGACTATTATTTTCGCGTGCGCGAGAACGGCGCGTTTGTTTTCCGGCTGGATACGGAAAACCGCCAGCGGCGCATCGAGATGGACCAGATTGCGGTCGTCAACATGCGCAACGGCGAGATCAAGGCGCATGGCGACCGGACCCTATCCGAGCCCGACATAGACGCGATCAAAGAATGGATGGAAGAGCGCTCCAAAACGCTCGCCCACCGCGAGATTGACGATATTTTCCGCGCGATTGATTATCTCAACACCACCGCCCATTGGGCTCAGTCCAAGGCCAATGAGGAACAGCTAGAGGCAGTGACAGATGCGCTGCTGTTGGCGATGCACGATCTGCGCAGCACGCTGGTGCGCAAAAAGGCTGACCGGTTGATGAAGGGCTAGGCCGCTGCTTGCCTTGCCACAATGGCGGGCAGCACCGTGCGCCAGAAACGCCAGTTGAGCAGGATCGCCGCCACGCCTAGGCCGATGGCAAGCCCCCCCCAGATGCCAACTCCGCCCCAGCCGAATTTAAAGCACAGGACGTAAGCCGTCGGCACACCCACCCCCCAATAGCTGAACGCGGCATAGACCATAGGCAGGCGTGTATCCCGCACACCGCGCAGGGTGCCAAGCGCTATGGCCTGTGTGCCGTCCGCAAGCTGAAACAGACCCGCCATGAACAAAAGGCCCACCCCGATGGTGAGGATTTCGGCGCGCGCAGGTTCATCCTCAAGGATGAAGATATTGATGAAGAATTCGGGCATCAGGACGAAAAGGCTCACCGTGAGGATCGCAAAGGTAAGCGACATGATCGTGACGACCCACGCGCCGCGCGCCAGATGGGGCGCATCGGTCCGCCCGTACGCATTGCCTGCGCGCACGGTGGCAGCATTGCTGAGGCCGAGGTGCACCATAAAGGTGAGTGAGGTCAGCTGCATCGCGATGCCGTGCGCGGCCAGTGGCACGGTACCGAGCCAACCCATCATCACGCCGAAAGCGCAAAACGGCCAACCCTCCCCCAGCGATGTAATCGAGATAGCCCGGCCGAGCCGGAATACTTG
>RCND010002385.1_pt1 | contig 10394 bp, 10 predicted proteins | sample 2041351 | NCBI WGS metagenome assembly RCND01 (sample SAMN09708230, study PRJNA481090) | Marine sediment metagenome, whole genome shotgun sequencing project. | biome: marine sediment; feature: ocean; material: sediment; isolation source: Sewage treatment plant 12B marine sediment (STP12B) ...
TATGTATTGCACATTAAAATCTTTACACTAACCAAATCTATGTTGATGAAGCTGATCAATTTAGGGTTTCCCTCGGCCATGCAAATGTTTTTTGAAGTGGCAGTGTTTACTGCGGCCATTTGGCTGTCTGGAATTTTAGGGAAAAATCCTCAAGCTGCAAATCAGATCGCCTTAAACCTATCGTCAATGACTTTTATGATTGCCATGGGATTTGGTGTTGTTGCCATGATTCGAGTTGGAAATCAGAAAGGATTACAGCAATTTACAGAATTGAGAAGAATAGGGTTCTCGATTATTCTTCAAACCAGCATGTTGGGAGCTGTTTTTGCGTTGCTATTTGTTCTGTTTAATAGCATTTTGCCGAAGTTGTATCTAGATTTAGATGATACTGCGAAGCTCGCGGACAATCTTGAGGTGATTTCAATAGCATCGAAATTATTAATTATTGCTGCTGTGTTTCAAATTTCTGACGCCATACAGGTGGTAACATTGGCGGCCTTGCGTGGAATGCAAGACGTGAAAATACCAATGTTCATAACATTCATTGCGTATTGGATTATCGGATTTCCTGTTTCTTATTATTTAAGTATGCATAGTGATTATGGAAGTTCTGGTATTTGGATTGGTCTTTTAGCCGGGCTTACAGCTTCAGCAATCATGTGTTTTATACGTTTTAATAGTCTTTCTAAGAAATTAGTTTTATTAAAGGATAGCTAGTTATAGTCTTTTCTGGAACAATGTTTTAAATACTAGTCATTTATGGGAGCCGAAATAAAGCCATAATAGTATTCAACGGTAAAGTATTATCGGGAGTTACTTTTATACTAGTAATAAGTAATAAGTTTATGCATAGCAATTAAAAAGGCTAATTGAATTGTGTAAAAAGTCTCTGAAATAATATTTATGAAAAAGAAAAATTAAATTGGAGCATTGTGTTGTTTGTTAATTAAAATCTCGGGTTCTAAGCCCGAGATTTTTTTTTATTGTAGTTTTGCGCGGTTAACAAATAACTATTAAAACTAGAAAATGGATTTTCCTAAATATTTACTTGGCGACAATAGTGATTATCCAACGGCGATATTCGTCATACATACAGAGTTCCCCCGTTTTATTATTAATCTTGAAGATGACGACGTAGAATGGCTTGAGGATTTTGATAACCACGATCAAAAAGAACTCGAAACAGAAACTGAAAATTATATCAAGGAAGCTTCGGCTTTTTATGATCGCGAAATTGCCCGTTACGAAGATGATTGAAGAATTATTAAAATATGATACTGAGCTTTTTTTATTTCTGAATAACTTAGGAAATGAATCTTGGGACGAAATGTGGCGTATTATAACTGAAAAATGGTCGTCAATTCCGTTATATGCTTTTTTACTTTATTTGGTCTACAAAAATCTAGGATTGAAAGGAACATTGATTGTTATGGTTAGTGCGACGCTTCTTATAACTGCTACAGATCAACTCGCAAATCTCTTTAAGCATGGAATAGAACGACCCCGACCATGTCAAGAAGAAAGCTTAAAGGCCGTTATGAGGTTTGCTGCAGACTACTGTGGAAGTTTTGGGTACTTTTCAGCACATGCGGCCAGTTCAATGGGAGCTGCTGTCTTTTTAGGGTTATTGTTAAAACCCCACTATAAGTATTTGCCCTTCCTCTTACTTTTTTGGGCAGTAATTCTTGGTTATAGTCGTATTTACCTTGGTGTTCACTATCCGTTAGATGTAATTACAGGAATGTTCTTCGGTGGTATTTTAGGATATTTAACTTTTAGACTTCAAGGCATGCTGCAGGCGAAATTCAATACTTAATTCGCGACCTTAGTCTTTGTAATTAAAAATAGATCTCGAAAGAGCCGATTTCGATGAGCTCGATGCCCTTCAGCTCTTATATTCATATCGTAACGACGTACATTCTCTACTTTGTAATCTGCAAATGCCTTTGTGAAAGCTGGCAATTCGTCCTCTCCAACTAGAATAGCGAAGCGATCTTCGGAAGGAATTTTTAGTTCATTGTTTTGTATTAGAACTTCAATAGGTTCTCCATAATCCCAAATAAGTTCTGGTGTGAAGAAGGCGTATTCATAAACTTCAACCTTCTCTTTTTGTTGCCATTCCTTAATTTCTGAAAGGCCGCTATACGCCGTGTTGTCCTTAAAAACATCAGCTAACGGAAGTCCGAAGCAAATAACAGCAGCTATAAAAGCGATTGTTAAATAGAAAACAGTTTGTATTTTTTTTCGAATAAGATTCCGAAGCATAAAGAAACCAATACAGAACAAAACAATAGAGAGTAAAATAAACCAAATCCATTTTCCTTCCAAAGATTCCTTCAGAAATAAATATCCTCCGATTGGAAAAATAAGTCCGATCGATGCTATCAGCCCAAAATTAAAATAGACTGGAATGGTTTCCCGCTTGTCTTTAATTTCAGCAAACTTCAGCACCAAATATTCGATATAAAATCCGGTGTTTAAGGCTAAAGGTATCAATACAGGTAATAGATAGCGAGATTTTTTTTCAGGGATTATAGACAGCAGTACTACCGAGATCATCGTCCACAAAAAAGTGAAGAGATATGCTTTCTTATTCGACACCTTGTTTTTGAGGTAGGGGTAGAGCAGTCCAATAAATGCTGGAATTGTCCAAACCCCGCTTTGAATAAAGAAACTCCAATAATAGTAAAATGGACGAACGTTATATCCAGTCCAATTGGAGGTTTCCCTTTTGGTAATTTCAGCAACCGCTATAGGGTCGTAGGCGTAGGTATACCAATGCCACCAACCGGAAAACACTAAAGAAAGTATGAGGAATAATACCAATGGTAAAATACGAGATTTAAAGTTCTTGTATTTGTAAACGATTCCGAAGGCAAAAATAAAAGGCAACAATAGAGCATACATAGATACAGGTCCTTTACTCATAAAGGAACATCCAAAAAAGACTGCCGCTATAAGAACGTGTTGATACTTTTTTTCGTCTTGTGTAAAAAACAAATACAATTGATAGATGCAGACCATCATAAATCCGTGGGTAAAAATATCCCATTGACCATCTCTTGCAGAAGCTACAATATAAAAAGATGTTGCAAGTACCAGCGCACTAATAAACGCGTAGGTTTTGTTTTCGGTTAGTTTAATAGAAACTTTATAACTAAAAAGAACGGTAATTAGGGCTAGGATCGCCGCCGGAAGCCTTAAAGCCGCAACACTCTTTAATCCGAAAATAGCTCCTGAAAATGCCGTGAGCCAAGTTGGTAAAGGCGGTTTTTGATATCGCGGTTCGGCGTTAAGTGTTGTGAGTAACCAATTTCCATCATCCAGCATCTCCCTCGCTGTAATAAAATTACGGGCTTCCATGATATTAACAATCAAGGCATCTAAATTCACAAAGAAAATAGCGACACAAGTTAAAATCAGAAGAAGGAAGTGATTGTTTTTAAGCGCTTTCATTTTGTTTTCTTAAGAGGTAAATGTTCCGTATGTATACAAACATTCCAACGGAATGCGCTATGAATAAAACTTTGTCCACTCTATAGATAGAATAGGTTAGAATTAACAAAGAGCCCGTGAGGCTTATAATCCAAAAACCAAGAGGTAAATGAGACGACTTTTTCTTTTCGGAAGATAACCACTGATACACAAATCTAAATATAAAGACCAACTGAGCAACGATTCCTAGTGTTAGTAGCCAAAAGGGAATATTTTCATTTCGCAACAATTTGTCTAGGTCATAGACACCGTTGTTATAAGCATATATTACAATGAATACCGGAAAAGCATATAAGAACAATTGGAATACTTTGTTCATTTTTTGCCATTCTTTTTGAAGTTGTAGGTTTCTGATATAAATGAAATAAGTAATTGATTGTCCGAGCATTATTGAAAAATCTTCTCTTAAATAGCCATATACAAAGAAAATGATAGATGCCAATAAACTGAGTTTCCAAAAAACAGAAGGTGTTACCACCTTTTTATACTTTTCTGAAAGAAGTAATTGAACAAGAAACCTAGAAAAGAATAGGCCTTGACCAACAAAACCAATTGCATCTATATATGTTAAGTCAAGATTCATCCTTTATTTTTCACCTCATAATTGATGTACTTTTTTTTCATCCAGAGATATGCAAAGCAATCCATTAAAGGACCGAGCAAGCGGTTCCATAACCCATATTTGGCAGTACCGGCAATCCGTGGAAAATGCTGAACTGGAACTTGTAAAACTTTGCCATTTTGAAGCAAGATCATTGCAGGTAAAAAACGGTGCAGCCCCTTGAACATAGGTATTCGTTTGGCAAAATCTGTTTTAATTACTTTTAATGGACATCCCGTATCATCCATCCCGTCGTGAGTAAATGCCCGTCTAATACCGTTAGCGATCGTAGAAGACATATTCTTCACAAAAGAATCTTTGCGATTTGCACGAACCCCTGTAACAAAATCATATTCCCCGATATATGCTAATAATAAGTTGAAATCTTCAGGTGCTGTTTGTAAATCGGAATCAATATAACCAACAAGTTCAGTTTCAACAGCGTCAAAGCCAGCTTTTATTGCAGCACTCAAACCACGGTTTTCAGTAAAATTTATAAAATGGAAAGTTTCATTTCGCGCGCAGACTGCCTCGATAAGGTCTTGACTTTTGTCCTTGGACCCATCATTTACAAATAAAATCTCAGTTTTTTTGGTCGCTATTTTAGTATATGCGAGCAATTCGGTTTCTACGCGCTCAAGGTTTTCTTCTTCGTTATAAACCGGAACTATTATGGTAAACTCGTACATTGATTTTTGGTGATAGTTTTTACAAAAGTATTTCTTTTTTGAAGAATCATCAGTTTTTAAAATAGAACTGTAAAAAAGGTGTTATTTTGCAGTACTAAATTAGCTTATGAGGATATTAGTTACTGGTGCGGCGGGTTTTATTGGCTCTCATACTTCGGAAAGACTCTCGAAGTTGGGACATGAGGTGTTGGCGATTGATAATTTTTCACCTTATTATGACATTTCTTTAAAGGAATTAAATTCAGAAGAATTAGAGAAGAAAGGGGTTAAAGTTCAAAGGCTCGACCTTAGAACTGATGATTTAAGCAGTTTGATAACTCAGGATCTTGATTATATATTTCACCTCGCAGCGCAACCAGGAATAGCTGTAACCAGTACATTTGAAGATTATTTTAGCAACAATATCTTAGGAACGCAAAGACTTCTCACTGCTATTGAGCCACTCGAGTCAAAGCCATTCTTTGTCAACATCGCGACATCATCGATTTACGGGCTAAATGCTACTTTAACTGAAGATCAAGCGCCTTTACCTGCATCTTGGTACGGTGTCACCAAATTGGCTGCAGAACAGCTAGTATTGGCATATTCCAGAAGAAATTTATTGCTGAGTTGCTCTTTACGATTATATTCAGTTTATGGTCCCAGAGAGCGTCCTGATAAATTATATACAAGACTCATTGATTGTGGCTTGAACGACAAGTACTTTCCATTGTATGATGGAAGCTTAGAGCATATAAGAAGTTTTACCTATGTTCAAGATATTGTAGACGGAATTGTGAGTGTAATAGGCAGAGAAGATGTTTGTAATGCCGAAATATTTAATTTAGGTACCGAAGAGGAAAATTCTACGGCAACTGGGATTTCGGTTGTTGAAGAAATCCTTCAGAAGAAAATAAAGATTAAGCACATGGCTGCGCGACCAGGGGATCAATCTCGCACAAAGGCGAATATTGACAAAGCTCGAGAACTATTGGGATACAATCCGAAGACTGGTTTGAAAGAAGGTTTGGAGGCACAGGTAAGGTGGTTTCGGGAAAAATAAGTTTTGTAAGCACAGAAATTGGTGTTGAAGGTTATTGGTAGCTCCTATTTATTTACATCGCCATATCAACGAGAACATATGCAGCTCACATTCATTAGTGATGGTGAGAATTACTTAATGGGCTTTAGAATTAAATTTTAAAAAGTGACCTTCTATTTTGATAGCACTTATAAAATTAACTTCATACATCAGGTTGAAAGTAGAAATAAAGTAATTTTTTTTTTAAAATCTTATATTTGCAAATTGAAATGGCAGGTACTACTCTCCTGCCTATAGTAAATTTAAATTTCATGAAGGCCTTTTTGGAAAATTACAATGTTAAAGACTTTTTATTTTGTGATATTTTAGGCAATACATTTTTCCAAAATTTGGTACGATAAATATGGTCTATAAGAAATCAATGACAAATAATTTTGAGTTAGACATTATAGTAGTAAATAATTTTAAGAAAGTAAAATTATGGTTATTAATTCCTCCTTTTTTACTGTTGATTTTATTTTTTTTATATTTTTCACTTTCTGAGGGAACTAACTTTGTTGATGAATATGTTGAGAGTCAAAAAAGTTTATTTTTTTTTCTCAATAGTAAATTATCTGGATATCCCAATTTACTGTATAACATAACTCAATTAGGCGATGCACTAATATTTTATCCACTGCTAATTATTTTTCTGTTTTATGCCCCTAAGCTTTGGGAGGTGCTATTGACATCTTCAGTAATTACGTTAGCAGTATCGGCTTACTTAAAAGTGTATCTTATTGTACCAAGACCGGCATGTGTGTTTGATAATTATAGTTTTATGATTATGGGTAAAACACTCACAGGAAATACATCTTTGCCGTCAGGACATTCTATGACTTCCTTTATGGCAATCAGCGTACTATTATTTGCTTTTATACCGAAAAAAAATCCCTATAAAATAGTATGGTCTTTGTTAATCCTTACATTAGGTTTTATTATTGCATTTTCAAGGGTCGGAGTTGGTGCTCACTATGTATTTGATGTGATAATTGGTATGACTATTGGTTTTATAGCGGCAATTATAGGCATTAAAGTAAATAACAATTTGAGATGGTTGGATTGGATTAAAAACAAAAGATTTTACCCTATTTTTATGTTACTTTTATTAATCTGGACATTTCTTATTGTAAAAGAAATTATAGATCACAACTTGCCCATATTTTATTTGTCATTGATGTCATTAGTTGGAACGTTGTTTTTAATTACAAAGGCTTATGTCAAAAAAAATTAAATTAAGCTATTTTGCGTTAATACTTAGTTTTATTAATCTAGTTTTATATCAATACCCTTTCTATAAATTTGTTTATAACAATATTGATGTTGAAAGTTTAAACGGTATTTTACTTCTGGTCAGTTTAACAATTTCAGCAATATTTTTAAATGCTCTTGTTTTTTACATTGGATTGTATCTACTGCGTATTGTTGGAAAATGGTTATTGGTGCTGTTTTTCAACACTAGCGCTATTGCTGTATATTTTATAAATACTTATGGTGTTATTATAGACAGAACAATGATTGGTAATATTCTCAACACTAATTATGAAGAGGCTAGTAGTTTCTTGTCATTTGGTTTATTTGTTTATATAATTTTATTGGGATTAGTGCCTAGTATTTTAATTTTCAAATTTGAGGTGGTTCGTGTAAAATTCAAAAAAATTTTATTGCAGGTTTTTTTAACGTTGTTATTTCTGTTATCGATCGCTTATGTCAACTCTCCAAATTGGCTATGGATTGATAAAAACTCAAAAACATTAGGAGGCTTGGTTATGCCTTGGTCGTATGTAGTTAATATCACTAGGTTTTACAATCATGAAAACAAGAAAAACGAACAAGAGATTTTATTGCCAGATGCCACTATAAAAAATAATAAAAAATCTGTAGCTGTTCTTGTAATTGGAGAATCTGCTAGAAGTAGCAATTTTTCTTTATATGGTTATGAAAAAAACACCAATCCACTACTTTCTAAAATTGAAAATGTTCATCACTATAAAGCTGAATCTTGTGCAACATATACCACGGCGGGCCTCAAGTGTATTTTAGATTATAAAAACACTAATAAGCTTTATGAAATTTTACCGAATTACTTATTTAGAAACGACGTAGAAGTTATCTGGAAAACCACAAATTGGGGAGAACCTACAGTTAATATTAAAAATTTTCAAAACAGGGAATATTTAAGGGAAATGTGCAAAGGAGAGCGGTGTGAGTATGATGAAGTATTACTCAACGGTTTGAGAGAACAGATACAAGCAAGTGATAAAAATAAAATATTGATTGTTCTGCATACAAGTACTAGCCATGGCCCAACGTATTACAAAAAATACCCTCAAGAATTCAATAAATTTGCTCCAGAATGTAAAAGTGTTGAGTTAGCAAACTGCACTCAAGAAGAACTCATAAATGCCTACGACAACACCATTCTCTATACTGACTATATTTTAGCTACATTAATTGAAGAACTAAAACAATTGGAGGAGTATAATTCCTCTATGATATTTATTTCTGACCACGGAGAATCTTTAGGTGAAAGCAACCTATATATGCACGGAATACCAGCTAGTATGGCTCCAAAAGAGCAATTAGAGATTCCATTTATTGTTTGGTTATCTGATGACTCTAAAAAACTTAAGGATAACCAAGAACATTCGCAACACAATGTCTTTCATAGTATTTTAGACTTTTTGGCAATAGAGAGCCCTGTTTATGATGAAAATATGAGCATCTATAAAAAATAAATACTGAATTTGTAGATGAGATGTTAATTGGTATTACTGTTTTCCTTGGTTGAATTGGTGTTACTCTCTAAAATTAAGAAGGATGGCTGCCGCTTCGAAAGGAGTTGTCTTTCCTAAATCGAGAAGCTTCAGTTGTTTTTCTAATTCTTTTGCTACGGAAGGATTTCCGAAGAAATCACTTTTTAAACGCTGCTCGATGGTTTGGATAAGCCAGAATTTGTTTTGTTCTTTTCTTTTCTGCTGAAAGTATCCGTTCTCTGATGTTTCAGAAATATAGTCTGAAATAACAGACCATATATGATCAATTCCTTCATTTTTCGTTGCGGAGCAGGTTACGGTCTGTGGAGTCCAGCCACTGTCTTTAGGTGGATATAAATGAAGTGCTCGGTTGAATTCTGTTTTAGCAAGCTTGGCGGCTTTTACATTTTCACCATCAGCCTTATTGATTACAATCGCGTCTGCCATTTCCATAATCCCCCTTTTAATCCCTTGTAATTCGTCACCAGCACCAGCTAATTTCATTAATAAGAAGAAATCGGTCATCGAATGTACGGCCGTTTCGCTTTGACCAACGCCAACCGTTTCAATTATTATGGTATCAAATCCGGCAGCTTCGCAAAGAATAATTGTTTCTCGGGTTTTACGAGCAACGCCCCCCAAGGAGCTTCCACTGGCAGAAGGACGTATAAATACATTAGGTTCCTTAACCAGTTCTTCCATTCTGGTTTTATCCCCTAAGATGCTCCCTTTGCTCAATGAGCTACTAGGGTCCACTGCTAAGACTGCTACTTTTTTATTTTGAGTCACTAAGAGTTTCCCAAATTGCTCAATAAAAGTGCTTTTACCTACTCCTGGAACACCAGTAATTCCTATTCGAATCGATTTATTTGCCTGAGGTAGGCAAGCTTCAATAATTTCTTTCGCCTGCTGTTGATGTTTTGGCGCGCTACTTTCAACTAAGGTTATAGCTCTGCTCAATGCAGTTTTGTCATTGTTTACAAGATCTTTAATGAGCTGTTGAATGGATGGTTTCCGCTTACGATTATTTTTAAGCCGTTCCGCAGATCTTTCATTCACTGAATCAGGTTGTAAAACACCTTCTTTTTCAGTTAAAGAATTAATATGTTTTGTCGTTTTTGCCACGTAGTGAATTTATAACAATTTTATGAATATAGTTTGAAAAAGCCAGTTTTCGGTGGTATATTTAGGAAACAATAATTTTAAAATTAAGAACCCATGAAAACTTTATACGAAGCAACTTCTACGGCGGTAGGAGGAAGAGGTGGCCACGTCAATACCGAAGATAATAAAATTGATTTAAATCTTTCGGTGCCAGAATCGATGGGAGGAGATGGTGGATCCGGTGTTAATCCGGAACAATTATTTGGCTGTGCCTATGCGGCTTGCTTTGGAGGTGCCATGGCGGTGATTGCTAAAAAGAAACGCGTCGATATTGGAAATGATTACAGTGTTTCGGCCACAATTGGCTTTTGTGAAGATGAAGATGGTGCTTTTCTTGAAGCGACGTTAGATTGCTATATCCCTGGGGTTGATGTCAAGACAGGTGAAAGCATTATTAACTTAGCTCATGAGATATGTCCCTTTTCAAAGGCTACACAAGATAATATAACAGTCACGCTTAATCTATTACTTGACGAATAGTTCTGGAAGATAAATTAAAAGAGACTGTCTAAAAAGTGAAAATGAGGTAAATTGTCTGTTCGAGCCTGTCGAAAGGCTCGAACAGACAGCTAAACCGCCTTTTGAGACGACCTCTTTTTAATTTTTATTGCTGTCGTATTTCTAAGGGG
>RCND010002390.1_pt1 | contig 10380 bp, 8 predicted proteins | sample 2041351 | NCBI WGS metagenome assembly RCND01 (sample SAMN09708230, study PRJNA481090) | Marine sediment metagenome, whole genome shotgun sequencing project. | biome: marine sediment; feature: ocean; material: sediment; isolation source: Sewage treatment plant 12B marine sediment (STP12B) ...
TTTACTTTTTCTTTATTTACATAACTATCTAAAGCAACGGTTTGAACCACACCACCATTTTCTTTTAACCACTCCAATTGCTCATCATCTAGATTTCTACTTTCATCACTAACAGCTCTAGAAGCAGAATGTGAAGCTATAATTGGCGCTTTACTCAATGTTATCATTTGACGCATAGCTTCTTTTGATGGATGAGAAACATCAATCATCATTCCTAAACGGTTCATTTCTTTAATAACTTCTTTTCCCAATTCACTTAATCCATTATGCATCCATTCATCAGTAGCTTCTCCTGTATGACTATCACTCAATTGACTATGTCCATTATGCGCTAACGACATATAACGACCTCCTAAATTATAGAATTTTTCAACGTTGGTTAAATCTAAACCAATTGGATACCCATTTTCAATACCAATCATGGCTATTTTCTTACCAGCAGCATCTATTCTGCGGACATCATCGGAAGTGAGAGCTAATTCAATATCATTTGGTGCAATTTCATCAACCAATCGATGTATAGCCTTAAATTTTGATATTGCATTATCATAGGCATTTTTATAACCTGCTTCTGTTAATGAATCTTGACCCGTATAAACAATAAACCAGGCGACATCTAATCCCCCTGCTTTCATTTTAGGTAATGTAATCTGTGTGTCTAAATCCTGAGTGTAATTAAGAGAATCTGTAAAATTTTTCACATTGATATCACAGTGCGTATCTAATGTTATGATACGTTTATGGATGGCTTTAGCATCAGCTATAAGTTGATCATCTTTTGATATTTCTGGTTTGCAACTAGCTAACATCATTAGAATGAGTATTAAGGAAAGAACAGGTTTATTATACATCGTTGATAGTTTTTATAAAAGTATATAAAAAAATATGAAATCAAACATCAAAAGCTTTAGCCGATAACATGTGCTTTGTCGATTATATTCGCGTATAATCGATTTGCAACGGCTCTTCGGCGAAAAACATTTTTGTGCAGGCTATAAAATCCTATTTTTAGCTAACTAAAATAACTAACAATGAAATTAAAATTACTTTTTGCACTAGCATTTATTTCGCTTATATCTTTTGCGCAAGAGATACCAGAAGATATTAAACCTCCTAGTTGGAACTTAACTAATTTAGCTAGCGTAAAACCATTTAAACTTCCGTCTTTTGATTTAAAAAAGATACAAAACGAAGATAAGATCAATGATAAAGATCAATCCAAGCCATGGCGTTTTGGTCACGATATATATGTAGATGACAATATGAATGATGTCGGAACATGGACTGTACTAGAAAATGGAGATCGTATTTGGAGAATGTCTTATACCTCTGAAGGCGCATATTCATTAAATTTTATGTTCGATGTATTTAAAATCCCTGTTGGTTCTAAACTTTATGTTTATAGTAATGACAAAAGTGAATTGTTAAGACCTTTTACACATCATAATAATAATCCTGAAGAAGTTTTAGGTACATGGTTAGTTGAAGGAGACCAAGCATGGATTGAATATTATCAACCGGCTAACGTAACAGGTAAAGCAAAAATCACTGTTGGATCAGTGGTACATGGATATCGTACTGCAGAAACGTACCAAAAAGGATTGAATGATTCCGGTGCTTGTAACCAAGATGTAGATTGTGATATCACACCGAGTGGCGGTGATCCTTTTGGTTTAGATACCTTAAAAGAAAACGTTAAAATGGCGAATGCTATGATGGTAACTGGTGCAAATGGTTTTTGTTCTGGGACACTTATCAATAATACAAATAATGATGGCACACCTTACTTTATTACGGCCAATCACTGTGGTGGTGGTGAAGGAAGTTGGGCATTTAGATTTAACTGGAGAAGTCCAAACCCTTCATGTTCTACTATTGTAGAGAGTACTAATGGTACATTTAATCAAACTGTTAGTGGATCTATATTAAGAGCCAATAGTTCAGAGTCGGATATGGAACTTGTTGAAATTACTGATGCAAGTTTCTTTACTGCGAATGCTGCAAATTTAGTTTGGGCTGGTTGGAACAGATCAACAACACAATTACCTGCTGTGAATTTTGGTATTCATCATCCAAATGGGGATATTCAAAAAGTCTGTAGAGATGACCAAGGAGGTACAAGAGTAGTATCATCTTTTAATGGTAATCCTTCTGCAAAAATGTGGCGAATTGCTGATTGGGATTTAGGGGTTACTTCACAAGGATCTTCAGGGTCTGCATTATACAATGAAGAGGGTCATTTAATCGGAGTTTTATCTGGAGGTGGTGCTCAATGTTCTGGTACAACTGATAATGGGTTATCTGATATTTATGGACGTTTTGGTGTCGCATGGGACTTTGGTAGCTCTCAATCCTCAAGGGTAAAGGAATGGTTAGATCCTTCTGATTCAGGTGTAAATGATTTAGACCAATATCCCCCATTAGAGACATATGATATAGATGCAAGAGTAAGTGCTGGTTCAGGAAATAGTGTTGAATCATGTGGCGAAGATTTTGCGCCTCAGGTAACGCTATTAAATCCTGGTAATTTAAATTTAACATCAGCTGATGTATCTTATTATCTTGATTCAGATCCTAGTACAACAGTGAATTGGACAGGGACTTTGACTAATAATGGTTCTGAAGTGTTAGCCACGCCAAATTATAGTAATTTGAGTCCTGGTAGTCATTCCTTTACTATTAATGTTTCTAATCCAAATGGAACTACAGATGAAAACACGTCTAATAATAGTTTTGTTTTTAACTTTAATGTATCGCCTGCCTATGCGACTACAGAAATAGTTTTTAACATTACTACAGATGATTATGGGGTTGAAACGTCTTGGGAGCTTAAAAATAGTGCAGATGTTGTTGTAAGTAGTGGACCTTCTATACCTTATGCAAATGCAACGGTGTATCAAGAAACTATAATCATACCAACTTTTGATGAGTGTTATACATTTTCAATATTAGATAATTTCGGAGACGGTATTTGCTGTCAATATGGTACTGGATCATATAATGTAGAGGATGAAAATGGAGATGTAATGATCTCTGGTGGTGATTTTAGTTCTGTCGAATCTATTTTGTTTAAAGCTCAAAACCCTTTGAGTATAGATGAGTTTAATTTAGAGAGTTTGATAGAGTTTTATCCAAATCCAGTAAGAGATAATTTAAATATTTCTTTAACCAATGTTAATGAAGATCTTGATTATCAAATTTTTAATACCATTGGGCAAAGTGTGTCTAAAGGAAGTTTAGGGTCTAATAGAGTTCATATAATTGATATGTCTCAATATCAAGGTGGTATTTACTTTGTGAAATTAAGTACTGCTTCTCATTCAGTAACAAGAAAGGTCATTAAAAAATAATATATTCAGTTTTCAAACAAAAAAGTCAGTTTCATATATAATGAAACTGACTTTTTGTTTTAATTTGGGTCGAATATAATTTAAATTATACTCTAATGCTTTCTAAGTCATCATCTAAGCTGTTAGATGTATTGACAATTCTGGATAAAGTTCTCATAATTGTTTGATTTTTTTGATTGATTGATTGATTGATGAAATGTCTACGTTTTATCTAAAACGTCTTTTGCTGTTCCAAGTATAACTTTTAGTTTCTGAAGATGTACTCGATAATTGATTGTTGTTTAGAGTTCTCATAATTGTTTGATTTTTTTGATTGATGAAATGTTTAGGTTTTATCTAAAACGTCTTTTACTGTTCCAAGTATAACTTTTAGATTCTGTTGACTTACTTGATAATTGATTGTTGTTTAAAGTTCTCATAATGTTTTGTTTTAATTGATCTACACCTAATAGACGACACAAAAACAAAATTGTTACAGTACTTTGCATAACAAGGTAATGATTTAACATTTTTTAACTATAATCTGTATATTTATAGGAATGAAAAAGAATAAATGTCTGATAATTCTATTATTTATAGTCTCCTTTAATTGTAAAAGTAGATTAGAAGAAGAGTGCGCATCTAAAAAAATAGAAGTTATAGCAACTGCATATAATTCTTTAGCATACCAAACCAATGCTAATCCTCACATTACGGCTTTTGGTGATAGCTTAATACCGGGTTTAAGATATATAGCAGTATCAAGAGACCTATTAGATTCTGGACTAATACATAATACCAAAGTGAAAATTGAAGGATTCGACAGTTTGTTCATCGTTAAAGACAAAATGAATAAGCGATGGCGACAACGCATAGATATTTATATGGGTACTGATGTAAAAAAGGCAAAGAAATGGGGCAAAAAGAAAGTGAACATTGAATATTGTATTCAAACTGAAGATACAATACCTAATTAGAACGTTTTACCATAGCTTCAGAAACTATAAATGGATATGCTTTCTTCACAACTTCCAATTCATCTTTAGTTAATTGATCCGGAGTTTTATTAAACGCTTGTCTAGTATAACGCGCTCTCAACTCATAGTATGCTTTAGTAATTTCATCTTGTACTGAAATAAATAATTCGTATTTCGTTAAAGCATCATGACTTAGGGAAATTACAGCATCCTTAGGATGGTCTGATAATTCTGTAGATTGTTCGCCTTCACAATAATCACATTTATCGATACCATTATTATCTACAAAAACCTTAACTAGGTTTTGAATCTCAGTAATTTTCACAATTTTATCTTCAATCATAATTTCCTGTTGCTGATTTAATGTAACTCTCAGCAAGTTACGTTCGTGCATCTCCTTTGTGCAATCATCAGATTCACAAATACTGGGGAGTTTTCTTAAAATGCCTTTATCAGCAGAAATGGTTGTGGTTACTAAAAAGAAAATAAGTAACAAAAAGGCAATGTCTGCCATAGACCCTGCATTGACCGTTGCAGAATATCTTCTAAATGATTTCATAATAAATGATTTAAATGTTAGACATAATGAAACACAATAACAATACCAATCTTGTTAAATCTTGTTAACAATGCATTACAAAACCTTTACAATGTGCTATTTTTGCGAAATTAACGAAGTGCTAAATTTATTATATGTCGTCAGAAAGCGAAATCATTCAACAAAATGCAACCGAGAAAAGTCTCTATGATTATCAAATCAAAGATCTTAATCGCATTTTTGATGTTATGCGAGATGAGTCTGATGACTTTAACTTACTTTATCAGCTACCTACTGGTGGTGGAAAGACGGTCATATTTTCTGAAATTGTTAGACGATTCATAGAACAGCATAATAAGAAAGTTGTTATTCTTACGCATAGAGTAGAGCTTTGTAAACAAACTTCTAATGTGCTTTCTGGCTTTAATGTTAAAAACAAAGTCATTAATAGTAAGGTTAAAACATTACCAGATCAAGACGATTATCAGTGTTTTGTTGCCATGGTCGAAACCTTAAACAATCGCCTTTCTGATAAAGATTTTGAGCTTAAAAATGTAGGTTTAGTCATAATTGATGAAGCACATTATAACTCGTTTAGAAAATTATTCAAATTTTTCGACCAGTGTTTTATTCTTGGTGTTACAGCGACGCCTTTAAGTAGTAATATTAAGCTACCAATGAAGGATAATTACAAAAAGCTAATTGTAGGTGATGATATTTCTACATTAATTAAAAATGGATTTTTGTCCAACGCAGAATTTTATCATTATGATGTTGGTTTAACAACATTGAAAATAGGCATAAATGGCGATTATACTGTCAAATCTTCCGAAGCGTTGTACACAAATAGTTTAATGCAAACTAAGCTTTTATCGGCTTATGAAGAACTCTCAAAAGGTAAAAAAACCTTGATTTTTAATAATGGTATTTACACTTCTAAGGAAGTATATTATACATTTAAGAAAGCGGGTTATAATGTGCAGCATTTAGATAATACAGCGAGTAAACAAGAGCGAAAAGACATTCTAAAATGGTTTAAAATCACACCAGATGCTGTGTTATCGTCTGTGAGTATATTAACTACTGGTTTTGATGAGCCTTCGGTTGATTCTATTATTCTTAATAGAGCAACACGGTCATTAACTTTGTATTTTCAAATGATTGGTCGTGGAAGCCGTATATATAAGGATAGAAGAACATTTCAGGTTATTGATTTAGGAAATAACGTAGCACGATTTGGACCATGGAGTCAACCAGTAGACTGGCAACACATCTTTAAATTCCCAGATTACTACTTAGAGAATATTGTAGATGACGAATCTCTAGAACGAGAATTTATTTATACGCTGCCAGATGTTTTAAAAACAAAGTTTAGAAAATCTCAATCTTTAGATTTTGATGTTAAAACAGAATATAAGGATGTCATTAATTTAGGAAAAAAATCCTTTACAGTTATTGAGCGTTCAATTGCTCAGCATTCAAAAATATGTATTGATAATAGTGAAGATGTTTACGAGGCTAGAGAATTAATTAAAGACCTTCAAGATGAAATTGCTTATAGAATAAAGCAATATTGCTACTGTATAATGAACAGTACTCAAAACTATAAAGAATGGCTTTTTGAAGAGTATAATCGGAAGTTAAGAATTAGCTTTAATGGTAAGTTTTAACGTTTTTTTATAAAGATTTACATTTTTATACGTTTATTTTGAATTGGGTACAGTTTTTGTAACTTAATTGGGTAGTTAACTATTAAAAAAAATCTAAAGTGAAAACTATAAAAATCATATGTCTTTTGTTCTGCATTACATGCGGGTCTATGGTTTTTGCTCAAGTAAAAGATAAAGAGAAGAAGTCTATTCGTATTCCTGCAGAGGCTTCTAAAAAGAAAAAAGACTCTGCACTCATTAAAGTTAAAGTGGCTCCTGTCTTAAAAAAGGAAGATCAAAAAACAAGTGGAGATTCTAAAAATGCAGAGAAGAAATTTGTTTTAAGAGAATCTAAAAAACCATTTTCTATGACTGATGATGATGATGGTTTAAAAAGTCCAAGTGAAATTTTCGAAAAGCGTTGGAACAAGGAAGCTGCAAAAGGTGGTATTATTAGAACCATGTCTGATCAGTTTTTAGGTGAACATCGCGTTGATACTAAATATGTAAATATTGTATGTAGAGATCACGAATATCCGGATGGTGATCGTGTTCAAATAATGCTAAACGGCTATATAGTTAAAGCTAATTTATTATTAACAGGAAGTTATAGGCGCGTAGAGGTTAATTTAGCAGATGGAAAAAACACTATTGATATTATAGCGTTAAATCAAGGAGAATCTGGGCCTAATACAGCTGAATTTGTAGTATATGATGATAAAGGTAAAGTTATATCATCTAAAGAATGGAACCTACTAACTGGTGTAAAAGCAACTATCATTTTTAATAATGAAAAAACTGTTATTAAAGAAAAAGTATCTGAAGACGAAAAAGCAGATACTGTATCTAATAATTAATTGATAATACCTCAGAAGGTTTCATAGCGTCTAATTTATAATCACCAATCCTCACCCTTACTAATCTTAATGTTGGCAAACCTATTTTGGCTGTCATTTTACGGACTTGTCTAAATTTGCCTTCGGTAATTGTAATAGAAAGCCATGATGTTGGACCATGTCTCTCATCCCGCACAAAACGTTCAGCAATATGAGAAGAATCCTCTAAAATTTCTGCCTTACATTTTTTCGTTTTATATGGTTTTCCATCAACAGAAATTTCTATACCATTTTGTAATTCTAAAATGGTTTCTGAAGCAACTATACCATCTACCATTACGTGGTATTCTTTTTCAATTTTAGAACTTGTGATGTAGCTACTAAATTTTCCATCTGTAGTTAATAACAATAAACCTTCAGATTTTTCGTCCAAACGACCAACAGCCATTACGTTTTCTGTAAAATTGTATAGCGCGTTTAAAAGCTTTTTATTTCGCCTTTTGTTTTGGTGATTTACAAACTGACTTAAGTAACCGTAGGGTTTGTATATTTTATAATAGCTATGTTTCATTACCACCAAGTTATAAAGCATTTTTTTAAATGGTCATCACTATCTTTTAGCCAAATTAATGGAGATCGCTTATTATCAATAAATTCTTTTATCTCAATTATAGCTTCTTCATAATCTAACCAATCAATGTTATTGTGAAGATCAGTTAACCACTCAAGTTTCTTGGGCATATAAAAGTGAAGGTTTTTAAAAATTGAAATATCACAAAATGACATATAAAAGCCCGCAACACAACCTTCATTTAATGGTTCAATATTTATGTTTTGAGAATTATAGGGTAAAAATAATTGTGCTTTAAAGCATACGCGTTGCTTTATAGTTTTCACATCAAGGTTATGATGCTCTAAATATTCCTGAGTACTTTTATTGTAAAGTAAAGGCAATTGACTTTTTTTTAGCTTCTTAAGCTTGTAAACCAGAGAATCATTGCGATTTGGGCCTATCCATTTTTCCAAAGTATTATTTGATTCTAAAGTGGGGTCATATAAATAAAACTTATAAATGATTTCAAGATGTATAGGCTGTTTCTCTTTTAAAAGCAGCATATCTAATTCACCTATAGTTAATTTGTTGTTTTTAATCTGTACGTTTTCTTCAATAATTTTAATATTGCTTTGTTGTCGAAGTTGAAAAGCTACAAATTGCTCAACCCATTTTCCCAAACGTAATTTTTTATATTCCAGTTTTTGAATAAAAGGAGATGTTGTAACTTCAGGTGAGAATTGCTCAAATTCATATACGGCGCTTATATTCCAGAGTACTGGTGTATTCTGAAAGCCATTAAATAATTCCTGAAAATTTATTGCGTTTTCCAAATAATTCGAGCTCTATGCGAATTACTTGCTAAAAATATTCAAAACCTAACTTATGTCATATTTTTTCTTTCAAAGTAAAAGTAACTTTAAGGTATAATTTTCAAGGAATTCTAAATAATCAAAAATCACATAGTTTATGAAAGTATTTGATAATAAACACATTAAAAATGTTGCTTTTGTTGGCACCCATCGTGCTGGTAAAACCACATTGTCTGAGACCATGCTTTTTGAAGCAGGTCTAATTAACAGACGTGGCACAGTAGAACAAGAAAATACAATATCCGATTACCATGAATTTGAGCACCAGCGCGGTGCTTCTGTTTTTGCTACACCTTTGCATACAGAATGGCGTAACTATAAAATTAATATAATTGATACTCCGGGGTTAGACGATTTTATTGGTGAAATTATATCTTCTATTCGTGTAGCTGACACTATTGTTACAGTAATAAACGCAAAGCATGGTGCTGATATTGGTACAGAGATCATATGGAATTATGTAGATAAGTATCACAAGCCTACACTATTCGTTATCAATAAAATTGATAGTGAAAAGGCAAATTTTGAAATGAGTCTAAATAGTTTAAAAGAACTTGTGGGTAACAATGCTGTATTGGTGCAATATCCAATTAAGATTGATGGTGCGCAATGTATTATTGATGTTCTCAAAATGAAGTGTTACAAATTTGGTCCAGAAGGAGGAAAGCCAGAAAAACTTCCAATTCCAAAAGAGCAAATAGAGTATGCAAATAAACTTCATAACGAACTTATAGAAAAAGCGGCTGAAAACGATGAAGCACTTATGGAGCTTTATTTTGATAAAGGGACACTTAACGAAGATGAATTAAGGCAAGGTATTAAGATAGGAATGTTAAATCATGATATGTTTCCTGTATTTTGTGTATCTGCTTTAAAGGATATGGGAACAGGCCGTTTAATGGGCTTTATTGATAATGTCGCACCTGCAGCATCAGATTTAAATCCAGAACAAACTATTGAAGGTGATCTTATTACACCTGAAGTGGATACCGACACATGTCTTTTTGTATTTAAAAATATATACCAGCCAAATTTAGGGCAGATTACATTCTTTAAAGTAATATCTGGAGAAGTTAATGTTAACGATAAGTTGTTTAACACCAGAACAGGTGAATCTGAGACTTTAAACCAACTTTATATTATGGATGGTAAGCAAAAGCATTCTGTTCAGAAATTAACTGCTGGTGATATAGGTGCAACGACCAAATTGAAGTATACAGAAATAAATGATACGTTAGCATCTAAAGCTGAAGCCGGAACCATAAAACCTATTAAATTTCCTCAGCCAAGATTAGTTAAAGCGGTCTTTGCTGTAGATGCAAGTGAGGAAGAAAAGCTTAGTGATGCATTAAAACGTATTCATAGTCAAGATTTAACCGTAGCATTAAATTATAATAGTGAAACACATCAGACTTTAATTGGCACTCAAGGAGAGTTGCATTTAGCAACTATAAATTGGATTTTAGAAAATATTTATGAAGTAAAAGCAAGGTTTGAGTCTCCTAAAATTTCTTATCGCGAAACTATTCAACGCAGCGCTACTGCAAATTATAGACACAAAAAGCAGAGTGGAGGATCGGGTCAATTTGGCCAGGTACATTTAAAGATTGAACCTTATTACGAAGG
>RCND010002391.1_pt1 | contig 10379 bp, 7 predicted proteins | sample 2041351 | NCBI WGS metagenome assembly RCND01 (sample SAMN09708230, study PRJNA481090) | Marine sediment metagenome, whole genome shotgun sequencing project. | biome: marine sediment; feature: ocean; material: sediment; isolation source: Sewage treatment plant 12B marine sediment (STP12B) ...
TATGTTGAAATCAGTTTATTATTCTGATTTTTATCATATGTTTTATTATTGCGAATTATAAAAATAAAGAATAGACAACTCCTGTATTCAGAAACGATAGGTGTCTTTATTCTTATACCTCACAATAATCATTACGGAAAACTGTAAATAAAGTATATAAAGACACCATATCTTTAAATAATAATTCTGGTGTTTAATAAAGTTGATTTCTAAAAGTGACTAAGCAAAATCCTTTTTTATCTGATAGTTTTAAGTCTATTTGGCTAAAACATTTTACAAAAAAAAACACGTCTGTAAAGGCCTTTAAATATATTACAGATTTAGAGTTTGTAAAGCATAAGAAATGGCCTGTATATATCAATGTAGGGGAAACACTAACAAAAGGCTTAGGCTATACTATTAGTCCTACTGAAGATTCTGAATTAAAGAATGAAACGCTTTTAATCTATGATGTGTCATCGTATTTTAATGTTGATACTACAAAATTAGGTGGTCAAATTGCAGTACTTAAATCTAAGCAGTATCCAGGTTTCTTAATAGAAACATATAAGTTTAAAAGCTTAAGTGAGTATTTAAGTTTTAATTTTAATAAAAACAGTAGGAATAAAAACAAAAAATATAAACGACGTTTAGAGACCTCCTTTAATATTTCGTATAAAATGTTCTTCGGGGAAATCGCAAAAGAGGAATATGATTTTATTTTTACTGAATTTAAGTTATTATTACAGAAACGATTTGCCGACAAACAAGTTACTAATAACAACCTAAATCCTGAAGAATGGGATTTTTATTATGAAGTAGCCTTTAAACTAATATTGGAAAAGAAGGCATCCCTATACGTTATCTATGATAATAATAAGATAATAGGTGTTACTTTATCCTATTTCTCTGAGGACACGCTTTTTGATGCTATGACCGTTTTCGATATCGACTACTCCAAGTTTCATTTGGGGTCAGTAACCATTCTGAAGTTGATAGAATGGTGCATTGAAAATAATATAAAAATCTTGGACTTCTCTAAGGGGTATTTTGATTACAAAACACGATGGTGTACCAAAGTTTATGACTTTGAATATCATATATACTATGATCGCAAATCGTTAAAATCAATATTATTAGCGTCTTCAATTAAGCACATATACGATTTTAAGCAGAGTTTAAGAGAAAAGAATATCAATGAAAAATGGCATAAACTCACCTATAAACTGAAGAAAAGAGAACAGAAACTCAAGCCAAGGGTTGTTTATGATTTTGTTGAAATTAATTTATTAGAGACAGATCAAAGTTTAACACCTATAGATTATAAACTTAGTGAAGATAACGGTTTAAGATTAATGATTTTTGAATTCCTGTATCTTTATCAAGAGCATTATAACACCATTAAGTTGTTTCGAGTAAAAAATGAGAATAACAGTTATATCCTTAAGGGGCAGCAAAAATTAATTCAAGTAACCATTAATTAATGCTGAGGACAGAATATATTGATCAATAGCTATGAAAAGTAATAACAATTTAAATATAATCTCAATTGCTATTTAACTCACTTCAGTTTCTTATTTTTCTTCCTCTAGTGTATGTGCTCTACTGGTTTGTTTTTAAGAAAAACCTTAGATATCAAAATATATTAGTGATTGTTGCTAGTTATGTTTTTTATGGCTGGTGGGATTGGAGATTTTTGTTTCTAATATTATTTAGTACCGTTTTAGATTTTTATGTAGGACAGCGTATTTATGATAATAATGACAATAAAACTAAGGCTAGACACTGGTTATGGCTTAGTATATTCTGTAATGTTGGTCTGCTTGGATTCTTTAAATATTATAATTTTTTCATAGATTCCTTTATAGATATGTTTAGTGCGTTTGGTTACCACATGAAAAGCACCTGGACCTTGCGTATCATATTGCCGGTTGGTATCTCCTTTTATACGTTTCAAACCATGTCGTATTCGTTCGATATTTACTACAAAAAGTTAAAGCCTACCAAGAATTTTGTCTCATTTGCGGCTTTTGTAGCATTTTTTCCTCAGCTCGTTGCAGGGCCAATAGAGCGTGCTTCGAATTTATTAAGCCAAATAAATACGAAGCGTGTCTTTAAGTATGACCAAGCGACAAGTGGATTAAAACTTATTCTATGGGGCTTTTTTAAAAAGCTTGTTATCGCAGACTCTTTAGCCCCCATAGTAGATGATATTTTTGCTAATTATACATCTTACCCAGCTTCTACATTAATTTTAGGTGTATGTCTTTTTAGTTTTCAAGTGTATGGAGATTTTAGCGGTTATACAGATATTGCAATTGGTACGGCTAAATTATTTGGAATTGAATTGATGTCTAATTTTAAGTTTCCTAATTTCTCAAGAAATATAGCAGAATATTGGCAACGTTGGCATGTGTCTTTATCGACATGGTTTAGACATTATCTATACATACCACTCGGGGGGTCTAGAGTCAGCAAGTTAAAATCAATAAGAAATATTATAATTATATTTTTAGTAAGTGGGTTATGGCATGGTGCTAACTGGACATTCGTTTTTTGGGGAGGCATACATGCAGCCTTATATATACCGGTCTTTTTAATGGGAAGAAATCGGCTATATGCCCGCAGCGTAATTGCTCAAAACAGTTGGTTCCCCTCCGTTAAAGAAGTATTGCAAGTTGTGCTCACTTTTATTTTGGTCACATTTTCTAGAATATTTTTTAGATCACCTTCGATTAGTGATGCATTTGATTATATCAATCAAATAATTAATAATTTCACTTACCAAGCGTATGTGCATCCTATGGGTTATAGAATGCTAGATTTTTATATTTTAATTGCGCTGTTTGTACTATATGAATTTCTAATTCGTAAGGATGAGCGTCATCCATTCAAGTTTAAATACGCTGTTGTAAGATTGTTAATATATGCGATAATTATTATAAGTATATTACTGTTTTACGATGATGGGGTTAATAGGTCATTCATTTATTTTCAATTTTAGATCGGATGAAAAAATTTATTTTAAAAACAATTATGTATGTTGCGCTCATACTATTAATCGTTGAGATTACAGTAAGAGTTTTTCATTTATATACAGAAGATCCACCACGTTACATTGACGAATTTGGTGTAGAAAAACGTTTGCCTGATAATACCGGTTATGCTGTAACAGGTAACAGAAATCAAAATTACTCAAAATTCCATATTAATAATGCAGGTTTTAATTCGCATCGCGAGTATACTCCAACTAGCGGTAAGTTTGAAATTGCCTTGATAGGCGATTCATTTATTGAAGGATTTCATCAAGACTATTACGATTCAACAGGTAAAAAAGTTGAAGATAGAGTCTCTGATTCTGAAGTTTATGAGTACGGTTACTCTGGTTACGACTTGGCGAATCAAATGCATCTCATTAATGCCTATAAAAATGACTTTGATTTAATAGACGAGATTATAATTTATCTGAATTATGAAAGTGATTTGGATCGCGGTGTCTATGAACCAAATTACGATAGAATAAAAATGGTAGCCTCAATACCTTTTAAGATAAGAGATAATATTAAAATTTTAGCATATGGTTCTAAAATAGGCATATTAGAACCTTTAAAGCGTATGGTCACTGGGAAGGCGTTTGAAGAAACCAAAAATGCTTTTCAGACGAATGAAGTAAAAACTTTAGACGAGGAACAAGAAAGAATAATAGATCTTCAAAGAATTGAGAATTTTAAAAGCCTTGTAAATCTTTACGGTTTTAATAAAAATAAAACGACCATCTTATTAGATTTAAGAAAAACAAGTCAGCGATTTGTAGACTATTGTATCGCAAATAATATTAATTATGTTGATTTCGGTGATAATTTAAAGAAATCAAAAAGATCAACAACATTGATATACGATAAACATTGGAATAATCATGGACGGGATATAATCGCTTCAACAATTGCAGATTATATTAATGCCAAGCGAAAACCCAATTAACAACTCGAAAGGATAAATGATAAATTTTGTCACTGAGTTGTTCGCAAAGCGCACGCTGCCGTACATTTATTCAGATATTCATAATATCGAAAGTGAACAAAAAATTTTCGAAAATCAGATTGAACAATCAGATATTAATAGTCTTTTAATCGTCGAAGATGTACCGCGCTATTTAAATATAGAGCGAAGAGAAAAGCCAAAATATATTCGCTCGTTTTTAGTTAAACAGCATCGAGGCTTTCGTATCGATTTCAAGGATGTTAAAAGTTTACCTGATTACTTAAATCAACGTTTCGGTAAGTCGAGTCGCTATAAACTGAGAAGAGAACAACGCAAACTTGAGCACTGTTTTGATGTTAGTTATAAAATGTATTATGGCGAAATGTCTAAAGAAGATTATGATTTTATCTTTGATGAGTTTTATGCCTTGCTAGAAGTAAGATCTATAGAAAAGGAATTATGAACAATGCAAATTTAGCATATAAGCAACAATACTACGAGCGCGTTCACCGAATGATTTTAGATAAAAAAGCATCATTCTTCGTTATATATAATGGTAAAAAGCCAATAGATATCTGTCTTAATTTTCATCTAAAGAATACTATTTTTCAGTACATACGCACCTATGATATTGCCTATTCTAAATTTAATACAGGCTATACTGATTTAATGAAACAGATAGAGTGGTGTATCGCAAATAAGGTAGACAGTATTAGTTTTACTAAAGGACCTTATTACTGGAAACAGAGATGGTGCAATACGGTTTATCATTATGATTACGAGGTGTTTTACAATACACATTCTATTAAAGCCATGGTAGCAGCAGCAAAGTTTAGATTGGTTAAAGATCTTAAACAAGTTACTAGAGATTACGGCGTTATTGATAAATATCACGATTTTCAGGAAAAGCGCCGAAAGGCTAAAATTCCAGGTCCGTCTCACAAAGTTGAAATTTTTGATTCTCGTCAGGATTTTAATACCTCAGATTTAGTTAAGATTGATTTTTCTTCTCAAGAACATAATGACTTAAGAAGATTGGTTTTTGAATTTCTGTATGCTGCTGATGAGAAGGAAAGTGATATTTCAGTATATCAATTATCTAATACGTCCAATTCGTTCTTGGTTATAGGGAATAAAGCAAAAGCAAAATTTCTTCCAAATAACTAGATCGTCAATCTTGTGTGCCGTTTTAAAGCATTTAAAATAATCCCGTAATTTCTCCACTATCGCTAATGTCAATCCCCTCGGATGAAGGATGCGCGGGTAAACCTGGCATACGCATTATATTACCTGTAATAGGAATTAAAAAGCCCGCGCCGGCAGCAATTTCAATTTCCCTAACCGTAAGAATAAAATCTTTTGGGCGCCCTAAAAGTTTAGGGTTGTCTGATAAGGATTTTTGAGTTTTTGCCACACATATTGGTAATTTTTCCAAACCGAGCTCTTTAATACGTTTAAGTTGGAGTTTAGCACTAGAATTATAATCGACGTGTTCGGCCCCGTATATTTTTTTGGCAATAGTTTCAATTTTTGTTTCAATATCCATATCCCATTTATAAAGTGGTTTAAACGTCGTTGTGCATGCTTCTGCGACTTCAATAACATGTTGTGCCAGCTCAATAGCACCTTCGCCTCCTTTTGCCCAGACGTTAGCTACTGCAACGCGTACGTTCTTTATTTTGGCGAAATCTTTTATTAATTGTATTTCTTCTTTACTATCTGATTTAAATTTATTGATAGCTATAATAGGGGTGACATTAAATTGTGTGATGTTTTCCAAATGCTTTTCTAAGTTGGGTAAGCCTTGTCGTAAAGCATCTATATTAGGGATGTCTAAAGATTTTAAATTGACCCCTCCATGATATTTTAAAGCTCGAATCGTGGTGGTAAGTACGACCGCTTTTGGCGAGATATTAGCGCTTTGACATTTAATATCAAAGAATTTCTCAGCACCCAAATCAAAGCCGAAACCAGCTTCAGTAACGGTATAGTCAGAGAAGGTCATTCCCATTAATGTGCCAATTACTGAGTTAGTGCCTTGTGCAATATTAGCAAAGGGACCACCGTGGATAATAGCAGGATTCCCTTCCATTGTTTGAACTAAATTGGGCTTTATCGCATGTTTTAATAACGTTGCCATAGCTCCAGCAACTTTTAAATCCTTGGCATAAATAGGGGCTTTTGAAAATGTGTAACCAATAAAAATATTTCCGAGGCGTTTTTTTAAATCGCTTAGATCTTTCGCAATGCAAAGTATCGCCATAACCTCAGAAGCGGCTGTAATATCAAATCCTGTCTCTCTAGGGATGCCTGAAGATGTTCCGCCTAAGCCTACAATGATTCTTCTGAGTGCTCTATCATTCATATCTATAACGCGCTTCCAAGTGATCGTTCTGGGATCTAATCCAAGAGAATTAGTTTTACTCTGAATGTTGTTATCAATGATGGCAGCCAATAAATTATGTGCTTTTTCAATAGCAGAGAAATCACCTGTAAAGTGTAGATTGATATCTTCTAGTGGTAAAACCTGAGAATGACCACCTCCAGTGGCTCCACCTTTTATGCCGAATACGGGACCCAAAGAAGGTTCTCTAAGGACAACGGTTGTTTTTTTGTTTAACCTGTTTAATGCTTCAGATAATCCAATAGATATGGTCGTTTTTCCTTCACCAGCAGGAGTAGGGGAAATGGCTGACACTAATATCAGGTTACTTTTATTAGCTTTAGTTCTATTGATTAATGATAACGGGATCTTAGCCTTATCATTACCATGCATTTCAATGATATTTGGATCAATTCCAAGTTTTTCTGCAATCTCTGTGATGTGTCTAAGTTTTACTTTTTTTGCTATTTGAAGATCCGTCATAATAAGAAGTAGTGAATTAATGTTGTTCAAATTTAGAGGATTAATATCTTATAAATGGTGATTTTTGTCATGTCTAAAGGATTGAGATTATTACGTTTTAAATAGTATAGAAGTAAAATGTAAAGCATAAAAAAAGGATTGCCTTTTAGAGCAATCCTTTTAGTTGTTTATGAGATTAGTATCTAATTTCTTTTTTCATAAGCAGGTCTCTTAGGGTCTTTGAAATTCGTTTTTAGAAGTTTCATAACTTCGCTAATACCAGCTTCTAACTGTGCATCGGTACCTTTGGCTAGACTTTCAAAATCTTCAATAACCTCGATGTCTGGATCAACACCATGACCTTCTTTAAACCATTCTCCATTTGGATCATACATTCTAAATGTAGGTACGGTAACATTTCCGTTATCTATAAGCGCTGGTGCTCCAGATATACCGATAAGACCTCCCCAAGTTCTTGTTCCTATGAGTGGACCAAGCTCTCGCTTTCTAAAGTAATCTGGAAAAGCATCTCCACCAGAACCACTGAAGCCATTGATTAACATCACTTTTGCTCCAAAATTACCAGCTGGTGGCCATGCCCAATCTTTACCATCTCTCACCGCCCAAAAGGCTAAAGGTTTTCTATCTAAGAGCTCGATAAAACGGTCAGGAATCTGCCCCCCACTATTAAAACGTTCGTCAATAATTAGTCCTTCTTTATCCATTTGTGCGTAGAATTGTCTTACCAATTCATTTTGTCCGTCCCTCCCGGTACTACGAACATAAATGTAGCCAACTTTACCATTAGAAGCTTCATCAACGCGTTTACGATTATTTTCAATCCACGCAAGGTGCCTTAAGCGTGTTTCTGAACCCAACGGTTTTATGATAATATGTTTGGCATCCTTCATATTTGGATTGCTGTTTACGGTTAATTGAACTGCTGTATTGGCTAAACCTTGCAGCGAAGCTGAAATCGGTTTGGTCACATCTATTGGAGTCCCATTAATAGCCAAAATATAATTGCCTTCTTTTATTTCGATTCCTGGTTTTGCTAATGGAGATCGAACTTCTGCATCCCAAGAGGCACCTGAAACAATGTTGCTTATTTGAAAAGCACCATTATTAATTTTTAAATCAGCGCCTAAATAACCAACGTTCATACGTTTTGATGACGCTCTATCACCGCCACCTGCATAGGTGTGAGACGCATTTAGTTCAGCAATTAAATCACCGATTATAATATTGACATCATTTCTGGTGTTAGACTGTTCAATAAGTTTGCCATAGCGTTTTCTCATGGTTTTCCAATCGACACCATGCATATTTGGATCATAGAAAAAGTCACGCTCAAACCTCCAAACATCATTAAAAATTTGTTTCCATTCCTCTTTTGGGATCACGGTCATCGTCATATCTTCTAAAGGGACTGGTTTCTCAATTTTTTTCTTTTCTCCAATATCAATAACGGCTAATTTAGAGCCCTGCATAACAAGTACTTTTTCGGCATTAGCTGAAACGAGATAATTATTGACTTTGGATATTATCATTTTTACTTTTCTATCTTTAAAGTCGTAATAATGTAAAGCTGATGAACCGCCTGGTTCAGAACCCGCATTCGGAAACTTTGTAAATAACAACTTGCCTTTTATGGCAGTAAGACTTCTATAGTTTCCTGCTGGAATATCTAATAGTTCTAACCTGTTTTCAAAGCCATCAAAATCTATTTTTGTCTCCTTGATCTCATCTTTAGAATCCTCTTTTTTGCCGTTCTTGTCATCCTCTTTTTCGTCTTCTTTCTTAATTTCAGAAACATCATTTTTAATCGATAACAATGAATCAGCGGACGTATCTAAAGTAGCAACTGCTATATTAGAAGAATTTGGATAAATAAAAGTATTATCCATATCTGAATAGACAGGTTGAAACGTTCGACTGGTTATAAAGAACAAATGCTTACCGTCTTTAGAAAATGCAGGAGAATTATCCGAGTAGTACCCAGAAGTCATTTGTTTGGTTAACGCTTTCTTTATATCATAAACAAATATGGCCGTTCTTACTCGGTTATCTGTTCCTCTAGAATAGGCGAAGTAATTGCTGTCTGGTGACCAAGTGACTGAAAAATTAGCCAAGCCGCCTTGAAACATATATTTGCCTTTATCAACGGTCGTTTCTTTACCGCTATTAATATCTATGTACTTTATATTCATGGCGTTGTCTACAAAAGCAATTTTTTTACTATCTGGCGACCAGTACATCGTATAATAAAATCCATTTTTATGTTTCGTAATCTTTTTTGGTTGAGCATTACCTTCCATATCATACATTAGAAGTTGGTATTCTCCTTCTAAGTCGCTCCAACAGGCCAAATGTTTACCATCTGGAGACCAAGCAGGGCTTCGTTCTGCAGTGCCTGAGGAACTCGAGATATTCGATGTAAAGCCTTCTGTTGCAGGTAAGTTGAATAACTCACCTCTGGCTTGAACAACGACCCGATTACCATCTGGACTTAGTGTCGCGTTTTGTACATAATCTGCGACTTTCTTTATGACAGGAATAAGCTCTTTTTGATCAGAAATGATTTGAATTTTAACTTCAGTAGTTTTACCAGAAGATATATTGTATAAGTATAAATTACCTCCAGCCTCAAAAACGATATCTGCAGTGCTACTTTCAGGGAATGTTATATCATAATCTTCAAATTGAGTCAATTGACTATTTGTTTTCGTCTTTAAATCATACTTCCAAAGATTATTTCTGTTATGAGGCCCATTATCAGACATATAATAGATGGTCTCACCAATCCACATTGGTAATTCATCATTAGCGCTGTTAGACGTCACGTTTTCAGTGCTAAAAGTTTTGAGGTTAAAAACTAAAATGTCTGGTGCTGTTCCTCCGCGATAACGTTTCCAATTTCGTGATACTCTAGATCGGTCAGTGTAAGCAATCTTACTACCATCCGAAGAAAAGGATGCGTATTCACCATAGGGTACACTCAACTTTTCAGGAGAACCACCGGCAATGCTTATAGTGTAAAACTGACTGTAACGTTGGCGACCGCTTTCTCTCGAAGACGCAAATAATACAGATTTACCATCTGTTGTCCAGCCCAAAACCCGATCATTCATTCCATGATAAGTTAATCGTTTTGGTACGCCACCATTGACGTTTATAACATAAACATCATTATTTCCATTATAATTGGCAGTGTAGGCAATCATTTTTCCGTCAGGCGAAAAGCGCGGGAAGCTTTCCGATCCTGCTGGTGAGCTTAATCTATTTGCTACGCCACCAGATTTGGAAACGATCCAAACATCATCACCATAAGTAAAAGTAATCTGCGTATTAGAAACATCGGGATGTTGCATTAATTTGCCACTGATCTGGGCAGATAATGATGCCATAAACAACATCATAGTGAAAAAGGAAAGTGATTTTTTCATTGTATTTGATTGATTTTGATTCATAAGACTCTAAATTAATAAAAGTCTTTGAACTTAGATATAAACATTCTTTATAGTTGCAAACATTATTAATCTTAACTTTGTACCAAAATAGTTAAAATGCACAA
>RCND010002393.1_pt1 | contig 10373 bp, 4 predicted proteins | sample 2041351 | NCBI WGS metagenome assembly RCND01 (sample SAMN09708230, study PRJNA481090) | Marine sediment metagenome, whole genome shotgun sequencing project. | biome: marine sediment; feature: ocean; material: sediment; isolation source: Sewage treatment plant 12B marine sediment (STP12B) ...
AAAGGAATTTTTACAAGGAATGGCTCAGCTGTTCCGAAGTTAGGATTCAATGGATTATTTGCCAGATTAGCAGCGCTTGACATTCTGAAACAAGTAGCCCACGATCCGCCGCTTACTACCTGGTGAACTGTTACACCATTAATTACAGTTCCCGCATCATAAACACCTGTAAATCTGTATTCATAATCCTGCTGCAGTTCGGTGAGTTCATTAGTACCAACACCAAAGTTATCAATAGCTTTACTGCTTATGGTACCACCAAATATCGTATAATTTTGTATATCAAGATTTTCAGTTGTGCTGTTTGATGATAGTATAGTCGGGCTATCGTCAGGTGAAAGCGATACGTTGAAGTAATTTATAGGAGCATCCCAGCCAACATCTACACTAACCTGGACTCCTTCCGCAACTGGTGCAGCCACGAGACCAAGATTAGTAATAACGTCATCCCGTGGAGGATAAAGATCGAGACCATTATAAACAGACTGGTTTTCAAGCACCATACTTCCGCCCGATACTAAATTCCAGAGTCGGCCTAGTCTTGCTGCAAATCCAATTGAATCAGCTATTATAGTAGTACCTAACTCATTCTGTCCACCGGCATATCCGTCATCGTGTACTTCCCAATCGACAGAAAGAGGAGCAGGGTAAGAAGTTCTGTCTACTCTCACAATCCAATCTTCTCCACCTTCGTGAAAATGACCATTCTGCGTCTGCGAGTTGTCTGTAATACCTATTTTAACAACATTCCCAATTATTTCAACGGGCTCAGCACCGCCGTCATCGGTACCACCTACTACAACAGGTGGAACTTCAATAATCTGAATACCTGCGGGGAAGGTCAATGTCACTCCATCAGCCCAGCCATAATAATGGTGAACTACATCTAAGTGAAACAAAAGATCGATAGTATTACTATTTGGCCCGTATATAGCGGCAATATCAATTGTAGTTCCGATTAATGTATCGGGATCATCAGGATTAAATTTTCTCAATACCGTGCTGGCAGGTGCCCAGTCACCGTCTTGATTTCTTATCTGTTGTTGTGTACTGAAAGTTACCTCATAGCCCTGACCTGTAGTAGCAGCCGGGTCAACAACAGTAACTGAAACTACACCATCTGCATTTCCTTCAGCATGTTCAACATCCAATTCTGTTCCACTACCTTCTCCAAAGGTCACGCCCGGATCTGGTGTATGTGGAACAATAGTTATAATACTGAGCGGGTTTTCAAGGTTATTCGGCACAGCATCGGGGTCAGGATTATAACTGTATGATGTAACTGCGTAATAATATTTTATACCGTTTATTAGCGGCACACCACCTTTTACTTCATCAAGAGCTATAGAGATAAATCTCTTTGTACCGGTATCATTACCAAACTGTACCGGGAGAGTAACAACCGAACCCGTGGTGGGATCAAAAACAAGGTCAGATATTTTACCAATCCCATCTATCACGTCATAAGTAGCTACTCTAACACCTTCGCTTACAGAGGCAGAAGCTGATGGTAATTGATATACGTTATAGCCCTGAAATGTGTATCCCTTATTATTTGACAATTCGGAAGCCTGTACACTTGCAGGATCTTTCGACCAGTCCAGAATGATTTCCCTATCCAACTCAGTAACTGTAACAACTGGGGCCGGGGGAGCAACTGGAAGATCGAAGAAGTTATCATAAGCAACCTGTGCAATCTGGTCATAGAATTTTAATAAACCAATTGCTGAAATTCTATCTACACCGGGTATTGCACCGGCAATTACTTCGGCAACTACAACCTCCTGAGTATCACCGGGTGCCATTGTAAAAGGACCGGATGCACTTCCCTGGCGTCTGTCACCAGGCGGCAATTGATCTCCGTCCAGCCAGCCTGTACGGTTTATAGGATCGCCATTCAGTGCATAAGTTGTAACCTGCCCCGTGGCAAAATCTATGAACGGAGCACCGGACAGACCAAATTTACCCTGGAAGAAATTATAGAATTCGGTAGAACCATCTAAATCTCCCTGCGGCGGGTCACCAATATTAGGATCGCCGTTTGCAAAATAGTAGGCCGCTGTCATAGGTAAATTGATTTTACCGGGACCAACAGTCATATTGTTAAAAATTGCGAAATCAAGAATATCATCTACACCGTTTTTATTTCTATCCTCTCCGGCAACTCCATCTAAAAGAGGGCCCTGGAAAAAGTCGAATCCAAGCGCTGGAGGAGGAAGTGGTTGATAGGTAGCGTCTGAAGCACTTGCATTGTAGCAATATTGCAGACTTAAGACAGTATCAACTCCTACAAAGTCATCACCTGCTGCACCAAGGTCAACGTCAGACCACATCGAAAAATACATGTTCTTTAATGAATCTTGCTGGGCACCCTTATTAATCACTTTGTATTTTCTAAAAAACATATTACCAAGCGCACCTTGCTGATTGTATGCCCAGTATGTGGCTTGTATTTCTATACCCATCGGTGAAGCACCGTATAAATCACCGGTTAGCGTCGGATTTAAGTCGTTACCAACAAACCACAATGTTTGATCAGCACCGGTGACACCGGGGATGTCCCTCATTAACGGATCTGGATCTGGTACAGCATCATAAACGCCATTACCATTTCCATCATAATAAGGAGCGCCCAATTGTACGGGCCATTCAGTCCAGTCCAAATCATATTGGGTACGAATGGCTGATTCGCTTGATGATTCAAGTGTGGCCTCTAACGAAAGATCTACTGAGGGTCCACCCGGATAAATATCAGGTCTAATCCTGTAAATTCTATAAACATCCAGTTCAGGATCATCAGCCAGCCCGTTTGCAAGAATTTTACCGGGCTGAATACCGGTTGCATAAGCAGTACCTCCAACCCTTGGCTGCGGGTCACCAGGAATTGTTGCACCCCACAACAGACCGGAAGTAAATGCAGCGGTTTTACCGCTTCCTTTTGGAAACACTAACCCCGAATTATTTACATCCCTGTCAATATCGGAAACACCGTTATTTCGAAAAACAGTAAAGATATTATTAATATCCAGGTATGTAAAAGGCACCTGGGTTTGAACTTTTTGAAGCGTTCGCTTGCTTTTGTCTTTATCGCCCTCGGCATTAATAGTAACCTGGGCAATAAATAACATACTTATTATAAAAACAAGTACGTAATTAATTTTTTTAAGATTCATATTTAAGCTCCTATTTCTTATTGTTTTCTGTTTCATCCATAATTAGTACTCCAAACGAACACCTAGTCTAATTTGGCGAGGAGGACCATATAACAACGATGATCCAACTCCCTGGTTTTGTCCGCCTGCTCTTTGATATGATTGAAAATAATCTATCTGAATTGCATTGTATAATGCAACGTAATTAGGTCCGTTTTGTTCTGCCAATTGTCCGCCAAGGTCAAAATCACTTAAGTAACCATCATCGGCTGCTGAACCAGTTCTAAGAAATACATTCTGAACATTTCTTGTATCAAAAAGATTGATAACCCAGATATAGATATTGGCACTCAACTCATCAAAAAGCGAGATTGTTTTATCTACACGAAGATCAACCTGGAAGGTTGAAGGAGTTGTAGATGAGTTTAAAGATGCAACCGGGTTCCTGAAACGTGAGTCGCCTTCAAGGCTACCTTGTGTGTTACCTTTTCCTTCACCAAGAGTGAAAGGATGACCGCTATCAAATGATAATAGCAATGATGCGCCTAACTCTTGAAATATTGGACCTCCATCATCCTTACCGAATCGAAAATCCAGATTAACATTTCCACTTAACGCGCGGTTAAAGGCAAGCGGGGTAACATATTGAGGTTCAAAGATAGTTACACCATCAAGCGGTGCTCCTACTATTCCTGCATTGGAATTTGGAAATGATCCTGTTCCGCGTGCGTCCTGGAATGAAAGCGAGCCGTTCACCAGGAATCTTTCGTATCTACGCATATTAAAGGAGATTTCAATTCCTTTGGTTGTTGCAAAATCACCATTTTCTAATGTATTATAAGCCGGCCATGGAGAAGGTATTCCATCAAGACCGGTTTTTTGCAGACCAAATACAACTTGATCCTGTATATCTTTATAGTAAGCTGTAATATCAAACGAAGCAAAATCTGCTATTTGCTGAGTAAATCCGACTTCATACTGGGTAGTTCTAGTTGGTCTTACATTATATCCAACCGGTGTACCAATAAAGAATTTACCTTGCAGATTGAATGAAATAGCATAAATACCTAAATATATATCTCTTAACCTTGTCTGTTGAACAAATTTGCCATACTGTGCATGGAAAACTGTTACATCGGTAATAGGGAATGAGAGACCTAAACGAGGACTTACAGAACTAAAGGTTGGATTTTTTTCCAGACCTGCAGCTATTGGTAATTTTGTGCTGAAATTTATGGATTTTTCAGGATGTGTAGGATCAATAAACTGAATTTGATCTGTGTCGATATAATCAAATCGTAATCCGGCATTAATAATCAGGTTATTAAATTCCATTTTATCCTGAACATATGCACCAATAAATTGAGGTTTCTTTGGTGCAAGTTGCCCCGTTGTATAGTTATCTTCACCATCGTATTCATTTCCAAATACATCATATCCGTAATTATTTACTCCCAAACTACTCATTATATCCAAATCTGTTTGAACTAACGGATCTCTATTGGGATCATTTATTCTGCCTGCAATCGGAGTTACATTCCTTTGTGTCACTCCAAAACTACGGATTGTATAAGTCTTGAATTCGCCGCCAAATTTTAAAGTATGCTCTTTACCTAAATTCGTTGTGAAAGCAGCAGAAAAATTTAAATTCTCACTTTTTGAATTCAGATAAGGAGAAATAGGTGTGCCCGGGGCATTAAAAGAAAATGTGAAAACCTGGTATGGCGATGGAATCCTATATTGACCCGATGCTTCTCCCGGTAGTCTAATCCATGTAGCACCTGCATTAGCATTTGCTACGCTATCTCCATAAGACATAAAATTATCAACAAGAAGTGGATCATACCTGTGATCTGTATTAAAAGAAAAGCCGCCATTCAGTTCATAGAATGTTTCCGGGCCCAAAATATGAGTCATTTTAAGGTTAAATACACCATTTGTCAGATCAATTCTTCCGATCCTATCCAAATTAAGTATGTTAAATATTTGACCCGAAACACCTGATGAACCGTTGGCTTCATCAATAAAGCCATTTCCATCAAAAGTATTTATCTCAGAATAACTACCTATCAGTCTGAAAATTAATGGGTTAAAGTCAAAGGTAAAAGAACCTGTCCCGGAATTTTTTTTCAATGAATTCTTGAAAACAGCCCCGGCAGGATACGTAAAATCAATTGCGACCGGAGTTGGAGCATTCGGGTCACTTATCACACCTAGATTAATTCCAGGAAAACCCTGAGGTCCATGGTCATTTTGAAATGAATAATCAAATAAACCAAAGAACTTAACTTTATCAGTAAATAAAGGTCCGCTTAATGTAGCAATTGTATTGCTATAGCCATACCAGTAAGCACCTAACGTTTTTTCTCCATCAAAACGGCTGTCTGCACTTTTAAATCCTACGTTATCTGTAATATATTCTATAGAAGCATGCCAGTCAGCAGTTCCGGATTTAATTTGCCCACGGACGATACCGGCATTGGAACCTCCGAATTCTGCAGTATATCCTCCAGCTTGTACTGATACTTCTTCCAGAGCATCCTGCGAAATATCTACTGAACGCCCTCCGAATACGACGTTACTAATATTTGTACCCTCAATGTAGTATCCAACTTCATCCTTTCTACCACCCCTAACATAAACTGTGTTATCCTGTAGAATAACACCAGGAGTAAGCGCCAAGATATTGTCAATGCCTCTTACCGGTAATGCATCAATATCATCACTGGTAGTTATTCTCTGGGCGTTTGTATTACTTTTGTTGATTAATGGTTTCTCGGCTACAACTAAAACTTCTCCCACCTGAACTCCTTCCGGTTCGATCTGCATGTTTAACTCTGTAGTAAGATCCGTATTTATACGGACATTAGAAATAGTTTTTGTTTGGTAACCGATGTAAGAGAATCTAACTTCATAAGTACCGGGTTCAAGGTTGCCAATGGTATACTCACCATTAATATTGGTGGCTGCACCAAAGGATGTACCAATCATAAGAACGTTAGCCCCGATAAGCGGCTCACCGGTTTGCTGGTCAGTAACCTTTCCCTTTAGTTTTCCTGTTGTACCTGCCAGTACAATACCTGTTAGCAACAGGAAGAAAAAGAGAATAGTAATTAATCTCTTCATATCTCTCTCCTAGATTATTGAATGATGGTATTTAATGTTTTTTGCTTTTTCGATAGTGTCGCTTTTATTTATACACCATATCTTATACAACAACGTGCTGTAGGAAGTAGAAGTCTTCAAGGATATCTCAAATTTAAGATTCTGGCGCTCTTCAGCTGCAGTAAATTAGCGATTGATCTATGTGCCAGATTGAAATGTATATAAACAGAAGACACACTATGTCTTAGAATAGAGTAAAAAAATTCATCTACCTCCAGTTTGTTTTACAATTATTAATTAAATATCGACCTTAACGTCTTAAAAAATATCAACAAAGTCAACACTTATTTTTGATACTCTTTTAATATACCCAATTTTGCCAATATTTAATAATTTACTTAGTATAAGAATATTAAGAACCTTTCAAAAAAACCCGGCTTACAATCTAGTGAGTAAATTCAACTCAACACCTTCGAATGCCGGTTCGAATCTGCAAACTCCGCCAATACATATATTACCTGCCTGGCGTGTGCCAAAAAGTATACTAATGTCTGAGTGTTGTCCAATTTTATACCCAAGCTGAATAAATCCCCAGAAATTTCTTTCCGTTTCTCCCTCCTGCGGTTCTTTAGTTTGCATTTCCGTTACTAATGCAACACTAAATTTTGGAGAACGCAGATACTCAATTGCAACAACATCAGTAAAATGTTGCTCGCTGGTTGACCAGTTGGTTGTGTGTTGGTGTTCAATGATCAGCTTGATTGTATTTATTCCATCAAAATAAAATTTATTTTCTAATATTGGAGTTACATTTTTGGTATTAGTAGCTAACTCTTCATTGTAAGAAAAGGCTGCAATCGTTGTAAGATTATTGCTCCAATCATGCTGACCCTGAAAAAACAATTCCTTTAATTGTGTCTGAATTGATAAGCTGCTATTTATACTGCGCTGGTAATATGAACTTGAAGGAAGTGTTTCGGTTTGTGTATAAGCACCGGTGAAATAAGTGTCATCACTTAAGTTATACCCGGCAGCAACCTGGAAACCCTGTTCATTATCCGGATTAAGAGGAGAAGGATGTCTGTTTGGAAGCTGGTAAGTGTATTCTAGCCTTATTGATGGAGGTGTGTTGTAAGCAATCGTTCCGTCGTGTGATGTAAAAGCTATGTTATCATAATATTTATACTCGCTTGATAGCGATAAGGAACCTAAGTAAAAATTTAAGTTCCCATAAAATCCCTGACCAACAATAGATTCAGAATCGTTAAAAGCATTTCTATTCACATCACTATTCTGTAAAATTGAATACTCTGCATAGATATCTACATTCCAGAAACTTGGTGAAGCTCTTAAGGAAGCCATCGAAGTTCTGGCAGCTCCATCAACGTCCGGAAGATTAGAAGCATAGGTTACACCAAGTTTAAGTGGTTTCCAGCCCTTGTATTCCAGGTCAACCGCATGTATAATTTCTTTTCGTTCATTGTTGGAATTTGCAGCCGTTCCGGTAAGCCCGGTAAGTTTAAATCCTGCATACTTTCCGGTAACTTTAAGTCCCAATAAATTGTTGTCAACACGAATCGCCCTGTCCTCATAGCTTTTAAGTATCATTCCACGTCCAAAGAGTGAATAATAGTTTCCGACTACAATATCTAGCCCTTCAGTTCTGTCACCTATATCTGCCCTTAAATATTTGTAATCAAATTCAGCAAAATTATTTTTTCCCCTGCTAATAGAGGGATCAGGATCGTTGGGTTGAAATACTTCAAACCTTAACCCGGCAGAAAAAATACCTTTAGAATAATCCAGGTTGAGCCAGTTTTCCAATATTTCCGTTTTATTTTCAACGTTATAAGAATATTCAAGCTGGTTGGAAAGACCAAGATCCTCGGGCCAAATAAACCAACTGTTATCTGTTTGCGCAACAAGTATGTTGTAACCGATCAAAGTAAAGAAAATAACAAATATGAATTTAGGTTCAAGCATTTTCATTATAGTTTATCTTGAAAATTATAGTTGGAAGAAAAGTATTTAAATGAAATGACATTCAAATCCAGAAGAGTATTTATATCAAAAAATTTCCGCATAACTCAATAGTAGAAAAAACCCTCAGATACTTTTATTCGGGGGTTTCATCAGTCTGTTTATTCACAAGTTCTGAAACGGTACTGCGAACATTTACTTCATCACCTCGCATATAGCCCAGGTGAGTATAAATAATATAACCTTTATCATTTAGAATAACAGAAAACGGGACTGCCTGTGCGTAATAAAGCCGCGCTACATCAGAGTTCGTATCTAACAACACGGGGAAATTATAATTTTTCGATTTTACAAAAGGTTTAACTTTTGCCACAGTCCGTTCATTATCTGTAGAGATGGCAAACATTTTAAAACCTTTATCTTTATAATCATTAAAGATTTTTTTGTACTCAGCCAGTTCATCTATACAGGGTTTACACCATGTTGCCCAGAAGCTTAATAATATGGGTCCCTCGCCAAGCTCACTATACAATTCGGTAATGTCACCTTCAAGGTTTTCCAATTTAAAGTTGGGTCCTTTTCTGCCCCCATCAGTTTCCGGTTGTGCAAAAATTAAATTTGAAAAGAACAGAATTAATATTAATGCATAAGTAACTTTCATCTATTTCTCCAGAATCATTTTTCTTGTATTAGCAAAGTCGTTAACAGAAAGATTATAAATATAAACACCGCTCGAAAGATCATTACCGTCAAAACTTACCTGGTAATTTCCCGCCGGTTTATATTCGTTCACAAGTGTTGCTACTTCTATACCGAGAATGTTATAAACTTTAAGGTTAACCAACCCACCTTCGCCAACTTTGTAATTAATTTGTGTTGAAGGGTTAAAAGGATTTGGATAGTTCTGTTCAAGCTCATAACTATTAAGATTAAATTCGTCCTCAACATCTACAGTAGGATCTGTCGTTGCGATATAGTCTATAGTCGTTCTAACCCCCGGGTTGAGGAATGTTCCTATCTGAACCTGTATATGTGCAGTACCCACATTATTTTGTGTAACAACATGCACTGATGCTATTAAAGTGTCGCCAGGTTGTAAAGGCGGTTCAGGGTTTGGAGGTGTGGTGGCAACGCTGTCTACATTAGGAGCAAAACAATTTTGACCAAAGCAGAGAGATGAGCTCCAACCCAATCCAGCAGGTAAATCTTCTATAGTCCTCACAAAAAAAACAGTCTGCTCAACGGTTGAGATGTTCTTTATTTCAATATCAAAAACAATTTCTGTTGCCGGGAGTTGGTAAATAGTAGTTTCATGATAAATTACTTCAAGATCTTGTGCATTTAAATTGAAACTAAAAAGTACAAAACCTATTAATACAATAAACGAATGTAACGTTTTCATCTGTTATATCACCATTTTCTTAATTTATTAAAACGAAAAATTACGGCTATTTAAAAATTGGCGCACCTGTTAGATGCGCCATAATTTTATACGCTGCTGCTTTAGTTTTATTTTAACAGAACCATTTTTTTAGTTGAAACAAAATTACCGGCAGTTATCTTATAGAAGTACATCCCTGATGCTAGTGATGAGGCATCGAAATCAAGTGAATATGTACCGGATGCCTGATCTTCATTAACAAGCTCTGTTACTTCCCTTCCCATAATATCATAAACTTTTAAACTAACATGTTCTTCATTTGCAAGAGAATAAGTTATCGTTGTTGATGGATTGAATGGGTTTGGATAATTCTGCTCAAGGTTGAATGACCTAACAACAAATTTATTGTTTCCTGCTGAAGTGATTCCATCCAATAACCAGTTCATGGTTCTGTTCATAAGTGTGTCGCGTTCTTCTTCTGTAGGCACCTGTTCAAAACCAAAAGCAAGATAAACTACACGGTAGTTGGCTGTTTCCACTCTCAAACCTCCAACCTTTGGTCCTGATAAATACTGAAATATTGAATCCGCATACGTTGGATCAAAACGACCAACAACATCAGGATCCTTATCATAAACACTGTTAAGAACAAAGGACATACCATCTGTAATTGGATCTCCAGCAAACCCATTCATCAGAAAGGAAAAGGAATTATCATCTATGTAATTGGCATATAAATAGTTATTATAAAAACT
>RCND010003712.1_pt1 | contig 10372 bp, 12 predicted proteins | sample 2041351 | NCBI WGS metagenome assembly RCND01 (sample SAMN09708230, study PRJNA481090) | Marine sediment metagenome, whole genome shotgun sequencing project. | biome: marine sediment; feature: ocean; material: sediment; isolation source: Sewage treatment plant 12B marine sediment (STP12B) ...
GACTGCGATTCTGCTAGGCTACTCGGGCCTGATACAGCAACGTATCGAATAACTAGAGGTTATACCATGAACGAGGAAGCCATCGGCCTTCCCGTGCGTCCGCCTGTAAAACCGGCTGACCCGCGCTTTTCTTCAGGGCCGTGCAAGAAATATCCCGGCTGGGACATCAGTCATCTGAACACCGATTTTCTCGGGCGTAGTCATCGCGCCAAACTCCCCAAACAACGCCTGCGCGACGCAATCGATCGTTCGCATCAACTGCTTGGTCTGCCCGCCGACTGGAAGCTCGGCATCGTGCCGGGTTCTGATACCGGTGCCTTCGAAATCGCCATGTGGTCGCTGCTCGGCTCGCGCCCGGTCGACGTGTTGGTCTGGGAAAGTTTTTCCAGCGACTGGTCAAAAGATCTGCAAGCGCTGGGTATTGAGAAGCTGAATCTTTATCAATCCGAGTACGGTGAGCTGCCGGATCTAAGCCAGGTGAACTCGGCGCATGATCTGGTGATGGTCTACAACGGTACCACCAGTGGCGTGTGTCTGCCGGACCTCGACTGGCTCGATGCGGATCGTGATGGACTGGTGTTGTGTGATTCGACTTCGGCGGCCTATGCGATGCCGATGGATTTCAGCAAGCTCGATGTTGTCACCTGGTCATGGCAGAAAGTGCTCGGCAGCGAGGGTGCGCACGGCATGCTGGCACTCAGCCCGAAAGCGGTGACCCGACTCGAATCAACCACACCGCGCTTTCCATTGCCAAAACTGTTCAAACTGACCAAGGGTGACAAGCTCATCGATGGGATTTTCAAGGGCGCCACCATCAACACCCCGAGCATGCTGGCGCTCGAAGACTTGCTCGCAGCACTGAGCTGGGCGGAGTCGCTGGGTGGGGTCGAAGCGTTGTGGCAACGTACCCGTGACAACTTTGACTGTATCGATAACTGGGTAAGCAAGACCGACTGGATTGACTGGCTTGCACACGACCCGGCGACTCGTTCGCCGACCTCTATGTGTCTGCAAATCGTCGATTCCAGTTTTAAAGATCTGCCTGATGCTGAACAGCAGCCGGTCATTAACAGCATGCTGGCCAAGCTCGAGCAGGAACAGGTTGCCTACGATATTGGCAACTATCGAAGCGCACCCCCTGGTTTTCGTATTTGGGGTGGGGCCACGGTCGAAACCGATGATCTCAAATCGTTGACCCCCTGGCTTGATCACGTATACGCAGAATTCAAGAATTCCCTGGAGAAATAAAATGACAACATCAGCAATTAGCAATCCTAAAGTATTAATTTCAGATTCGATGTCCAGTCAGGCCGTGGCAATTTTCAAGGAACGTGGTGTTGAGGTGGTGCAATCCAGCAAGCTTAGCGAAGCCGAGCTGTTCGACATGATCGGTGATTTCGACGGACTTGCCATTCGTTCATCAACCAAAGTAAGCGAACAGCTGCTGCAACATGCGCAGCGGTTGAAAGTCGTCGGCCGAGCGGGCATCGGTGTCGATAATGTCGATGTGCCAGCCTGCACCAAACGCGGTGTGGTGGTGATGAATACACCGCTGGGTAATGCCATAACCACCGCTGAGCATGCGATGGCAATGATGCTGTCGCTGGCACGTGACATTCCGCAGGCGACTAGTTCGACGCGTGCAGGAAAATGGGAAAAGTCACGTTTTATGGGTGTCGAGTTAACCGGCAAGATGCTGGGTCTGATCGGTGCTGGTAACATCGGTTCAATTGTTGCGGGCAAGGCAATAGGCTATGGCCTCAAGGTGCAGGCTTACGATCCGTTTCTGACCGCTGAGCGTGCCGCCAAGCTTGGCGTCAGGAAGGTTGATCTTGATACCTTGCTGGGCAGTTCCGATATTATTTCCCTACACGTTCCGAAAACTCCCGAGACCACTAATATTATCAGCGCCAGCGCGCTCAACAAGATGAAAGCCGGCAGTATGTTGATCAATTGCGCACGTGGCGGACTGGTGGATGAACTGGCACTGCTGGCCGCTTTGAAAAGTGGTCATCTAAGGGGAGCTGCGCTTGACGTATTCGAAGTCGAACCGGCGCGTGACAATCCGCTATTCGAACTCGACAATGTTATCTGTACTCCGCATCTCGGTGCTTCAACCATTGAAAACCATTGAAGCGCAGGAAAAAGTCGCCATTCAGATTGCCGAACAAATCAGTGACCTTTTACTGACCGGCGCGGTTAACAATGCAATCAATGCACCCAGCATTAGCGCCGAGGAAGCACAGTTGCTGGGCCCATATCTGCAGTTGGCTTAGTGCTTGGGCTCTTTTGTTGGACAGCTTACTCATGATCCGATCAAAACCTTGACCGTGACTTATGGTGGCGAGGCTAACGATCTCAATGTGTCGCCGCTGACGATCCAGGTAGTGCAATCGATTCTTGAACAGCACAGCAGTTACGTGAATTCGGTCAATGCGCGAGAAATCGCACGTGATCGTAATATCAATGTTATCGAAGCGCATAATGAAGGGCGTGATGAGTATCCCTGCCGTATCACTGTGGCGCTAGAGACTGAATCGGAACAGCGCAGTATCTGCGGTACACTCATCCAGAATCGGCCGCGTGTGATCAATGTGCGTGGTATTCCACTGGAGTCGAAACTCGGCGAGCATATGCTGTACATCACCAACAATGACAAACCGGGCGTTATCGGGGACATCGGATCTTCGACTGCGCAACGTGGCATCAATATCGCCAACATGCACCTGGGTCGCGATTTACAGGCAGGGCATGCCATGGTGCTGATCGAAGTTGATGAGAAGCTCGAGAATGACGATCTTGAGCATCTGCGTTCGCTGCCCAACATTACCAAGGTGCGATACCTGCACTTTCCAGCGCTGCAATGAGTCAGCAAGTTTCAGAGCAGACCCCACGATGGTTGCCGCGCAGTGATGCGCGGCAAGCCTTCGTTGCAACGCTCTGCGGCACCTCTGATATTAATCTGGGGCTGGCGATACTCTATAGAGAGTTGGGCGACTTGCCTGTTGTTGGGCGTGAAATCTATGATTCCAGGTCCTGTGCCATCAGCTTTGAATGTACGCCGGCCGAGGCCTGGACTTTACTGAAGACGCTGCGCCGCCAACTGGACGCGACCGATGTCTATCTGCAGCCCGAAACTACGCTACCGATTCGCTTGTTGATGTGTGATATGGACATGACCATGGTCGCTGCTGAAACCCTGGATGAGGTAGCGGCCGAGCTCGGAATGGGTGAGGAAATTGCCGCGATTACTACCCGGGCCATGCATGGAGAAATAGATTTCGATAACGCGCTGCGTGAACGCACCGAAATGCTGGCAGGACAACCCGAGCAGGTGCTTTATGATGTCGCAAGCCAGCTGCAACTGAACCCCGGTGCCAGCGAACTGCTTGCCGCGGCGAAGTCGGCTGATGTGCACTGCGTGTTGATTAGTGGCGGATTTGCACAGATCGCCGAACCGATCGCAGCGCGTCTAGGATTTGATGAGGTTTACTGCAATCACCTTGATGTGGCCAATGGTCTGCTCACCGGCACCGTGCAGGATCCCATCGTAAATGCCGATTATAAATGCAGCGTTTTACAACGTGTCGCGAAGTCACGCGGGCACGGCCTGGCCGCCTGTTGCGCGATTGGCGATGGTGCCAATGATTTGCCGATGCTGCGCGCCGCCGGGCTCGGTATTGCGTATCGAGCCAAACCCATTTTGCATGCGGCGAGCGCCTGTCACATCGACTTCACCGATCTCGACAGTGCGATTCACTTCATGCGCCTAAGCGCAAATTAGACTAGCGGCAGATCTTCGCACAAGGCGTTGACTATAGTTCGAACAGAACGTCCGAGCGGATAATGTATTTGATTCCCGAGCTGATGGGCTCGGAAGCGTGTACGCAGTGCAAGGGGTGCACGCCGTGTGGAAAGCACAAGGCCCCGCCAAGTGGCGTGCGTACATCGACACTGGAGGCCGGATCGGGATTGCTAGCCGGTCGCCGGGGGTCGTCGGAATCAACAAAGAATCGAGTCGCCCCACCTTCGAAGTTTTCACTCAGGAAAAGCAGAATGCTGAGCTGGCTCCAGCGATCATCGTAGGCGTTGTGCACCAGTTCGCCATCAATCACTCGTGAACCTGGCCAGGAGCCGTCGGTGTGAGCGGAAAAATAGTCGCCCTGATCGTAACGATAGAAACGAAAGCGTCCGTTGATACCGAGAGCCTGCTTGCCGGCGAAGTCATCCTGCGGTTGAAAACAGGACTTACAGCGTTGCCAGAGCAGATCGGTGGTGGCATCGTCGGCGACCCAGGTCGCGCTGTCGTTGTGGCGCACGGAGCGAGGTAGCGATACCGCTGCGTCTTCCAGATATCCAAGTGTTTCGGTTAGTTGCACCAAACTCGCGCATTCTTCCGCGCTGAGCAGGTTCAGTAACTGGAAGGCACCCGGCACCTCGTCGATGTTGCGCCGGGTTACAGTCGTATGGGGCGCATGAATTGTGTCGGCAAGCTTCAGCGGATTGGCAATGCGACTCGCCCATGTCGGGATGGCAGGATTCTCGGCACCGGGTTCGCGCGCGATGATATAGAAATCTTCGTTTACAGCGTTCAACAATTGATCGTCAAGTTTGAGTCGAGAGTGGATTAAATCAGAATCCGGAACGGTGCGCTATGACTCGATTATTCCGTTGCCATGTATTCAACCAAGATCATTCAGCAAGGATCATTTCAGCCGCACGCTCGGCAATCATCATCACCGTGTTGCAGATATTGACGCTCACCATGCTGGGAAATACCGATGCATCGGCGATGCGCAACCCGTCAATTCCTCGCACTCGCAGATCGGGGGTTACCACGGCCAGTGGATCGTCGGCTTGACCCATGCGGCAGCTGCCGCTGGGGTGGTAGACGGTTTCTGCAGTGTTACGAATGTATTCGAGCCAGTCTGAGTCCTGCTCGACTTCGGGCCCTGGAAGTACTTCGCAGCGGATGAATTGGGCCAGAGCCGGTGTTGCCACGAGTTCACGGGCATAACGCAATCCGGCAATCAGGATGCGTTGATCGTAGCCTTGTGCGTCGGAGAAATAATTCAGATTGATGACCGGGGCATCACGATAATCCGGGCTTGCGAGTTGCAGGTTGCCGCGGCTTCGAGGGCGGGCGACATTGGGTGACAGTTTGACACCGTGTTCGATGGCGCTGAATCGATCTGCGCCGCTGTACTTGTCGCGCAGCGTCAATACATAGTGGAACAGCACATCCGGTGATGCTGCGTCGGCGTCGATGCGAATCAGTGCGGTGGCTTCACAGGGGGTCAGTTGCCAGGCTGGTGCGGGTCGATGTAGCTCGCAGGCAATATTGGCGGAGACGTGGTCGAGCAGGTTTTTACCAACCCCGGGCAAATCATGATGCACTGCGATGTCCAGTTGCTGTAATTCTTTACCGGGCCCGATTCCCGATAACATCAGCAGTTGTGGTGTATTGATGCTGCCGCCACAGAGAATGACTTCTCGGGCAGCCCGAATCGTTCCGTTCTCGGTATCAGCACCGACGACCCGGCCCTGCTCGATCAACAAGTTCGTCACCAGTGTTTCACAGCGAACTTCCAGGTTAGCGGGCAGGGCGGCGAGCGGGTGCAGGTAGGCGATCGACGAAGACTGGCGCAGAGCACCTTTGACGTTCAGTGGAAACCAGCCGGTGCCCTCGTCAATCGTTTCGCGCAAATTGATTTCGGCAAGACCTTTGTGTCGGCAGGCGTCAATGAAGGCGCGACTCAGCGCATTGCCGGGTGGACTCGATTCGATGTGTAAACGATTTTCGATGCGTTTGAATGCGGGCAGGTTGCTGGCATAGTCCCAGCCGCTTGCACCAAGCTCTACCCAGTGATCGAAGTCGGCCGGCGGTGGCACCAGGAATGCACAGTCATTGTGATTGGCGCATCCGCCCAACATCTTCGCCCGGCTGTAGAAGATATCCTGTTGTGAGCTGGTCAGCGGACGTGCACGATAACCCCAGTCGTAACTGTCATCCTGCTCGTCCAGACGCGACAGGTCGGTGGCAATCGGGTCGTCCTCGTCCGATTTTCCGGCCTCGAGCAATATCACCTTGTTGCCGTTGCGCTCGGCGAGCCGCCGGGCCACGATGCAGCCTGCTGCGCCACCGCCGATGACCAGATAATCGCAGTGGTTGATGTTGCTCAATTGACTATTCCTCCGCAAAATATTAATGGTAAAGTAGGCGCGCAAGCCATCTCCAGAGGAGCGAATTATGAGCCAGTCAGCCAGCAAAGCAATCGATGATAGCAATCGAGTAGAAACCAGATTGATCGAACATTTGCCCTATGACACTGATGGCGGTATTGCCAGTCGCGCGGCAATCGGTTTGATTGTGCTTGCCACCGATTACACCATCGAGCATGAATGGCGTCAGTTGTTTGCCGAGGTTGATGGAGTGGCGCTGTATTCAAGTCGAATCCACAATGAAAACAAGATTACACCGGAAACTCTGCGCGCGATGGAGCCGCGCATCGTTGAGAGCACACGCTTGATCACCCCGGACACAGACGTCGATGTGATGGCCTATGGCTGCACGTCTGCATCGATGGCAATCGGTGAAGAGCAGGTGTTCGCCCGCATTCGTGAGGCCAAACCTGATGTTCGCTGCACCACCCCGATCACCGCCGCGTTTGCCGCTTTTGATGCCTTCAAGGCGCGTCGCATCGGCGTGCTTACTCCCTATCCGGCTGACGTGAACCGGATCGTTTCCGAATACATCGCCGCACGCGGTTACGAGGTGCCGGTGTTCGGTTCCTTCAATGCGGATCGTGACACCGTAGTCGCGCGCATTACACCGCAATCGATCGAGAACGCAGTACGCGAAATTATCAGTCATGCCGACGTGGATGCGATTTTTGTTTCCTGCACCTCGGTGCGCTTGATGCTGACCTGTGCTGAGCTTGAGAAGAACCTCGGCATCCCGTTGACCTCGTCCAATCACGCCATGGCCTGGCACGCACTCAGGCTGGCTGGAATAGAAGACAAGCTCGGTCATTTTGGTTCGCTGTATGAGCTGCCACTGGCCTAGTGTTGCCCGCAACCGGCAGCAACTCGAGTTGTCCATCCTGGTCAGACTAAATGATGGCAGACATTTCTTGAATCATCCCGCATGAAATTGGCGTTTTGTTGTGCTGTGGGGTTGAGCGTTTTTGTACAGATGGCTGATGCCGGATCTGCGAAATTATCCATTGCCCATATCATCAATGAAGACTCACATCCCCATTCAGTTAAGGTTGGCGAGACGGCCCATTTTTCGATTGAAGCATCAGCGAATGTTGCCCGTGTCGATGTCAAGTGTTCCCTGGAGGGGGACGAGGGAATGCCATTAAGCGCGGTCACATTGCGCAGTCATGGACTCTCCAATGTTGCATGGCCTTTCCCGACGCTAACCATACGCGTGGAACAGAAGATCGATTTTGATGTGACTGCGCTGACAAAGCCTGAAGTTGACGGCATGCCTTATTTTGAATTCGTCAACGAGGATCGAACGCGAATTCTGTGGCATCAGTGTTACAACAATTGACCTCGGCCGGAAAATAGCTGGCAAGAGGGTCTGATGGATAACGGAAAGTCGGTTTGAAAGGAACTTGTTCTCGAATAAAGACGATCGAGATTACTTCACTTATTGAGTCAGATTTTCTATCGATTGCTGTTGAGCAATTGCGGTATCCTGGATGAGGCGATTAACATCTTTCGCCTGATTAATGGGCGTCATCGGTCTTTCGCTGGCATGGGCGTCAATGTTGTTGCCAACACCATTAGAGTATCCATTGAAGATCAATAAGGATACGATAAGCAGTGAAGCCATTGTGAATACCATGCGCATGTCATTGAGTATAGAAGGAAAATTGCGTTTTGGGAAAAAAATTGTTTTAACCGGTTTTGAGCAACAAAGCTGGAAATAATTAATCTGGTCAGGTACGCTTAATGTCGACTGAAAATTCTACTGCAAAGCTGGATCGGATTGTTTCCGAGGCGCGGATTGCGAGCGATCAACGCGAGCAGGGTTACCGCAGCCGGTCATTAAAAATGTATCCCTGGGTATGCGGTCGCTGCGCGCGTGAGTTCAATCAGAAAAACCTGCAGGAGCTGACCGTGCATCACCGTGACCACAATCACGATAACAATCCCGAGGACGGCAGCAACTGGGAACTGTTATGTGTCTATTGTCATGACAATGAACATTCGCGTTATACCGATTCGGGCTACGGTGATCTGGTTGGCGAAGAGCAACAGAAAGAAGCCACTCACAGCCCTTTTGCAGATCTGGCATCGATGCTGGATCGAAAAAAGTAATGAGCTCTTTTATTTCATACCAGGGTCGATTTGAACTAACATACCGATAACCAGTGAATTATCGAAACCCTGGAGCTGACCAAACATCTTGTTCCTGCTGCTGAAGAGGCGGGCTGTGCGGTAACGTAGTCGGGGCAACCCTGAGTTTAATATTGGATAAATATTTCGGAGTCGAATCATGAATGGCATTAAAGTTGTTGGTCTTCTTCTCGCTGCCTTTTCAATGCTGGATCAGGTTTATTTGAATGAGGCCAGTGCTGCCGCGCGCGAAGGTGCTGATACCTACATCGGGCTTCAATTCGGCGCAACGGATACATCGGCGGATGATTTCTCAGGTGACCTCGATTTTGATTTCGGCTTGCTCCAGCTTGGTGTCTGGGCGAGCGAAGAGGTATCCCTCGAGCTCCGTACCGGATCCGGTACCAGTGATGATACCTCGGATGGTATCGATTTTGATCTGGAGAACCTTTACGGCCTTTATGGACTGTATCACTACCACCTGGGTGAAATTGCTTCGATATACGGTGCGCTTGGTGTATCGCGGGTAACGCTTAAAGCCTCCATACCGGGAGATTCCAACCAGGAATCCGAGGACGGTATGTCTTATGGCATCGGAGCCAAGTTGTCGGTATTCACGCTTGAGTACATGCGTTATCTGGACACCACTGACATCACAGTGGATGCGGTATCGCTCGGCGTGCAATACACATTCGACTAGCCAATTAGTTTCCTGGTGCGAGAATAGCTTCCTGCTGGTAACGACGATTAGCCGTATCGCTTTATCCCATCAGCATCAGATTCTTCAATCTTTTCAGAGTCGCAGTCGACTTTTGATTATCCTATGACGGTTTTCAAAAGACTTCATCGCAACCCTTATCTAGTGACTCGCCAATAATCAGGTCGCGGACAGTTGATATCGAGCAGCAGCTGTTGTTAGTGGTATCAAGGGAACTTGATCACTGCTTCTCGTCTCTAATCCCGCATGTTCTCGCCATCTACAGGCAGCTCCTGTCCCTGGCGCAGGGCACTCACCGGGTAATCAGCAGCAACATCCGGCCTAACGACCAGCAGGGGATGAGCACTATGGACAACACACGACGAAGATTCGTTACCGCGTTCTCAGGCGGAGTACTGGCAATTCCACTAGGCGCTCTGATGCCTTTGCAGCATGCCGGGGCGGCGGAGACGCCCAAACTGAGTCCGGATGATCCGTCTGCCAAAGCGCTGGCCTACACTCATCAGTCGAGTGTTGCCGACAAAATTTGCGAAGGCTGTCAGCTCTACACGGGCGAGACCGCTGCCCAATGGGGTGCCTGTGCCATATTTCCGCAAAAGCTGGTCAGTGCAAATGGAGTATGCAACTCCTGGTTCAAACGCACCGGTTGAATTGCAGTTTAAACGACTGCCGCGCCGCCTTCGGCGCTGCGTCGGGCGATGAATGCCTGCAGTTCTTCATAGCGCGCTATATCTAGTGACGGTGCTTCAAAGTCCTGCAGTATCTGCTTCCAGATACCATTTGCGCGTTGCGTTGCGCTCAGACTGCCACTGTCGGTCCACTGACCGAAATTGCTCCAGTCCGATACTAGCGGTTCATAAAACGCAGTCTGATATCTTTCCATGGTGTGATCGCAACCGAAAAAATGACTACCGGGCTCGACCGAGGCAATAGCATCGAAAGCGAGGTCAGCGTCACTGCTGGCCAGGGGTTCGAAGATTTCGGCGAAGGTCTGCAACATTTCGATATCGATAATAAATTTTTCCATGGAACCAGTGAGGCCGCCTTCGAGCCATCCTGCAGCGTGCACCATCATATTGACACCGCCCAGAATACTGCCCCAGGCGGACATCAAATATTCGTAGACCGATTGTTCGTCTGCTGAATTCGAGGCGGTTGCCGCTGATCCACGCCAGGGTAGTCCGATGTGGCGTGCAAGCTGACCGGCACCGAAGGCCGCTTGCACGAACTCGGGCGTGCCGAAAGCGGGGGAGCCTGATTTCATATCGACGTTTGATGTGAATGAGCCATATACCACGGGTG
>RCND010002394.1_pt1 | contig 10365 bp, 8 predicted proteins | sample 2041351 | NCBI WGS metagenome assembly RCND01 (sample SAMN09708230, study PRJNA481090) | Marine sediment metagenome, whole genome shotgun sequencing project. | biome: marine sediment; feature: ocean; material: sediment; isolation source: Sewage treatment plant 12B marine sediment (STP12B) ...
GGCACACTGGCCTTGACCGTCGTTATGCCGTCTTCCGAGTCCATGCCCTGAACACGACCGCGCCGTGAGTTGAGGTCACCCATGACATCGCCCATGGCGTCCTCGGGAATGAAGACCTCGACCTGCATGATGGGTTCGAGCATGGTCGGTCTACAGCGTGATGCGCAGTCCTTGAATGCCTTGCGTCCGGCGGCCTTGAACGCCATCTCCGATGAATCGACGGCGTGCTCTTTTCCGTCGAGCAGGGTGATCTTGAAATCGACCATGGGGAAACCGGCGACCACGCCTCGCTCCGCGGCCTCCTGAATGCCCTTGTCGACAGCCGGGCGGTAGCCCTGGGAAATCGAGCCTCCGAAGATCTTGTCGATGAACTCGTAGCCTTTGCCCTTGTTGGGCTCCATGAGGACCTTGCACTCGGCGAACTGACCGGAGCCACCGGTTTGTTTCTTGTGCCGGGTTGTGGACTCGGCCGAGGTCATGATGGTCTCGCGGTAGGGAACCTTGGGCTGATGGAGAATCACGTCGACGCCGAAGCGTTTCTTGAGCCGGCCGACCACCACCTCAACGTGGAGCTGGCCGGTGCCCGAAATCAGTTGCTCCTTGGTCTGCGGATCGCGTCCAAAGCTGACGGTCGGGTCCTCGTCGCGGATCTTTGCGAGTGCGGCGGCGAGTTTGTCTTCATCACCCTTGGATGCGGGCTCGAGAGCAAAGCTGATGGCGGCTTCCGGGATGGGCACCGGGTCAAAGACGATCTCTCCCTTGGCCACACACAGGGTGTCGCCGGTTTGAGTTGTCTTGAGCTTGGGCACGGCGATCAGATCACCCGGGGCGGCTCCCGCAACGTGCTCGAGCTCCTTGCCCTGAATCACCGACAGAGCCCCAAGCCGCTCGGAACTGCGTTTTGCGGGGTTGGTGACGTTGGCGTCGGTCTCGATCCCGCCGGAGAAGATACGCATCAGCGAGATGCGACCTGTATAGGGGTCGGAGATCGTCTTGAAGACATAGGCGGCAAATGGGCTGTCGACGTCCGCCGAGACATCCTGCTCCTCGCCGTCGACAATGGCCTTCGTGGTTCGCCAGTCGGGCGAGGGAACGAGATCGACGATGGCATCCATGAGCGGCTGCACACCGATGTTCTTGCCGCCGGACATTGCGAAGACCGGAAAGAGCGACCGCGATGATACGGCCTTTTTGAGCCCACCGATAAAGGTCTCGAGATCGAGCTCGCCGGCCTCGAGGTAGGCGTCCATCAGTTTTTCATCCTGCTCGGCCACCATCTCCATGAGCGCTTCGCGCGCGGCAGAGACCTCATCGACGAGATCGCCGGGAATGTCGATCTCGGTCGGGTCCCCGCTCTCATCCGACTCCCAGGTGAAGGCCTTGCCCGAGATCAGATCGACGACACCCTTGAAATCTGCTTCTTCGCCGATCGGGACCTGCACCGGTGTGACCTCACGGCCGCACTTTTTCTGCAGCGCCGCCAGGGTGCGCGAAAAGGATGCGCGATCACGGTCCATCAGGTTGACGCCGAAGAGCACGGGCAGCTCGCTGGTCGCGGCGGCCTTCCAAAGCTTGTCGGTCTGAACCTCAACCCCAGAGACCGCCGAAATCAGCAGTAGAGAAGCATCGGCCACCCGCATGCCCTGCAGAGCATCTGTGGTGTAGATCGAGTAGCCGGGGGTGTCGATGAGGTTGACTTTGGTCCCGCGGCGTTCGAAATGCGCGATCGCCGTGTTGATGGTGATCTTCCGCTCTTGCTCGTCCTCGTCAAAATCTGTGAGGGTGTTGCCGTCATCGACTTTGAGCAGGCGATTGACCGCTCCGCCGTTGAGAAGCATCGCGGCCACCAACGAGGTCTTGCCGGTATCGGAGTGACCGGTCACGGCCACGTTACGGATTGAATCTGTGGTGAAGGTCGTGCTCATCTATGCTCCTCCGGTGCTCGGACTGGGATATCAGACGGGTGGTTCTCCGAAGTCGATTTCGGCGCCGGTCAGTAGGCGGAAGGCCTCACCGTAGCGCTCGAGGGTTCCTTCGATGACCTCGGATGGCAGGGTGGGGACCGGCGGCTCCTTGTTCCAACCACTCTCAACCAACCAGTCGCGAAGATACTGCTTGTCGAAGGAGGGCTGGGCGCCTCCGGGCCGATACTGATCGACCGGCCAGAAGCGGGAGGAGTCGGGGGTCAGGGCCTCGTCCATCCAGACGACGGTGCCGTCTTCGGTGAGACCGAACTCGAACTTGGTGTCGGCGATGATGATGCCGCGTTCGAGTGCGTAGTCGGCTGCCCTGCCATAGAGCTCGAGCGTCAAGTCGCGCAGCGTTTCGGCGAGCTCGCCGCCGACGATGGAGACCATCCGATCGAAGCTGATGTTCTCGTCATGGCCTACGGTGGCCTTGGTCGCGGGGGTGAAGATCGGTGTCGAGAGTCGATCCGACTCGACGAGACCGTCGGGCAGGGAAATGCCGCAGACCTCGCCCGACGAGCCGTACTCCTTCCAGCCGGAACCGGAAATGTATCCCCGCGCCACGCACTCAACCGGGATCGGCTGGAGCCTTTTCGCCAGGACGCTGCGTCCGGCAAGCTCCGGGTGGCTGCGGTAGGGCTCCGGGAAATCCACAAGCTCGGTCGCGAGCAGATGGTTGGGCACCAGGTCAGAGAACTGGTGAAACCAGAAGGAGGAGAGCCGGGTCAGGATGATGCCGCGACCGGGAACGCCCGGTGACAGAACACAGTCAAACGCGCTGATCCGATCGGTGGCGACCAGAACCAGCGCGTCGTCGGTGGTGTAGATGTCCCGGACCTTGCCGCGGCTCACCAGTTCACCCCCGGGGATGGATGTGGTGAGCAGCGCGTCGATCATCTCAGGCTTCCTTACCACTCATCACTGCCTGGGCCTGGCGGGCCATGCGGGACTTGTAACGCGACGCGGTGTTGCGGTGCAACACACCCTTGCGCCAACCCACATCGATCACCGTAAAGGTCTCCGGCAGGAGTTCCTTTACTTTATTGGCATCGCCGTCGGAAATGGCAGCGCGCATGATCCGCATCTGCCGACGCACACGGGTGCGAACCGCACGGTTGCGCGTCCGGCGTTCGAGCGACTGCCGGTGGCGCTTGCGCGCCTGCTTCTTCGTTCCCTTGATGGTCATTTCGCATACTCCTAGCTTCGAAGCTGCGGTATGCAGCATCGGGTCGCACATAATAGCGGAAGATTTGCTTTTCGGCTAGTCGTTCAACCCGTAACCGTGCCCGTACCCGATGAACTCGCGGTTTTCGGGTCCATCGCATTCATCGCGAACGGGCACGGAAACGGGCACGGATCGGACCGGCCTCTGAATCGCCGCTTCGTCTCCCTCTTACCTGATGGTGAGACCGAGCGACTTGAGGCGCTCTCGAGCAAGATCGGCCTCGCGGGTGCCTGGATACTCGTAGACCACGTACTGGAGATGGACAACCCCCTGGGCCTGGTCATCCATCTTGAGGTAGAGCAGCCCCTTTTTGAGTTGGGCCGCCGCTGCCTTGTCCGAGGTCGGGTAGTCTTCGAGGACCTGGGTGAAGACCTCGAGCGCCATTGCCGGGTCGTCCTGGGCGTCGTAGCACTCACCAATCCAATAGAGGGCGTTGTCGGTCAACTCGGTGTCCGGCCACCTCACCATGTAGTCACGGAAACCCTGCGACGCGAGGTCGTAGTTCCCACGCATGTAGTCTTCGTAGGCTGAACGATAGAGTTCCTCGGGACTTGAAATCCCATCGGCCGCCATCACCGCCGCAGCTGCAGCAATCGCCGCTTCCTCGGCGGAACTGTCGCCTGACCCCGACATTGCCGCACCGGCGGCTGCGGTCACCGGTGGCAGCACGGCCCCGGTCGACAGCCGGGCGCGCGACGCAGCGAGTTCCTGCGAGATCGTCTGCAACTGCCGGGTGGTCATGTCGAGGCTCGCGTGCAGGGCCTCGATCTGCTCTTGAAGCCGTTTGACCTCGGCGGCGAGATCGGCGTTGGAGCGCATGGACTGCGAACTCAGCTCCTGCATGCGGGACTCCATCAACTGGAGGTCCTTCTTGTCGAGGCTGTCGGTCTGCATCTCCTGCAGTTCCCGCTGGACGTCGGTGATCTCGCGATGTATCAGCGCCATGTCCTCAGAGCCTGTCGAACAGGCCGCGAGGGGAATCAGCATGACCACAAAGATCACCAGCAAACGAACGCGCATCCTTGCCTCCTCGAACCTCATCGGGCAGTAATTACAAAGTGGGCTCGGCGATTGAGGCGGAAGGCCTCCTCGGTGTGACCCAGGGCGAACGGACGCTCCTCGCCATAGGAGATCGTCCGAACTCGATTGGCGCCCACGCCGAGGGAAACCAGGTAATCACGAAGGGCGTTGGCTCGTCGATCTCCCAGTGCGAGGTTGTACTCCCGCGTGTTTCGCTCATCGCAGTGGCCCTCGATCAGGACCAGGACCGTCGAGTACCGGAGCATCCAGTTTGCATTCTTGGCAAGAACTCCTCTCGCCTCGGGGCTGAGATCGAAGCGATCGGTGTCGAAGAAGACATCCTCGAGATACCCACGCGCATTCAGATCAGCCAGATCTTCAGGCAACTCGGATATCACATCTTCGGTGGAGAGCGTTTCGGTGACCGGCCCGTCAATCTCTTCCTCGATGACGACCTCGTCCACCTCGGGAGCGGGTGCGAGAGTCGGTTCCGGCGGCGGCGCCTGAGCTTTGGGACCACCCGAACAAGCCACCATGCACAGAGCGACAACGAACAATACTCCAACGGCCAGATACCGTGTCTCGATTTTCATGATCGGCTCCTTTGTCGCCTCACTTTAGCCCGGTTTCCAAACGAGGTCCACTGCCGTCGTCCGGTACCGCGATTGGTGTGACCCGGCTCACCGATCAGAGTTCCCATCTGCGTTTCTGATCTCTCCAATGAGCCCTCCGTCGGGTCGGGAAAGGCCTTCTCGGCGGTGACGCTTGGCAAGATAGTCGTAAACCACGATGGAGCCCGCAACCGCGAGATTGAGACACGGCACGAGGCCCCACTGAGGAATCTGGACGATGAGCTCGGCATCATCCAGGAGCTCCGGCGGGACTCCTCCGATCTCCGCTCCGAGCAGGAAACATGGACGATCCGGGTACTCGGCGTCAAAGAGATTGGTCGAGTCCTCGGTGAGCTCCACCGCCACAAGATTCCATCGGCGTTTTTTGACGTGGGTCCGAAATACTCCGGTGTCTGCCGGCAGCTGGACGATTTCGGTATAGAGATCGGCCGTTCGCGCCGCCTCGACATTCCATTCTCGCTCGCCAAGGAGGATGACCTCTTCGGCGGCGGCCGCGTGTGCGGTCCGGACCAGCGTACCGACGTTGTGTTCCTTGGAAATCTCCCAAGCCGCGATGGCGAAGGAGCGCAGTCCAAGGCGGTATTCCTCGAGCCTCCGGGCCCGCCTTTCGGCGCGCCGCTGAGCCAGAAACTCGTCTCTGATCAAATTCATGGGGCTAATCTAGCAAAAAAATGTGGCGAATCCCGTGGCAAGGGGAGGACAAGGCAAGGGCAATGGCTCTGAATATGCGAAAACCCGCGGATGCGGGATTTCGCTTTGGCGGATGACCGCCCGGACCTTTTCAGTGGGTATCGCGGCTGTGTGGTCCGTTGAACACCCGCGGTTCCTAGGTACATCTACAATATGGTGTTCCGGATCGCGGATTGTCAAGGGGTCGAGCCGGGTTCCTTCTCCAAAGCCGCCGCCAAGGTGGTCGGATCAAATGCGATGGGCAGGAGAGTCTTCACCGTTGTCGACCGTTGAGCCCCGTCGAGGCCGGCCAGAATCACCGGAAAATCACCAAACTCAGCCAGAACCTGACGGCAGGCGCCGCAGGGGGCGGCGGGTGGATCCGATTGGGTGACCACCGCGACTCCGGCGAAGTCCCGGTATCCAGCCGCTACCGCGGCGGCGATGGCGTGGCGTTCTGCGCAGACGCTGAGACCATATGACGCGTTCTCGACGTTGCAACCGGTGAACACGCGGCCATCGGTGGTGAGCACAGCGGCCCCCACCAGATAACCCGAATACGGTGCATGCGCCATCTTCCGAACCGAGGCCGCCGCCGCCACGAGCTGATCAATCTTCTTCTGATCCATCGTTCCAATTCTATCCTCTCCTCCAATTTTCTCCCTGCGGACATATGCCCAGGGAGGAAAATCGAAAAAGAAAACGGCCGCCCGACGGCGGCCGTTGCGACCTCAATAGGTCGGGCATCGTCGTCACTGGCGGCGGGTGCTGCCAGACGAAGAGGAGGACTTCGATCCCGAGGAGGATCCAGAACTCGAGCTGCTCGTTCCCGATGATCGAGCGCCGGACGACCTGGAGGACGATCCGGAGGACGATCGGGACGGCGCCCGTGCCGACGGCGATGAAGATCTCCCCGATGACGATGGCGCTCCTCGAACAGAAGGAGCACGTGTGTACGGGGATCCCGACCCGATGTTCCGGCTCGGCCGCATTGGTGAGGTGCGGGGGACGATGACCGGTCGCGACGAACCCGAATACGAGTTCGGGCGACCACCACCAACGCGGGGAGAAACCGGCTGTCGCACGAGGGGGGAGGACGAATTCCGAGTGCTCGGAAGGGATGGTGAAGTCCGAGCAGTCGGAAGGGAGGACGAGCTTCGGGTGCTTGGCAGACTTCGGCCGCTCGGCGGCAGCGTCCCCAGGCTTGGCGATGACCGGCCGGCGCTGCGGCTGAACGGGCCGGTCGTGGGTTGGACAAGAGCGCGGGTGTTGCCACCGGATCCGGAATCGACACCGCTGCCGGTTGGGCTGGTGCTACTGACACCGCCGCCGCCTCTACCTGGGCGGTAGTAGTTGTCCTGCGAGTATCGCTCGCCGGCCGACCGCAGGGTCGAAGGTGTCACGAACGGTGATTGATTTCCAACGGTGAGCTCGGACGCCCCTCCTCCACCCGCATTCGATCGTGCGGGAGCGGTGGAATCGGAGTGCGTCGACACCACGGACTGGGCCGAGCTTCTGCCGAGGGTCGACAACGAAGTCGGCTGAACCAGGCGCGAGATATCTTCGCTTCGGAGACTATCGTCGCGGGCCATCACGCGAGTGATGTCTCGATCCGTCCGTGCGCCGACATCGGCAAAGGTGCGGGCGATTTCATCAGCCGTGCTCGCTCGAGCCGGCGAGCGGGTGGTCAATGGGCCGGTGACCACGACACCTGTGGCATCTCCCTGGTTGGGCATGACCCGGCTGCCGGATTGAACCACCCGGGACAGATGTTCGCTGGCGAAATCATCCGCCGCCACGACATTCCAACCGGCTCGATCCATCTCGGCCACTCGGACCCGACCGGTGAAATCGGCGGCCGCCCGGCGATTAGACGAGGCCCCGAGGTTGTCGCCAGCGCCCGGTGTGACACGACGGGACTCGCTTCCCCCATCGGCTGCCGCTCGTTCCCGGGCGTCCGGCGTCTGACGGCGGCCCGCATCACCGGGGCTGACCCCGTCTCTCGGCGGAACCACATCGCCACGCGGCGGTCGCGGTTGGCCGGCGATGGGAGGCACCGGATGGACTCCCCCACCCCAACCCCAGCCGGGGTATCGGCCCCAGCACCAGGAATTGTAATAACCCCAGGGACACCAGCTGACATAGCCGGGCCACCAACACCAGCTGACCCAGGCCGGACTCCACACCGAACCCCAACCCCAGGTCCATCCGAATCCCGCGGAAAAGGACCAGGAGCCGTAGTGGTAGGGCAGCCAGCCCCAGGGCTCGTAGGACACCCAGGACCACCCGGTGGCGGTCCAATACCAGCGTCCCGCCGTGTATGGCTGCCATTCCGGGTCAACCGCGGGTTGCCACGCCCAGCTCTGGGTGGCATCGACATAGACCCAGGTGCCGTAGTTGTCGAGGATCGCCGCCTCGCGGCCGTGCCGTTCTTCGACAAACTGGGAGCTCTCACTTTCATAGACGAGCCGGCGCTGCTCGACCCACCGCGCGAAATCGTCACCCCAGGTGAGGTGGGGTTCGACCCCGGAGACCTCGCCGCTGCGGACCTCGGCGGCGGTGGCCGGTTGGACCAGCACGCCACCCGCGGTGGTCGCGGCCTCGGCCAATCCCTCCCAGACCTCGACCCGAAGACCTCCGGAGCGCAGCACCTCGATCCGATAGGTGCCGGGTTGGTTGAGATAGGCGGTGGCGCCGGAGCTGTCGATGCGGATGGGCTCGCCGCTCAAAACATGCTCGGGGACCTGGATCATGATCGAGCCGTCGACAAGATAGAGGACGGTTCGATCGCCGACAAGATCCCGGCTGTAGGCGACCGCGTCAAAGCTCACAGTCGTGTATTGATCGAGCCACATGATGCTGCCGTCGGCGAGGACGACTTCCATCCGCGCCTCGCGTGCGGTATCCACACGGTCACCGACGACCAGCGGCATGTTGATGGCCGCTTCAATGGTTTCGTCATCGGTGGCGGGTTGGATGGTGGCGTAACGCTCGAGGTAGGAAATGTAGCTCAGCGAGGTCAGATCGTCCTCTCCAGAGGCCATGAGAGGGGCCATCATTCCGAGGATCAGTGCTGCCGTCGCTAGCGTTTTCATATCAAACCTCCCAGTCGCCTTGAGAGATTGCAACGCGCGTGCCAAGTTCGTTTGCAACGAGAATCGAGTCTCGAGCGAGAGACGACTATCCCTCCTGCAGAATTCCCTTCATCACTTCGGCAAACTGACCCGGGGGAAGATAGCCGTTGATCCGGCCCCGCTCTTTGCCGTCGGGAGAGAAGACCAGCACCGTCGGCAGGCTCTCGACCCCGTATTCGTCGGAGAGCTCACGCCCCGCGTTGTCGACATCCAAGGTCAGGGGAATCATCGAGTCGGCAATCAGCGACATGACCGAGCTGTCCCGGTAGGTTGTGGATTCGAGTTTCTTGCACCAGACACACCACTCGGCCTCAAAACTGACCAACACGGGCTTTCCCTCGGTCTTGGCCCGGGCGAATGCGGAGTCCCAGCTCTCTTCCCAATTCAGGTGAGTCAGGTGGGATGACACTGCCTCGAACGCGGCCTTCGTCGGTCCGTCACCGACCGGGTCCGCACCGCAGGCCGTCAGGGATCCCATCACCATGAGCGCACCGATCACCACGCTTGTTTTTGTTCTGTAGAGTTTCATGAGGCCTCCCGTTGGCGGCGGGGATTATATCACCGCCTGGCTATACAGTATGAACCTCGCGGCTCATTGGTAACACAGGGCAGAAGTTATCTTGCACCCCCGCGCCTACAGTGACATCATCCGCTCATGCCGAGCAAGACTCTCTCACTGTTCCACCGAGTCGAAAGCGCCATCGAGACCATCGCCCTGGGCTCGACTCCGCTCGACATTATCCACGACACATCGGAGTTCCTGGCCGCAAATTTCGCGGATGACCTCGGCATTACCGGCGGTCGAATCTACGTCCACTCGGATGGCAGCTATGAACTGGTCAAGGGCTTCGGTGACGCGACCGACGCTCCGATCGGCCGGCGTATCTGGAAGACCTATCCACCCTTCGAGAAGATGCTTGAGACCGGCGTCGTGGTCATGAAACGCGACGACGAACGCCTCGACCCCGGCCTCGAGCACGAACTCGGCACCCGCGAGTGGTTTGCCGCCATCGCGGTCTCGGACGGCCAGTACGTCCTGTCCTTCGATGTCGACAAGCCCACCGATGACCACGAGGATCTCCACCGAACCCTCAACATCATCCGTCTCGCCGTCAACCAGAAGCTCCGCGAGGAGCGGATGGTCGCCATCATGGAGGAAGCCCGACAGATCCAGAACTCGATCCTGCCGCGCCACCTCCCCAAACCAGGGGACTTTGAGATCGCCGCCCGCAGCGTCGCCGCAGAGGTCGTCGGCGGCGACTTCTACGACGTCATCGTCCTTGATGACGATGTCTTCAATATCGTCATTGCCGATGCCACCGGCCACGGCCTGCCCGCCGCCCTCCAGGTGCGGGACGTTTTTACCGGTCTCCGCATGGCCCTGTCGCGCGAGTTCAAGCTCACACGCACCCTGGAGAGACTCAACAACATCATCCACCGCAGCCGCCTCGCCACCAAATTCGTCTCCCTGGTGTTGGTCGAGTTCAACCTTACCGGCACGGTGATCTACAGCAACGCAGGGCACCCGTGGCCGATCCTGATGCGCGCCGACGGATCGATCGCGCGACTCGACAAGGGTGGCCCGATCCTCGGTCCAATCCCTGATGCGGCCTACTCCATCGGCATCGATTTCATGGAACCGGGCGATGCGTTGATTCTCTTCACCGACGGACTCAGCGAAGCGACCGAGGACGGCGATGAGGAATACGGCATCGATC
>RCND010002397.1_pt1 | contig 10361 bp, 7 predicted proteins | sample 2041351 | NCBI WGS metagenome assembly RCND01 (sample SAMN09708230, study PRJNA481090) | Marine sediment metagenome, whole genome shotgun sequencing project. | biome: marine sediment; feature: ocean; material: sediment; isolation source: Sewage treatment plant 12B marine sediment (STP12B) ...
AAGAAAGTAATGTTATCTCATATATTATTATTAAATCGAATCGTTTGTTAAAGAATATGATTTCACTTGAAAACCATAGTTCAAATGTAAGTCAGAATACAAGTATCAAACAATAGATAAAAATGGGAATTTCAAATATCCCTGAAAACAACTAGAGATTTAGCTTCTTAAAAATTTAAGTATAAATTACTGATTTAAAGGTTTTTAAATACATTTCATTGTTGATTATTCATTGTAAACCAAGAATTCATATCTATAATTTTTTCAGTGTTTATTTTTTCTTCATTTATTTATAAAGGAAAATGGTTAATCTAAAAACACCCAAAAAGGACTGATTATAGCACTAAATCCTAATTCAGGTTACTGCAGACCTTATCAAATTTCTTAAAACTTACTAGTTTCGGTATCAGATATGCATCTAAAATCAAAAAAAGGCCTGAATTTCTTCAGACCTTTGTACTATATTATTAAGAAATGTTTATCCTAGCACTTCTTGAACCTTATCAGCCGCTTCTCTAAATTCAACAACCGATATAACATCCAATCCACTATTATCAATTAATTGTTTGGCTTCAACAGCGTTTGTACCTTGGAGTCTCACTATGATAGGAATCTTAATTGAATCACCCATATTTTTATAGGCATCAACGATACCTTGAGCCACCCTATCACAACGTACTATCCCTCCAAAAATATTCACTAAAATTGCTTTTACCTTTGGGTCTCTTAGTATTATTCTAAAACCAGTCTCAACTCTTTCAGCATCTGCCGTGCCACCTACGTCCAAGAAATTGGCAGGTTCACCACCTGATTGTTTGATAAGGTCCATGGTACTCATTGCAAGCCCTGCTCCATTTACCATGCATCCGACATTTCCATCAAGATCAACATAATTAAGACCAACTGCATTGGCTTCAACTTCAATAGGATTCTCTTCTCTTAAATCTCTAAGATCCTGGTAATCTTTATGTCTGTATAAAGCATTGTCATCAAGTGTAACCTTAGCGTCAACGGCTAAAACCATATCATCCGAAGTCTTCAAAACCGGATTGATTTCAAATAATGAAGAATCCGATTCAACATAAGCCTTATAAAGAGACATGACAAATCTTACCATCTCTTTAAATGCCTTTCCTGACAAACCGAGGTTAAAGGCAATTTTTCTTGCCTGAAATCCTAACAAACCCGCTCCCGGATCAACTTCCTCTGTAAAAATCAGGTGCGGTGTTTCCTCAGCAACTGTTTCGATGTCCATTCCACCTTCAGTAGAATACATAATCATATTTTTTCCAGTAGCTCTATTGAGTAATACAGACATGTAATACTCCTCAGGTTCATTTTCACCAGGATAATAAACATCTTCAGCAATCAGAACTTGATTTACTTTTTTTCCTTCTGCAGAAGTTTGAGGCGTCTTTAACATCATTCCAATAATGTCTTTTGAAATACTCTCAACTTCGCCTAAATTCTTTGCTATTTTAACACCTCCGCCTTTTCCGCGGCCTCCAGCGTGAATTTGGGCTTTAATCACCCACCAACTTGTTCCGGTCTCTGTTGCTAATAATTTAGCGCATTCAACTGCTTTTTTGTGATTATCTGCAACCATCCCGCGTTGTATCTTTACTCCGAAACTGTTTAAGATTTCTTTTCCTTGATATTCGTGTAAGTTCATTAATAAGTCATTTATATATTGGTCTTTACAAAAGTAAGTATTTAATTGAAATACAATGAAAGCCCATTAGTTTTTTTTTAGCAGTTATAGGGCTTTAATAAATCGTGAATAAAGTTAAATTTCAACAATACTTTAACAGTTTATTAAGAGATAATTATTCTTGCACTCCATAAATTCGTTTGTTGAAATTCTACTAATTCATTCCCTTTTTTCATGAGAAAAGTTTTTCTCCTCCTCTGTTTCGTATCTTTTCTAAACAGTACTGCACAAACCACAAAAAAAGAACTTCAGGCACAGAGAGTTGAAGAAGCTCCGATTATTGATGGTATACTTAACGAAGGTTCTTGGGAAGATGCCTTTATTGCTAAGGACTTTGTTATGTTCAGACCTGGAGACGGTGACCCTGAACCAAAAGATCAAAAAACTGAAGTTAAAATAATATACGACAATCAAGCTATTTACATCGGTGCTTACTTATACGATGCAAATCCCGATAAAATAATGCGGCAATTAAGTGAAAGAGATAATCTTGGAACGGCAGATTTTTTTGGGATAACAATAAGTCCTAATAATGATGGGCAAAATGAATTTGAATTCTTTGTAACTGCAGGTGGTACACAAATGGATGCCCAGACGTCTCCTGCCAATGGAGAAGATTTTAGCTGGAGTGAAGTTTGGTTCAGCCAAGTGAGTTTTGATGACAAAGGTTGGTATGTAGAAATGAAAATACCCTATGCAGCTCTAAGATTTGCAGATGGCAAAGATATGACCTGGGGTTTGAATATGCATAGACGTATTGAAAGTAAGAGAGAACAATATGTATGGAATTATATTGACAAATCAACTGGTAGAATAACGCAATATGCTGGTATACTAAAAGGTTTAAAAGATATAAAGCCTCCAACTCGATTAAGTTTCTCTCCGTTTACATCTTTTGTTCTTGACACTTATGATGGAAATACTGATACAACTCTAAATTTCGGTTTAGACCTTAAATATGGGATAACAGATAACTTCACCTTGTTTGCAACTTTGGTTCCTGATTTTTCACAAGCCGGTTTTGATAATGTGGTTTTAAATCTTGGTCCATTTGAGCAAGTTTTCTCAGAACAACGTCAGTTTTTTATTGAAGGAGCCGACCTATTAGAAAAAGGGAATCTCTTTTTTTCAAGAAGAATCGGAAACGCTCCCGTTGGAAGAGATGACATTGAAGATAATTATGACGAAGAAGAAATAGTAAATAATCCGGATGAAGTAAAGGTGCTAAATGCAGTAAAAGTAACTGGTAGATCACAAAAAGGATTAGGTGTAGCGGTGCTAAATGCGGTTACAGAAAATACTTATGCCACGGTTCAGGATACAATTACAGGAGAAAAAACTAAAATCAAGACTGAACCTCTTGCCAACTATAATGTGTTTGTAATCGATCAGGAATTTCATAAAAACTCCTCCATTGGGTTGGTAAATACAAATGTACTTCGCGAGGGTAGCTTTAGAGATGCTAATGTAACCTCACTTGTTCTTAGTCTTGCAGATAAGTCAAATTCTTATCGGATTAGTGGAGATGGCAGCACGAGCACCATTAATGAAGACAACAATAACACAACGGGGTTTTCTTCAAGGCTTGAATTCGAAAAAACAGAAGGACATGCAAGGTTTAGCTTAAGGCACCGTTTTGCTGATGATAAATATGACAAGAATGATCTGGGTTTTCAAAGAAGTAACAATTACAATGATTTTATGGGGAATGTATCCTATAGAATCTTTAAACCAACCAATCATTTCAACTTCTTAAGGGTAAGTTTTTTTGCAGGTCATTTCAGACGGTTTGAGCCAAGTGTAACAACATCAAATTATATCGAAATTGATTTTTTTGCAACTAATTTGAAACAACTATCCTATGGTTTGGAAATTGGAACCAATATTGGGGAGAGAATCGATTTTTTCGAACCTAGGACGGAAGGTCGCTTTTGGAATCGGAATGGTGTATTTTCGACGGAGGGGTATATCTCAACTGATTTCAGAAAAAAATTAGCAGCAGAGGTTGATATAGAATATCGAACTAGATACGGAACGGATGAGTATGCATATGAATTAGATGTAGGGCCGCGCTTCAGGGTAAACGACAAATTAGAATTTGGTTATGGATTTACGCTGGAGAGAAGTTTTAACCAGCCTGGCTATGTGGATACCTTAGATGATGACACCATCATTTTTGGAGTAAGACAAAATGATCAAATAGAAAATAGTTTTTTGGGAAAATACAACTTCAATGACAAATCCTCATTTAGTTTATCATTTAGACACTATTGGTCAACCGTTGCTTATCAAGAACAATATTACGAACTTGGTGAGGATGGCTATTTAGCTGAGCATCCCTACAGTGAAAATAACGATTTGAATTTCAACAATTGGAACCTTGATTTGAGGTATGTATGGCAATTTACAAGAGGTAGTGAATTTGTGGCCTTATATCGGAACTCGATTCAATCTGAAGATGACAAATCAGATCTTTCTTTTGGGGAAAATTTATCGGATCTACTTGAACAACCCAATGGGCATCTTCTATCGATTAAATTGATTTATTACCTTGATTATAACAACCTAAAACATTGGGTTAAAAAAGGAAATTCTTAATCATATTCGCTAAAATTTATTGCTGAACTGCTGTAGTAACAACATTGAAAACTCATTAAAAAATTGTATTTTCACCCGCATATTTTATCAACATGATCAAAGCTGAGAATATTCATAAATCCTATGGAGAATTAGAAGTTCTTAAAGGAGTCAACCTACACATTAAGAAAAGTGAAATCGTTGCTATTGTAGGGCCTAGTGGTGCTGGAAAAACAACTCTTTTACAAATTTTAGGTACTTTGGACAAACCATCATCCTCTAATTCCCTTCAGATAAATGATACGGATATTCAAAACCTAAGTGATAAGGCCTTGTCAAAATTCAGGAATAAACATATAGGATTCATATTCCAATTCCATCAATTACTTCCTGAATTTACAGCTATTGAGAATGTTTGTATTCCTGGCTTCATTGCCAACAGACAAAAAAAAGAAGTGGAAAAAGAAGCTACAGAAATTCTAACTTTCTTAGGCTTATCTAACAGGATGCATCATAAACCAAATGAACTTTCAGGTGGAGAGCAACAAAGAGTTGCTGTGGCTCGGGCCCTTATCAATAAACCAGATGTCATCTTTGCTGACGAACCCAGTGGTAATCTAGATACTGTATCTTCGAGGAATCTTCACGAATTATTTTTTACACTGAGGGATCAATTCAAACAAACTTTCGTAATTGTAACGCATAACCAAGAACTCGCTGATATGGCTGATAGAAAAGTTGAAATGAAAGACGGAAATATCATCTAATAAATTCAGAATTTATCATGTATATAGGTATCATAAGTGCTATGAAAGAAGAGATTCAGGCTGTTCTTGAAGTACTTGAGATTCAAAGCCAACAGGTTAAGGGTATGAGAACCTACTATGTAGGGAAATTATATGATAAGCCAGTGGTTTTGGTTTTTTCGCGCTGGGGAAAAGTTGCCTCAGCCACTACGGCAACGCAATTGATTAATGATTTTGACATTGATGAAATCTTATTCACAGGAGTTGCTGGTGCAATACGTAAAGAAGTTCAAATCGGAGATATTATCGTCGGTAAACTGCTTTTTCAACATGATATGGATGCAAGCCCTCTGGTCGATACTTTTGAGGTTCCGCTGCTGGGGAAGACTTCATTCGCTTCTGATACAACACGAAGAAACTTACTAATGACAGCTTGTAAAAAATTTATCGATGAAAAAGAAAACTTCCTGTCAAAAGAAATTTTGACTGAATTCGACATCCTTTCGCCCAAAGTACTGGAAAGTGATATTGCTTCAGGTGACCAATTTATATCAAGTAAATCACAAAGTGATGCTATAAGCAATAGCTTACCTTCTGTAAGTTGTGTTGAAATGGAAGGGGCTTCTGTGGCTCAAGTTTGTTTTGAATACAATAAACCCTTCTCTATTATCAGAACTATATCTGACAACGCAAATAATAACTCTCATGTAGATTTCCCTAAATTTGCAAATGAAATTGCCAGTAATTATGCCTTAGGAATTCTTAAAAACTACATTGAATCAAAATAGTTTAGACTATTTCAAAGGTTAAACTTTGTATTATAATTTTTCAAGTATTATAGATTCTTGTCTGGTTGATATAGTCAAATATATGTAAGCTAATGAAGCTCCGTTATGCTTCGATCCCTTTTTATGAAATGCATCTTGTCATCCTTAAAAATCTGTTGTCTATAACCAAATAAATGAAAAATCTTCTTTGCCATGAACCTGGCGATATGCGGATCAACAATCAAAGTGTAATTGTTTTCAGGGTCTTTTTTTACGCCAGGAATCAAGCGCAACATATGGTTAATTTTCAACTTCCTTGCCGTTAATGATGCTCCCAACCAGAATTTTGAAATTCTTCTTAAAATAAAAAAACCATCTTCACCCAGTTTTTGATAAAGAGGCATAAATATCCTCCCGGCTTCTGGAGCATAAATCTTTCTCCCGTCTGATGAGGCAAGGAGCTGATTTTTATTAATAGTTTCAAAATTCTCAAATCCCTTCTTCATTTCAAATTGTTCTTTATCAGATACTTGATACCTATAAGTAATTTCAAAAAACTGGTATTCACAGCACAGATTGGCTAAAACATTTTGATATTGATTATAATCTGGAATATTTGCTACATCCATGCACTTAGAATGGACTAAAGCCTTCCAAATAAATGCTTCACAATTAACAATTGAACTTTCATCCGTATGAGCACCTCCTTCGAAGCCCAGGGCAACATGACCGTATTCATTAATAAAGGTCAGCAAAGGTCCATCTAAATATTCCTCTATTCCTAGAACTACCGGAATTGGAAAATTTCCAGAGAATTTTCTATTATTCAAAGAATCGCTAATCGTGATAAATGGGACTGAAGAAGCTGAGGTAGTATGCATATCCAAAAAATAGAATGGACCTGGTTCTTTTAATATTTCTTGAATTATCAGAAAGATATCTTTTTGTTCTCTTGACTCCAAGAGTTTAATGGTATCACCATTTTTAAATCGGTCTATGTCATCAATTCGCCAAATTCTATTAAGATCAACATCCTCAAAACGAATCCCCTTACTCAACGCATTTATATTCCCAAGTATCAAGTGAAGATTCCCACTAAACTTCAAATTGTATTTTTTTATCTTTTCAATGACCAAATGCGCAGCATGCACGCCTGCTTTTTCATTCCCATGGATCCCAGCAAAAATAACCACGGTAGGACTGTTTTCTGTCCCGTAGAACTCTCCTAATATTCTGTTATCATGAGAAAAATGTAATACGTTTTTGTTCGTGGTTTCTCTCATAATCTAAGAAGGGAGTAATTTATAAAAGTCATTCTTGGTCAAAATACCAACAAGGTGTTCAAGTTCAATAATTGGTAAGCATCCAATATTGTTATCAATCATTATTTTATTTGCCTTCTCTATTGATGTTTCTGAATCAACTGTAATAATGTCCTTTACCATAATATCCTTGGCAACAATTATATTGGTGTCTTGTCCTTTTATATCTAAGATATTTGTTTTAGTAATCAATCCAGTGAGTCTATTATTATCATCCACCACTGGGATATGATGAATATTTTTCCATTCCATTATTTTAGAGACAAGTTCTACAAGGTCATTTTCCTTTACAACAAATACTTCAGTGGTCATAAATTTTTCAAGCTTGGTAATTCCTACATCTAAATTTAAGACGTCATTATCCTTTGCTATTTTCCATTCATGGACAGGTCTTCCTGATTTTTGATTTTTATATAAGTGAGCAGTTAATGTGGCATTAGCAATATCCTTGGTCATCTTGGTTTTTAAGATTCGGTTGCTATGTTTTAGCCACTGAGCTCCAGTATGTCTTGTTTCAGCTCTTTTTTCAATTATTGCTAGATATTTATCAATGTCCCTTTTATCAATTTGCGACTTTGATAGGCCTTCATACGCGATAGGAATTAATTCCTCTAAAATAAGTCTTTGGGCTGAAATTCCTTTTCCAAACCAGTTAAAATAGGTATTGATCCCTGTTCTGGCTGCATTCACAAAATTTCCTTTTACTTCATTGAACGGAGTTGATTCATTCAAATTTTTATACCTGTCTGGCATTCCCTGCATTATGCCAATCCAAAAAAGAGCGTTGGCAACTTCATCCTTAACGGTAGGCCCTGCTGGTATATACCGATTTTCTATTCGCATATGTGGAACACCATTATTCTGCCCATAGCACATGCGATTCCATCTATAAATGGTTCCATTATGAATTCCAATTGCCTCTAATTTGGGTATCTCACCCTTATTTAATTTTGCTACAGCATCTTCCTTTAAATCTGTGGTTAACAAGGGTGTATATCTTACAATATCATCTTGGTAGAGCTCAATAATTGATTTCTTTATCCAGTTACTACCAAATGATACTCGTGGTTTTTGTTCACGAAGTAAATATGACTTATTTCTTAAATCCACACTTTGCTGAAACAGGGCAATTCTGGTTTCACTCCACAATTCCCTTCCCAGTAATAAAGGTGAATTGGCTGAAATTGACAACATTGGTCCCGCAATAGCTTGGGCCCAATTATACTTATCAACCATCTCATTCACAGGTATTTGAAGATGGACTTGAAAACTAGTATTACATGCTTCAAATAGAATTGATTTATGATTTATAATCAGCTCATCCACTCCTTTTATCTTGAGCATAAAATCATCTCCTCTAATATCCTTCAATATTTTATTCAAGACCCTATACCTTTGATGAGGTGTGATATTTTTGAATACCATATCACGCTTTCTTAGGGTAGGTAGAATCCCGGTAAGAATTATTTTAGTCTCGTCTAATGCATTGGCTACAGTATCCCCATGAGATATAAGTTTGGTAAGATCCCTATCAATTTGGGAGAAACAATCGTTTTTAAGCTCAAGTGGATCTAAGTTGATTTCTAGATTAAAGAGCGCCAGTTCTGTAGTGAAATGCGGATCATTAATTTGCTCAAGTACCTCAAGCGCGTTACAAGAGGGTCTAAAATTTTTATCGACAAGGCATAATTCTTGCTCTGCACCAACTCTTTGGATTTTTTTCTCAAAAAGATCCTCCTCAAGCATTATTTCAAGAGCCTTTACATCGTTTAATAAATGATATAAAAAGTTCTTTCTTTCCCTTAAACTTTCAATTGCTTTTACTGCTTGCGAGCCCATTCCTGGCATATTTACCTAGTAAATGTATGGCAAATATGCTCAGGATTAAATGATTATTATCATGTATAAATGAAGACTATACCCTTGAAAAAAGAGGTTTGTTCTTCATAAGATCATTTACTTTTATAGCAACTTGCTCCAAAATGGCTTCGTCTTCAAAGTTATTAATCACTTCGTCAATGAGGTCAACAATAACAGTCATGTCATTTTCAACAAGACCCCTGGTTGTTATAGCAGCCGATCCTACTCGAATTCCAGATGTAATAAAAGGAGATTTATCATCAAACGGAACCATGTTTTTATTTACTGTAATGTCCGCTTTAACAAGCGCATTTTCAGCTTCCTTACCCGTTATATTTTTGTTTCTTAAATCAATGAGCATCATATGATTATCTGTTCCTCCTGAAATGATATGATAATCCTTGGCAACAAGCGCCTTGGCCATGGCGGCTGCATTTTTCTTTACTTGTATCTGATAGTTGAGAAACTCATCAGTTAAAGCCTCCCCAAAAGCTATTGCTTTTGCTGCAATAATATGCTCTAAAGGGCCTCCTTGGGTTCCAGGGAAAACTGCCGAATTCAATAAAGTACTCATCATTTTAACCTTCCCTTTTGGTGTTTTTTCTCCAAAAGGATTTTCAAAATCTTTACCAAGCATGATAATACCGCCTCTTGGTCCTCTGAGGGTTTTATGCGTAGTTGTTGTTACAATATGACAATGAGGCATCGGATCATTTAATATCCCTTTGGCTATTAAACCTGCTGGGTGTGATATATCTGCAAGTAAGATCGCTCCAACACTGTCAGCAATTTCTCTAAATCTTTTAAAATTAATATCTCTAGAATAAGCAGATGCTCCAGCAATAATTAATTGTGGTTTCACTTCACTCGCTTTTTCCTGAATTTTATCATAATTCAAAACTCCGGTTTCTCTTTCAACACCGTAAAAAGAAGTCTTATACAACTTCCCAGAAAAATTCACTGGAGATCCATGAGTTAAATGCCCACCATGAGACAAATCAAAACCAAGTATCCTATCTCCTGCATTCAATACGGCCTGAAAGGCAGCTGTATTAGCTTGTGACCCTGAATGAGGTTGCACATTTACATATTCTGCATTGAATAAGGTCTTTGCTCTATCAATAGCTATTTGTTCCACCTGATCTACTACTTCGCAACCACCATAGTATCGTTTACCAGGATATCCTTCAGCATATTTGTTGGTCAAAATGGAGCCCGCAGCCTCCATTACTTGTTCACTTACAAAATTTTCTGAAGCAATTAATTCCAATCCATTAGTTTGTCTTTCCTTTTCCTCAGATATCAGGTCAAAAATTATTTGATCACGGCTCATAAATACAGTTTTATTTATTAAGTTGAAAATTCCTCACAAAAGTAA
>RCND010002399.1_pt1 | contig 10358 bp, 9 predicted proteins | sample 2041351 | NCBI WGS metagenome assembly RCND01 (sample SAMN09708230, study PRJNA481090) | Marine sediment metagenome, whole genome shotgun sequencing project. | biome: marine sediment; feature: ocean; material: sediment; isolation source: Sewage treatment plant 12B marine sediment (STP12B) ...
CCATTTAGGCCCGGGCGTCCATGTTGGAAATTTTGGAGAGATTAAAGACTCTTACCTGGGAGAAGGATCCAAAATGGGACATTTCTCTTATGTTGGGAATGCCCAGATCGGAAAAGATGTGAATATTGGTGCGGGGACTATCACCTGTAATTATGATGGAGAGGAAAAACATCAAACGGTCATCCACGATGGTGTTTTTATCGGTAGTGACTCCATGTTAGTCGCTCCCATTGAGATTGGTAAAAACTCCAGCACCGGAGCAGGCTCTGTAGTGACAAAAGATGTCCCCCCGGATACAGTTGTAGTCGGAGTACCTGCCCGCCAGATCCGGAAAAAAGATAAGAAGTAAATTTCCTTCTTTCATACTTTGAAAGAAGTAGTACAATCTTGTGACCTGAAAAACCAATTGTACGAACGAATTAAACGATATACCCTATTGGTGATGAGGAGAGATTTCATCATGACCCAGATTGACGAGAAAAAACAAGAATTGATCAAAGCAGCTAACGAGGTCCGGAGTAAGGCTTATGCACCCTATTCAAATTATCTTGTTGGTGCAGCATTATTAACTAAAACCGGCAAGGTCTTTCTGGGTGTTAATGTTGAAAATGCCGCTTATCCGGATACTATCTGTGCTGAGCGATCAGCAGTCGTTAGCGCAGTCAGTGCAGGTGAACGTGATTTCGAGGCCATTGCAGTTGCAACCAGCAACGGCGGTACACCCTGCGGGTCGTGCCGACAGGTTCTGGCTGAATTTGGATTGGATATTGAAGTGCTTCTGGTAGATAAAAACGGCAACTTAGTTCAGGAAAACACAGTTCGGGATTTACTCCCGGGCGCGTTTCAACCGAAAGATCTCTCTGAGTAGAGGGTCACCAGTTCGGACGGGGAGTTGGGATCAGAATCACAGTTTCTATGATCCAGCCATCCTGCTCCACACCATCCTCATTAATAAATCTGATTGTTAACCACGACCGCCCGTCTGCATCGTAGGATGGAGATGGATCAAGAATCTCTATCAAAGTTCCGTTAATTAGAGAGGCCAATCTTTGGCTATCAAAACTGGGTTCGCTACGGACAAGAGCCCCGCCAAATTCCTCAGCTGCAGCAATTTCTCCGTAAATAGGAGTTGGTTCCGGGGTGATAGTGCTGGTTTCTGTGGGCAGCGGGGTAAATGTAGTTGTAGGCACAGTTGGTGTTATTGTTGGCGTAGCAGGAATTGGGGTCTCCGTGGCCGTTGCGGTTGGAGGCGCCGGAGTGCTCGTCAGAGTAGCTGTTGGTACCAGGGTAGGCATGGCAATCTTCCCACCAACAACCGCTCCTGCACTGCTCAAACCAATTACTCCTACGATGCTTAAGATCGCAACCAGGCTGCCCAGGGAATAACCTATGAATGTCAGCGGTTTGATACCGAGCAAAATAAACACCACAGTTCCGGTGATAGCTACCACTGCCAGATGGATGCCATACAGGACCAATCCGTCCGGCCAAAGATGGGGTTGACCACTCCCGAATCCAAATCCGGCAATTGCCAGAGGTACGTAAAGCTCATAAGCGATGGCCACGCTTGGTAGAACCGGAGTCTGACCCTTTTGTTTTAATGAAACCACAGCCAAGGCAGTTCCAGCAATTAACAAGGCTAGATGGGTCCATGATACCCGGGCATTATATATCAGGAATTGCACATTTGGGGTTTTGAGGACAATAGATGCGTATCCTCCCAGAATTCCTACCAGAAATACAAATCCGCTAGCTACCAGAGATCCTGCCAGGCGCTGACTGAAGAACTTGAATGATCCAGTCGCGGTGCCGAGAGATATCCCAATGAATGGAGCCATGACTGGAGCAGTTAAGGCGCCCAATACCAATAATGCAGGGGAATCAGCCAGAATACTGGCGGTAATGATAGCTGCGGACAGCAGGGAAAACAGGAAAAAATCGAATGAGGGAATGGTTTTATGAGCCAGATCCTCAATATCATCTGCAATTTCAACCAGGTCTTCAGGGATTAACCCTCGGTCTGCTCGCCTTCGCCGGGCTGGAGTTAGATTTTCTGGATCATCAGGGATTTGGTCTGATTTCGGAATTGGCATAGGGTTTCCTGTTTGGTTAACGTCTCAAGCTTGCTTTAAGTCGTATAGGATTTAATAATATTTCCAAAGCTGATTGGATATCGGGAACAACCAAGTCAGATGCTAGCAATGTATCCAGGGCAGAACCTTCCGCGGAGAATGTGCAAATTCCAATCACTGCTGATTTTAACATCAGGGAATCATTTGCTCCCTGACCAACAGCAACAGTATTATTCGGCCCAAGGTTGTCCACATAGTCGGCTTTTTGACGGGCCTCGCCTCCAGGCTGGATCCGGACGGCTTTGAGGTTGAGGATTCTGTCGATCTCAACCTGTTTACTATGGGTGTCTGCGGTGAGAAGATGGATTTCCAGGTGGTCTTTAAGATTGTCTAGCAGCTCTGGCACTCCTGATAGAAGTTGCCCATCAACAGCCAGCGTGCCGTTTACGTCAAAAACTGCGTGTTTTAGCTCTATTTCACCCTTTCCTGGAATTGCCACTTTAATCATGATTATTAATTATACTAGAAAGGGAACCAACCAAGAAAAGTAGTAAAATAAACTCTAATCAGTATTATTTGAGGAGTAAGCTTTGAAAAAATATTGGGTAATCTATTGGGTTCTTGTGATCATGCTGTTCCTGACCGGCTGTGGGGCCAATGGAGGGGACGTAGTCTCCCCGGAAGAAGGGATATTCACAGCTGTTCCAGAATCCACTATGCCTCCCGTAGACACACCAACGCCGCTGCCGCCGGTAGGTGTCCTGCTGACGCCTCCCGGATCGGATCAGGGTTTAATTGATGAACTGAACCCCATTATTGGCAGTTATATCCGTGATTTAGGGTTGCGCTACCAGGTACTTATCAATTTGTCTGAGGTTGATTTTCAGCAGGAAGATTATCAAATTGTAGTTATTTTAGCTCCTTTTCCGGACCTTCAGGCTCTGGCTGATTTGGCTCCTGATACAAAATTCCTCGCGGTTGGGTTTAACGATATTACCCCTGGAGCGAATCTAAGTATAATGCGCTCAGGAGGGGGGGATTATGATGTTCAGGGTTTCATCGCGGGTTATATCTCAGCTTTGATCACCGCAGATTGGAGGGTAGGGGCACTCAGTGCACAGGAGAATCCTGATGCGCTGGCCGCCAGGAACGGCTTTAGGACGGGTGTGAAATATCACTGCGGGCTATGCAATCCAAAATATGCTCCTACAGGAATTAATTATCTTTATCCCAAGTATATCGACCTGCCAGTTGATGCGACAGATTCACAAATAGCTGCTAATGTTGATTTCCTGGTTGATCGGGCTGTAAATACTTATTATATTGTCCCCGGAGTGGGGACTCCATTGATATATCGCATGCTGGTGGCCTATGAAAAGAATATCATTGGCATGGGTAGCGATTTTCGGGAGGAGTATAAAGATAGCTGGGTGGTATCTCTTGAATATGACCTGTTGGCGGCATTCGAGGAGTTTTGGCCGCTCTTTATTGAAACCGAAAGTGGCCTTGAACATAATCCACCATTACTTCTGACTGATATAAATTATGACTTGCTGAGTGAAGGAAAAGTGATGTTGGTGGAGAAGATACTGGAAGAGGTCAGCAGTGGATTTATTAAAACAAGTTATGAATGATCATTTATGATGAAAATCGGATTGATAGCCCGGGGTCATAATGAGCCCGGGCTATTTTTATGAGCTTAGAGTTTTTCTTTTGCCAGATCGTCAAAACCCAGGCTTTTTAACACAACATATAAAGACCGTTGCCGGGATTCAAGAAACACTTTTGTGGCCCGATCCAGGGCAGCTTTTTTTTCTTCACGGTCCTTGGAGAAAATGCCTGGTTTTTTTATTCCATCCAGGTAATCAGCAGCCATAGAGACATCATCCCCGGCTTTTTCCAAGGCTTGCAGTGTATATTGCTTCAGGTAACGTAAAAATAGTTTTTGGTTCATATATTATCCTAAATTTTTAAAAGGTCTCTAATTTCAGGCAGCTGCCAGGGTATGATCTGCGCCGATGCCAGGATTATTATCAGACCGGCTATTCCCACACCAGCCAGTGTTGATTGGGGCACCCCAAAGATATTCTGCAGGATGAGGCTTATTCCAACTCCAACCAGACTTGCCCCCAGTGCCCGGAGCAGGGTACCTGTTAAATTTGGATGATAGGGCATGATCCGGTACAACAAGAAAAATAGCAGCAGTGTTTCTCCAGTGAAGGCCAGTGAGTTTGCCAGACCGATCCCGGGGGCGCCCCAAAGACGTGAGAGCGGAATTGCCAGAGCCAGGAATGTAAGTGATGCGATTCCTGAAGCCAGCAGGGGTATTTTTGCATTCTGTTGAGCGTAAAAAGCCCTGGCAGATACCTCGAGCAATGAATGGCCGACAAGCCCTACAAGAAAAGCCCGAACCGTCCATAAGACCAAGTCTGTGCCTGCTTCATCAAACCCCAAAATAACAATAACTGGTCTGAGGTTAACAGCAAGGATCACTGCAATAGGAATGGTTAAACCCGTGATCACACGGATGGACTTTTCAAGCGTCGAACGGAATCCGGCTGTATCCTTACTATTGATCTTTTCCGAGAGTGTAGGGAGAAGCGCGGTACCCAGAGCTGTGCCGATCAAGGATTCTGGCAGCTGCATGAATAACCAGCCATATACCAGTGCTGTTACTGATCCTGTTGGAAGTCTGGAGGCCAGGTTATCCTGCATTAGAAAGACCAGCTGAATGAAAAATACAGTCAGTACCCGCGGGGCCATCAACCTTAGCACCCGTAATACGCCTGGATCTTTGAGATTTAATTTTGGCTGCCAGCGGAAACCGAATTTGAATAAAGCTGGGACCTGGATCAACAAGAATAAGAAAGCTCCAATAATCACTCCGTAAACCAGACCGTGGATGCCGAGGTTATAAGCTGGCAAAGTGATTGGACCGATTTCAAATCCCTTTTCTGGAGCGAGGATCAGTATCCCGAATAGTGAGCCAATATCGTACATGCTGGGAGCCAAGGCAGGAATCAGGAAATGCTGCTGAGCTTGCAGTCCGGCAATAGCCAATCCCCCCAGTGAAAACAACAGCGTGGCTATCAGGTTCAGGCGCATCAGTTCTGTAACAAGGGTTTTCTGTTCAGCTGAGAAACCCGGGGCGATGCCGATTTCCATAGAAACTAGCTGTTTTGCGCTAAGTGCGACCAGAATAGATACCACTGCAGTGGCCAGGAACACGCCATTTGTGATCTGTGAGAATAAACCCCACAATTCTGATTTAGGTTTTGATTCCCTGTATTCTGATAATACCGGTATAAAGGCCATAGCCAGGGCGCCGCCTGATATCAAGGCAAATACCAGGTCCGGGATGTTGTTGGCAGCGTTAAAGGCATCAAGTTTTGTTGAAAGATTAAATGTCCGGGCTATCAGGACATTTCGAATGAAACCGAGGACTTTTTCCAGGCCAAAAAAGACTGCAATGATCAAAGTTGACCGGGCGATATGTTTCATGATGGGAGTATAGCATATTTGCCTGGCATCAACCCTCTGGGCGGAGGGTCAAAGCCGCAGTCAAAGAACATGACGATTGCACCCTTGATTTTGATCGGTGGTTTGTTTGATAGCGTGCTCTTTCCTTTTGATTTACCAGGTTCAGTGGTAATATATAGCTTGATTTAATCTAGAATTTCCTGGGATTTAACGAGCACAAGAGATAAAAGGGAATCATGAAAGTAGCGCTTACTGGATCTATCGCATATGACTATCTAATGTCCTTCCCGGGACATTTTCAGGAACATATTTTGGCTGATAAGTTAGAATCTATCAGCCTTTCTTTTTTAGTCGACCGGATGCTCAAACGAAGAGGTGGTATCGGCCCGAATATTGGCTATACCATGGCCTTATTAGGTGGTGACCCGATCCTATTCAGCACTGTTGGCCAGGATTTTGATGAATATCGGTCATGGCTGGAAGAAAAGGGAGTGGATACCAGCGGAGTGCGAGTGATCGAAGATGATTTTACTGCATCTTTTTTTGCTACGACTGACCGGGATAACTGCCAGATAGCAAGCTTTTATCCTGGTGCGATGAGTCATGCATCTGAGGTTAAACTCACAGACTGGCAGGGCGAAAAATTAGATCTGATAGTTGTTTCTCCTACAGACCCTGCTGCCATGAATCAGTATATTGAAGAAGCGGCGGAGTTGGATATACCCTATCTATACGATCCCAGCCAGCAAACCGTTAGATTATCTGGTGATGAGCTCCGTAAAGGTGTGGAAGGGGCGTACGGCTTATTTGTAAATAATTATGAGTACTGTCTGATTGAGAAACATGCTGGGTTATCGATCGATGATATTCAGGACCTTGTTGAAATACTGGTGATCACCAATGGAGACCAGGGATCACTAATTTATTCGGCCGGAAATGAAATTGAAATACCGGTTGTTCCCCCGGACAAGATAATCGATCCAACCGGTGTGGGAGACGCGTTCAGGGGCGGTTTCTTGACAGGAATGAGTTATGATCTGGATCTGGAACTGTGTGGAAAGATCGGTGCCTTGGCGGCAGCGTATTGCCTGGAAACTGATGGCCCCCAGAGTCATTCCTATACAGTGGATGAATTCATCAGCAGATACAGACAGCATTTTGACGATCTGGGAAAATTGGATATACTGGTGTAGGTGTTAATCAATAAGCTCAGGAAGTTTCTTGATAGCATAGAAGCTTATTTAAGAGGAGAGAATTATGGAAAATTTCGATATCAAAGATAAATCATTGGCTGAAGGTGGACGCAGACGCATAAAATGGGCAGAAAGGGAAATGCCGGTTTTGCGTACAATCCACGAACGATTTGTCAAAGAACGACCTTTTGAAGGTATTCGAATGGCTGCTTGCTTGCATGTGACTACTGAAACTGCCAATTTGATGAAAACCCTCCAAGCTGGTGGTGCTGATGTGGTTCTGGTGGCATCTAACCCGTTATCCACCCAGGATGATGTGGCCGCTTCCCTGGTTATGCATAATGAGATCCCGGTTCACGCCATTAAGGGCGAGGATAACGTAACTTACTATAAACATATTAACGCTGCAATCGACCATAAACCGCATGTGACAATGGACGATGGTGCCGACGTGGTCAGTACTCTGCATAAAGACCGCCGTGATGCGCTTGATGGTGTTATTGGTGGTACAGAAGAAACAACCACCGGAGTGATCCGCTTAAGAGCGATGGCAGCGGACGGTGCTCTGGAATTTCCAGTGGTTGCAGTAAATGATGCGATGACCAAACACTTTTTTGATAATCGCTACGGCACAGGTCAGTCCACTATGGATGGTATTATTCGGGCCACTAATGTCCTGATTGCCGGGAAATCCTTCGTGATTGGTGGTTACGGCTGGTGCGCTCGCGGTCTGGCAGATCGGGCCAGGGGTATGGGTGCAAATGTGATTGTGACAGAAATTGATCCTCTCAAGGCTTTGGAAGCGGTTATGGATGGCTTCCGGGTGATGCCGATGGTTGAGGCTGCGCCGATCGGCGATATATTCTGCACCCTGACCGGGGATCTTCATGTGTTGGATTCGCACCACTTTGAGGCCATGAAGGATGGAGCGATCATATCCAACTCAGGCCACTTTAATGTTGAGATCAATATTCCCGCTCTGGAAGAGATGGCAGAGGAAAAGATCCGTGTTCGGCCGATGATTGACCAGTATCTGATGGCGGATGGAAGGCGTTTGAATTTGCTTGCCGAAGGTCGTTTAGTAAACTTGGCCGCAGCGGAAGGCCATCCCTCCAGTGTGATGGATATGTCCTTTGCCAACCAGGCATTAAGCGCCGAATATTTGATCAAGAACGCTGACACGCTTAAAAATAAGGTTTATCCCGTACCGGAAGCGATCGATGCTGATATTGCCCGCTTGAAACTGGAATCGATGAGCATCAATATCGATATTCTGACTGAGGAGCAAACCAAGTACCTCAACTCCTGGCAGGAAGGTACATAGGATTCCTTCTAAACTTCGAAATAAAGAATTCCGGGCTTTGTCCCGGAATTCTGTTTTAAGGGACGAAGTCCTTCAAAAGGACTTCGTCCCTATTTATTTATCGAACCAGAGTACAATTTAAAAAAATGTCGAATTTGTCAATAATCGTTGTTTCTTTTGTGTTCCTTAGGAAAATTGATCCAATGGAAGGTGTTTATGACAGATCTTTCCCGAAAGAACTTCCTCCGTTTCCTGGCTGCCACCATGGGCAGCTTGTACCTGTCTGGTTGTTTGAATCAGGAAAAGCTGCTATCTAGGTCTCTATCCCCTGATAAGATTACTCCCACACCTTTTTTGCCTGGTCCCCAAAATACTGAAGAAGAATATCCTGATGTTGAAGCAGAAGAATTACCCACTCAAGAACCTTCAGCTACCCCCAACCCTGTATATCCAGACCTGGTTGTAGCTCGCAAGGGTGACCCTGAGGAAATGGTCAATGCAGCTATTGCTTCTCTTGGTGGTATGGGCCGTTTTGTGAAACCGGGGGACGTTGTGGTTGTAAAACCGAATATCTGTGCTTCTTATCACAGTTATGAATACGCTTCGACAACCAATCCCTGGGTTGTAGGTGCAGTAGTGAAACTTGCCATCGAGGCTGGCGCAAAAAAGGTTAATGTCATGGATTACCCATTTGGGGGTACAGCTGAGCAAGCTTACCGCAACTCAGGGATTCAGGCAGAAGTTCAAAAAGCAGGGGGCAAGATGGTGGTTATGTCCAATATCAAATTTATCGAAACAGCAATTCCTGAGGGAAAGGATTTGAAGTCTGCCCGGATTTATGATGATGTATTACGGGCAGATGTGTTGATCAATGTGCCGATAGCTAAGCACCATGAGCTGGCCCGTTTGACACTGGCGATGAAAAACCTGATGGGCATAATCTATAACCGCCCTAAGATGCATACCAATCTGGGACAGCGTTTGGCTGACCTCAGTACAAGGGTTCGGTCTCACCTGGTAATCGTGGACGCAGTTCGCATGTTAATGGCTCACGGCCCAACAGGGGGTAATCTCGCTGATGTAAAAAAAGCAGATACGATCATTGCTTCCCCGGATATTATCGCCGCTGATAGTTATGCGGCGACCCTGTTTGGATATGAACCTGAACAACTCGGTTATATCAAAAAAGGGGTTCAAATGGGATTGGGTATTAAAAACCTTGATAAGCTATTTATCGAGGAGATCAACCTTGGCTGAGAGGAAAAATCCGGACAGGCAAGGAATCTCGCCATCCCAATGGGTGAAAATAAGAAAGATCAGCCAATTGGTTTTTTTTATTATTTTCCTTGTTCTTTTCTTCTGGTCCAGACGGGAGTTTTACCTTAATCCTTCTATCGAATCCGGTTTCAAAGAAAACCTGGTCAACATACCGTTGAAGCTGGATCCCCTGGTCATGATAGCTCAGGCTATCGCCAGTCGGAGGATCCTGCGAGGTTCGCTGCTGGCAGTTTTCACTTTGATCCTATCTTTTTTCCTGGGAAGGGTTTGGTGTGGATGGTTCTGTCCAATGGGAACGATCCTGGAGTGGTTACCCCTCCGTTCCTGGAAAAAGAACCAGCCATCGATTCCAGAATGGTTTAGGGGGATCAAATATGTTTTGTTGATGGTGATCCTGTTTTCAGCGATTTTCACTAACTTGACCTTATTATTCCTGGATCCGTTGACAATCGGTTACAGGACCCTTACCACAGCTATTTGGCCAGGAATGGATAGGCTCGTAACGTTCCTGGAGCTTAAATTGATCGCCGTTCCATTTTTATCTGCTGCAGTGGGTGGATTTGACTCATTGATCCGGCCTGCGATTTTCCCAGCTCATCCAGCTTTTTACCGATATGGCCTTCTGTACTTTGGATTTTTCACAAGTTTGATCGTATTAAATGCCCTGGCACCCCGCTTTTGGTGCCGCTACCTCTGCCCCCTGGGGGGATTATTGGGATTACTGGGGAAGGTCAGCCTGGTGGGTTGTGAAATCTCAAGTAGTTGTTCAACGTGTGGTAAATGTGTTCCCAGCTGTCCGACAGGTGCGATCAAGGATCAGGGCCAGGTATTCTGTGATCCCGGGGAATGCACGATGTGTTTGGTTTGTGCTGAGAATTGTCCAGGAGATGCAGTAAAATTCCCATTTAAAGTATCAAATTTCCTTCGCCAGCCTTATGATATCGATCGCCGGAAGGTTCTAATATCAATGGGGGCAACAGCTGTTGGGGTAGGTTTGTTGGAATCAAACTTTGCTGGCCAATTGCAGCCTCC
>RCND010002400.1_pt1 | contig 10357 bp, 10 predicted proteins | sample 2041351 | NCBI WGS metagenome assembly RCND01 (sample SAMN09708230, study PRJNA481090) | Marine sediment metagenome, whole genome shotgun sequencing project. | biome: marine sediment; feature: ocean; material: sediment; isolation source: Sewage treatment plant 12B marine sediment (STP12B) ...
TTCATTCCAATCATTAACCTGTAGTGCCAATAGAATACCAATCATGACCAAAATAATCTCACCAATGGCATACAATAGGTATTTGCTGAACTTGTTTTCAGTGAGTAATTGTTTCCTAATGTGTCTGAAGAATTTAATCATTTGAGTTTTATTTCATGATCTAGGAGTTCAATCAATGGGTCTAAACTTTGGTTTAGAATGTTTTCATACCAAATTTTTATCTCCCCATCAATACCAATAATTCGGTTGATTTTTGGTGCTGTCATTGGGTCAGATAGCAAACCTTTTATATCTGAATCAAATTCTCCAATATCCCAATTTTCAGTATCATATTGCTGATTAAGTTGTTTCTGCCACCAATAAGCCTTGTATTCATGTTCAATATATCTAAAAAGATGATCATTGTAATCGGTTTTGATTTTCCTGTCGGATTCATAAAATAAAGAATTTGCGCTATTTACAAAGGCATGATAGGAACTCATCCAATTCTTTAATTCTGTATTTTTCAAAACTTTGAGATTACCAGAAGATTTTAAATCATCATACGTTGGGTTTTCAGGATGGAAAAGAATAGGATTACCAAGAACTACGCATTGACGCATAAAGCCTGCTAAATCAGTTGGATGTTCATTATTGATCAATAAGGTTTTAATATCATTCCCATATTGAATTTGCCATTTATAAACATCTATTTGGAAAATCAAAGATTCTTTGTCTTTCTTAAAATCTTCCAATAATGACTTTAAATATTGTTTCTCGATTTTGCGTTCCTTCTGCTCTTCATTCCAAGTATTGATCTGCAACGCAATAAGGATTCCAATAACAACTAGTACAATTTCACCAATTGCATAAAGAAGGTACTTACTGAACTTGTTTTCTGTCAGTAATCTTTGGCGGATTTTTCTAAAAAATTTAATCATTGATTTTTATAAATTCATAGGTTCCATTTTCGTAATCAAAGATTACCTTATACACCCCTTTTTTAACTGATATGTTATTATCCCAGTAGCCTGCACCTACAAGTTTCCCTATTGGGAATTCATCACCGGTCCAGGTAATAACTCCCGCTGCCCGGTTTGAAAAAGTTACAGTACCATCTTTTAGTGGAACAATGCCTTCCCAAGTACCATTGCTCAATTTCTCTAGAATTACAAAGGACAACGCATTATCCACCGCATCCCCTGTCACGCGTATCTCAGAAAAGTAGGGTTCAACCTTAATATCTTCGTACTTCATCAATTCCTCGTCAATCATCTGAAGCACTTCATTTGTCACGTCTAGGACCCCGTCACCAGTGTAATACAATGCTAATGAAATATCTAAAAAACTTCGAACCAGATTTTGATTTGAAGGCGCATTAAAAAAATGCTGTATACCCTTACCATCATTTGAAGCATCAATAATCTCTAGCTCCCTAGTTCCATCAGGATAGAGGTCCTTAAAAAGAAAATATTCACTGAGGATGGGGTAAATGTCATTTATCAATGCCTCTCTTTTCTCATGAAAACCATTGAGTTTAATCACCGAATTTTTCCAAATTTTAAAATAATTTCGCAACTCATCATTTTTTATCAGATAGATTTTAGCCGAATTTTCAATTGAATTTAAGGTTCTATTGGGAGTGATAAAAAAATTCCCCATTGTAAGATCGCGAACAAGAAATCTCAAAGAGTCAAGATCATATTCGGGAGCGCTACCATTTGCATAGGTATCATAGATAGAAATATTTTTTATAAAACCATACCCTCGTCTTTCATTGGCTTCCAAGCTTTCTTTCTTTTCTCTAAATTCTGTTCTTAATTCTAAAAGCAAGTTCTTCTCTTCGAAGCGATTTTTCTGCTCTTCATTCCAATTATTAATCTGTAACGCAATAAGAATCCCAATAACCACCAATACAATCTCACCAATAGCATACAATAGATATTTACTGAACTTGTTATTGGTCAGCAGGCGTTTTCTAATGTGTCTGAAGAACTTAATCATTAATAGTATTGGTTGGAGGTTGCATTTCCAAGATAATGAATTATAATCAGGGAATTAGGTTTGATCGCTAATTGTAAACCAGATAGATTTCATATTGGTTAAATTATGCTCTTAGCATCAGTCAATCTGTAAAATACATGATTACACATTCGGGTGTATAGCCGAAGCAATTACGTATAGGTCGTTAGATAGAGAAGGGTGGTTGGGGTAGTGTGGAGTACAAAATTGGAAACGCAAGGAGCTAATGGGAATTTGTAATCGTAGAATGCTAGAATAAAAATAAGTGCTTCATAGCATTGAATTTTAAGGATTGCCTCTTTTTCAATTTGTAACTGGCGAGATTGAAGTTAAATTATAGCATTATTCCAACAAATCCCATTCTTCCTTGGTTGCCTTCGATTTTTGATATTCCATGACCAACAGCCAATGGTTATCACGTTTGACGAGTAAGGCATTAAAATGAATGAATTGTTTTGGATTTACTTTAGCACTGCCATCGTTGGATTGGAAGCTAAAAATTCCCGTTTCATGCGCGGTGTTTTCGTCACCTACTCTTTGTGAGAAACGAAATATTACACTGTCCTCTGTCTTTCCCGTTTTGGTATTAATAAAGTTTTGCTTCCAGTTTGCCAGGGCTTTGGTAATTGATATAGATGCCTTGTTTTCTCCTGTCGTAAACACTACAACCGCATCCTCATGGTAGGATGCCTTGTAGCCCTCAAAATCACCTTCACTTACAGTTCTTGATAGCTCGGTCCAAAAGCGATTCAATTCCGCTGATCTTAGGGAATCATTTTGGGTTTCTATTTTACAATAATCGTTTCTTCCATAACTCGTTGCGATGCTTAGTATGAGAATGAGGCTTAGAAGTATTTTGTTTTTTTTCATAATAGTATTCTTATTTACTCACAATTTTAGCATACATATTACCTTCTGAATCGTATAAGTTGTCATTTTCATCAAAATTAAATGTAACTAATTCATACCCCATGGTGAACTCAAATCCTTTATCGGTTTTTTTAGGATAATATTTTGAACCAATCTCCCCGTTTATCCAAATATAACATACGTCTGAATTTTCGGTTTCTCTAAATTCATAAATAGTTCTTTCAGGAATAGCATTGTTTACCCAAGAGCCTCGTATTTTGTACTCAAGAGTTTTATTTGGACGAATAAAGACTCTACCTGCTGCAGTTAATTCGCCATTATCATTATTTAATTTAATCATATAATCCTTAGGATTACCTTTCATAACGTAAACAGAATCATTGATGTTTTGAACTTTAATTTTGTAGCCAAATCCATCTAATATCAATTCACCTTCTTTATCTATCCAATTTCCTAATACATTTTCATGTTCTTATGTTTTACAAGAAAAAAACCCTAGTACGATTACTACTAAAAGTAAAAGTCTCATGGTTCTTTTTTTTGTAAACTAAGTATTTTTAGTATTCTTTGTAATTAAATTTTAGTTAAATAAATCTATTTAGAAGACCCCTACATTAGAGGAGTAGTACAGATGCTGTGGTGGTTGGACTTTGTTAACCTAGGATGGAGTAGGAGATTAGCGGTTATTAATTAACGGTTTAGCTTTTATGTTTGCCTAATAATTAATTTCAGATCTTATTGTAGTACATTTTATTCTTTATCAATTATTTCTTTTCCAACAACCATTGCGAACCTACCAAGGTCAGTTAAATTAGTATTACTTAACAAAATTATGGTAATGTCTTTATTCAAAAATTGAGTCCAAACTGTATTTGCACCCATAATTCTGCCAAAACGTTCCATTACTTTTAAATCTCCATTACCTCTAATCCAAACTCCGTATCCGTATTCATCTAACCCTGGTGTCAGCATCAAATCAAGGGATTCTTTTTTTATCAGCTTGAAACTAAATAAAGCATTCGACAATTTAATTAAATCACTTGTACAAGAATACATTGAACCCTCAGCATACCAATTCTCCATGTATACTGGTAAATCTGGCATCAATTTATTTTGGTCATCACCTATAAAATACGTGCTTGCGAGTTTTGCTACAATATTTTCTGTGTGTAATACGCCTGTATTCTCCATTCCTAATGGCTGCAGTATCTTTTCTATCAATACATCCTCCCAAGGTTTGTTTCTTAGTTTTTCAACAATTTTCCCCAAAATTATATATTCATAATTATTATAATCCCATTTTTCTCCAGGTTTATTTACAAGAGAATCTTTTTCGAACATATGAAAAAGTTGGTCAGAAGTATTTGGCTTTTGTAAATAACCTAAACCATATTTTAATGCATTATTTATACTTGATATTGTATCAATTTGGCGTAATCCCGATGTGTGATTCAGAAGTTGGTGGATAGTGACTTTTGAGCTGGCTTCTCCTTTAAAGCCAGGTAAATACGTGTTAAATGTTTTATGTAATTCTAATTTTCCTTCGTCATAAAGTTGAAGAATTAGGATAGCTGCGAAAGCTTTCGTTATGGATGCAACTTTGTAAATTGTTTCATTGGTGGTAGGCACATCAAATCTTCTTTCTGCGATTCCAAAGCTTTTGTGATATAGAATATTAGAATCTTTTTGAACTAGGATTGTACCATTAAACTGATTTTCTTTTGCAACATTTTTAACAAATGAATTTAGGCTTTCTTTCTGTCCAAATGTAAATTGGCTAATTAGAATAATAACAAGAGATATTGAGTACTTCTTCATTTTTGTTAATCTTAGATTATTTTCTTTTCATATAAGACATGATAATCTAAAATTGGTTAAAATAGTATGAATTTGGAGGTATAAAAATGTTAACCATCCAAGTTCCCCCGAATAGGATGGCTAACATTAACATTCTGATTTCCATATTGATTTGGAAATCAGTGTTAACTTACAATAACTTTCCCGTTATAATGAAAAACCAACCCTGTAATTAAACAAGGTGGCTATAGTTTCCTAGAATCTCTAACACAATAGGTAATAGATTTCAAAACATCTGTACTGTTTTTCTCACAAAAAGGGGGTGGGGTACTTTTAAATTCGACTTTTCCACAGACGGGATAGAGGTCTAAATAATTGTGTAGCCTATTCTCTCCTTTCAATTCTGTGTTTTAACCTTCTATTTCATTTTGAACAAGTGCAGCCGTTATGCATTTCTTGAGACAGTTAATTATATTAACTATTCAATGATGCCAAACCCTGTTGTATATAAGAAGCTATACAGTATAAATATCTTGATAGGGAGGGTTGGTTGGGTTAAGGTATTCCCGTGATGCTATTTAATAGGGGTTGTGCGCCTTTTGTTATTTTTTAATGTTTGAATATGGTTTTCAATTTGATATAGAACTACATTCACCTCTTTGTCAATACTCGAGTACAAAGTCTGCATGAATTTTCTGAAGAAGAGATTCATTTTAAGGGTTTCTTGAAACCTCCTATTATCCATCAATGCTACATGATTTACAGGTTCTGCTGAGATAAAAAGCTGCTCAATGTTGATATGTTCCAAGATCTGGGGGTACATGATATCCCATTGATAGTTGTCGTCCGCTCCTTTCTCTACGTTTTCGAGGTATTCATATTTAACTGTATAGAGATTTGAAATGGCGTTTCTCAGTGAATCATTTGAGACCAGATCCAAGCCAACTGACATGAGAGTTGCCCAAGCCGCAGTATTTTCGCTGAACTGATAATTGCCAAATATGCCTCCATAATGGCCCTTTAGAGAATCATGCATGGGTGTTCTGTTGGTCAGGGCAGCTAGCACCGCTTCATTGGCCAGAATACGGCTGGCATTCCCTTTAATATTGTACTCAAGATCCAGCAGGTCTACTGTCAAGTTTTGTCGCATTTCCGTCAGTAGCGTGATTTCCTTTTGCCTCAACTTATCGATTTCGTTGGCATTATTGATAGAGAGTGCAATAAGTATTCCTATAACTACAAGTACTATTTCACCAATAGCATACAAGAGGTATCTACTGAATTTGTTTTCAGAGAGTAGTCGTTGTCTCATGTGCCTAAAAAACTTAATCATACTTTTTATTTATAATTTCAATGCGGCGGACTGGCTCGTTTACTAAAAATGTCTGCCAGGCATTTTCTTTACGCACCGCCCACTAAAGAATTTTATCATTGGTTAGCGGTTGGCCAGCATGAAGAACAGCCTTGTTTTTTACCTCAGTTTTTTATTAGCCCTATATTATTTTTCTAATTCTAATGCAATCAACTGCATAAGTTGATTGCACATGACTTTTATTTCCTTTAAGTGCACATTCATAACAGTAAATTCATATTCAGCCATAACGAAACCATTTTTTTGCTTTATATCATCTAGCATTGGTTGAAAATTTCTAATCGTAAGAGGTATTCTTTTGCCAGCTTTACCTCCAGACATTTGATAGGTGAAATTTTGAACCAAAGGATTCGTATCTATTTTTTCAAAATAAGGGTCATATAATAATTTTTCAGAGTCATATCTAAAATGAGCCTCTTCGTCCTTCATAACTTTGTACAAAGTTTCAATATTGAGCAAGGCACTTTTAATAGTATCGTTAGAAATTAATGAAAAATTTCCAGAATTAACTAGCTCTTGAAAGGTGTTATTAATCTGAAAAAATTTTCGCCAAGTGTAAATATTTATGGTATGACCGTTAAATTCTTCATAGTCTTCAATCATTTTTCCTTCAAAATGTTCTACTAAAATACGGGCTGAATTGATAGTTGAATTTCTCATTTCTATGTATTTGTCTAAATGAACTACATTTAGTTTTAAATCAGTTTTAATGTTTTTTAGATAATGCAATTCTTGGATACGCTGTCTACGTATTTCGTTAGTATTATTAATATTTAATGCAATAAGAATTCCTATAACAACTAGTATAATCTCTCCAATAGCATAGAGTAAATATTTAATGTACTTGTTTTCAGTAAGGAGTTGCTGACGGATTTTACGGAAGAATTTAATCATGTGAAGTAGTGGTTGACGGTTACTTCTTGAAGGTACGTAAATAATTAATTCACAGCTTTCCTGATAAATAGTACTATGTTTTATTTCATACCAAGGATTTGAATGGAGTAGCGTAGTCCTGATTTTATAGTTCAGAGTTACACATTGGGGTAGATACCTGAAGCGATTCAGTATAGGAGTTTGGACCGTAAAGAATGGTTGATGTAACACAATTACCAAATCCCAAAAAATTCTCTAAAGCATTCGTTCTTTTGGAATTTGCCATTAGCAATGACGCGCTTTAATTTTTGAGGAGGTTTTAACGAACTTTTAGAGCCTTAGGTCTATTAAACGAATTTATTGACATGAGGACGAATGGTTTGAATACAATTATTTAATGTGACGTTTTAGTAGTGAAACAAAACTGAAAATAGACATGGAAAAGACATACACGAAGCATAATAAAGGTTGTAAACTTGTTAAGGCCCAACCACAAACCGTAGAATTCTTGTTGAACTATTCTAAATCACTTAAGATTACAGAAATTAAGGGTATAAAATTTGAAAGTAATTTGAATTAAGTATGAATTAATTTATGAAAAACCCAAATAATAATTCTTGATGGGGTTTTTGTTTTATCGGTTTTATAAAATATGTTTGCTAAATTTTTTTCCAAAATTGGACCTTATGAATTACTATAAACCTAAGATTTTTCTAAAGATTTTTAGCATGTGAAGTAGTGGTTGGCTTTATTATTTCAATTGTTTTAGTCTCTTAATCGCATTATTTTGGTAGTAGTGTTCATTTAAAAGGATGCGATAATTTGATTATTGTTACAGATTTAATTTTCATTTGCCACTAACAACGGAATATAGTTAGGGATGATACCTCACGTATTGGACTAAAATACTACAATACATTTAAAAACAAGACCTTACCTATGTAGCATTATAGTTGTTGTAGTGCTGTTGCACATGAATATATGTACTTTGAAGACCATATCCATTGTGATTATAGTCGTAACGACTACTGTAGAAGTTGGTCTTTGTTGCCCTAATGCAGCTTAGTAGATGGGCAGTAATTAATTATATGGTGTTGTGCTTTCGTTTTTAATATTCGTACAAAATATTTTCTTCAGAATTTGTAATGTTCAATTGAACTTGGTTTCCATCAACTTGTAAGTTTGAAATATCAAACGTTAACACCTTGGTGATAAATGCTTCGCATAATTCCTCATTTTTTAACGATAATCTTAAATTCCTTTGCGGTGGAAACGATTCTAGAATAATTCCTGAGTCAATCAATTTTAATTTCCAAGTATCTCCATTACAACCTCCCGAACTAAAGCTAATTTTCAAACAGTTGTCGTCTATGGCTAGACTATTAACTGTTAGTTGGCCAGAAGGTGCATTTGTATATTGTTCCTCACTTATTAAAGTTTTAAAATCACAGGAACTTGAATTTCCATTATCATCATCATTTGAACAACTCAAAATTAGTATTCCGAATACTGTTAAGATTAGTATTTTTTTCATTTTAATACAGTTCGTTTTCCTGTAGATGCAATTTTTATCGAATGGTTGCATCAAATGCACCACAACAATGGGATGTAATTATTGATTATATCCCACATTTTTTAGAATTATAACTGTTCTAGTGCTGTTGCACAAGGAAAAACATACTTAGGAGATAGTATTCATACTTTATCATAATAGTAAGAACCACGGTAGAAGTAGCAGTTGGTTTTTGTTAACCTAGACCAGAGTAGGCGATTGGCAATAAATAATTATATACAGGGTTACCAAACGTTTATCCTTCTTTAAGGCACTAATATTTCAGAAATTAATATCTTATATTCTTGAATATCCTTTTCAAATTTCTTCTGTACAGCTATCCACAATACAATGCCTATTGCTACTAATATTCCTCCAGCTATGTACATGGAAGTACTCCGGCTTATTCCGGATATTATCGCAATTAGAAAACCAAAAGCCACAAACATATTTGCAAAGATTACCAATTTCCATAAAAAGTATTGCGTAAAAGCAATTTCTATACTGGTCTCATTTTCAGTGTCTGTTCTTAAAATCTTTCCGTTTACAATGATTTTATTAATGAACACAAGATAAAATGCATATAAACCTCGTTTACGTACTTTAAATGTTACTGAATCATTTTTGCTAGTATCTATATTAAAAACAAATCCATCAATAGATCCAAGTGTAGCGTCTAGTTTATTAATAATTTCTTGAACATTATTTTTTACTTTAAAACTCCATTTTTTCATATAATTATTATTTTAATGTTTGGTAACAATGGAATATAGTTATTACTGTTGCCTAATTGTAGAACTAAGATAATACAACTACTATTATAAGTAAAATCTACATAGAAAAAATACCCCGCATTTTCAGAATTAGAAATTCTTTAGTGTGGTTGTAAAAGGAAAGAAGGCTTTTTGTCATCATTTTTTTTCTTCTTCAAAACCCTTACTAATTATCGAGTACTACTACTCATGTATTAAAAGAATTAGAAGAAGAGTGCAAGGCTAAAGAAGAAATTAATAAACAAGAATAAAAGAAAAAGAATGAAGAATCTAGTTAAAATAAGCGTTCCTTTATAACGCTGTCTAATGATTTCTTTATAGTACTATAGGTAGTTAATTTACCTTAATTATTTAAAACTATTCATTAAAAAAATTTTCAAAATTCCCTTCATATAATCTTGGTGGTGCTTTGCTTTTTAGTTCCTTTTGTTTGATTTTATCTTCCCAAACTATTGTTACCCTTAACTGTTTATTAAATTCATAAGTATCATCTCTTGATGCATAGCTGGCATATAAATACTTTTTATTATTAAGCTCTTTAAAGAACCTCAAGAGTGCTCCACTGATATAATACATGTTTTCGTTACAGTCTGTACTTATATCATATGCATAAAAAACAGGATTGTCTTCTTTCTTATAATCAATAAAATCTAGTTCTGACAAGTCTTCTTCTTTCATAGACTTATCTCTAATTTTAGTATAGCAGCTTTGCGTTATAGGAAAAAACACAATATGCCCTGCATAATATCCAGAACTATCAAAGAGGATTGAATTTAATTCTGGAAGTAATGTTACTGCCTTTAAAATTAACTCTTTCCGTATCGGTTTTGATATATGCTTTTGAACCAAGGAACATCTTATAATATTATCTATATCCGAATTGTGTGAAATGGTTCTTAATCTTTCTGTTGCATAGTTCATTTTAGATTCTACCCAATGTGGATTGGGTAATTCGGTACCAATGCTAGATAAAGAATATTTTCTTAATTCAAGATCATAAAATGTAGGGATAGAGACGGGTGCGTTTAAATTACGTATGACTTGATAGGGTATAAAAGTGACATCTACCATTTCCTCTTCCTTATCAGGTTTTAATAAGGTTATATTTTTCTCCCACCG
>RCND010002404.1_pt1 | contig 10353 bp, 3 predicted proteins | sample 2041351 | NCBI WGS metagenome assembly RCND01 (sample SAMN09708230, study PRJNA481090) | Marine sediment metagenome, whole genome shotgun sequencing project. | biome: marine sediment; feature: ocean; material: sediment; isolation source: Sewage treatment plant 12B marine sediment (STP12B) ...
CTCATTTCCACAATTATATTTTTCTTTCCATCTTCTAAATATTTCGCTATTTGATCTTGGAATTTCTGTGCCTCTGGTCCACCTCTAAGTTTTCCTTTGAATGAGATGACTACCGCATTAAAAACTTCACTAGTTTTAAAATTCATTACTACCTCCAGATTAATTAAAAATAAAATAATTATAAGAATCAGATTATAAAATAAGACTATTTGACTTTTATTACAACAAATGTTACATCATCATCTGGGTCATTATCATTAACCCATTCCGAGCCCGCATCTTTTAGTTTACTTATAATTTCTTCCGGCGCTTCATTTGCTAATTCTTCAAATAAATTTCTAGCTCTTTTGTAACCATACATTTCATTTTTATCATTCAATAATTCAGGAAAGCCATCTGTCATTAATAAGATAGTATCACCGCTGCTTAGGTTACTCTCTAATACTGAGTATGGGAAATTATTGAATGTACCAAGAGGCATACCTTTTATAAGGTGCTCTTCCATTGATTGGCTTTCTCTTTTATAAATAAAGATTGGAGGCATGCCAGCAGCTGACATTTGAACTTTATTCCCAGCTATTTTAAGCATTGTCATGCACATTGATAATTTTTCCATGTGCATAAGTTTTAAGCACCTTGTCATCTCTTGAAATGTTTCTACAATATTTGGATTTGGGGCTAATACATTGAAAAGGCTTTTCGAAGTAGTAACCATAGTTCCAGCCTTCATACCGTGTCCGGTCGCATCACCAATAACTACAGTTAGAGTTCCATCCAACCCAATATGGAAATCATAATAATCTCCGCCCACTTCAGTGGCAGTTTTCATATAGACAGCGATATCAAGATTTGCTAATTGAGGAAGTTCATGAGGAAGCATTGATAATTGTAGTTGTCTTGCTTCTTCAAGTTCTTTTGTCTTTCTCTCATTCTCTGCTTGTACAATAAGGGCCTTGGTTTCAGCTACTTCAGCTTTTGCTTCGGCAGCTTCTATTCTCAACCTCGATTCCTGTATCTGTGTGTTTTTTTGCTGGCGGCGCATTTCAAATTTTCTAACACTAAACAATAATCCTATAAATATAAATCCGTAAGCCGAATATGCTATCCAATTATTATACCAAGGTGGCGATATATTGATGTTAATTGCTTTAATATTTTCATTCCAGACTCCATCACCATTAGAACCTTTAAGATAAAATTTGTAATCACCAGGGCTCATATTTGCATAGGAAGCAAATCTTCTATCCCCAACCTGCCACTCATCATCCACACCCTCCATTTTGTAAAGTATTCTATTTTTATCAGGTCTTGAAAAATGAATTGAAGCAAATTCGAATGAAATATCATTCTGATTATGAGAAAGAGAAAGATTAGTTAATAAATTCAAATCGGAATTTTCATTTTGCTCTAAGCTCTTAACAGACTTATTGGATATTTTAATATCTTGAAATGAAATAAATGGTGGAGTCTTATTGCTGCTGCCGGGATAAAATGCATTAAATCCATCAACACCGCCAAAATAAAGTTTTCCGCTGTCATCTTTATATGACGAACTTTGAATGAATTCGTATCCCTGCAGTCCGTCTTTTACATCATAATTTACTATTATCTGAAGCTCACCCTTTTCATCGAGCTCAATTTTCGATATTCCTTTTAGGCTGCTTACCCACAAATCACCTTTATTATCTATCTCAATCGAAGATACGTTAGATGAGGGCAAACCATTCTGTTCTCTTAAAACTAAAAAAGTAGTATCTGTTCTAACTAATTTATTTAATCCATCAGCTGTTGCAATCCAAATATTACCATTTAGGTCCTCTTTAATGTCTCGAACCAAATTATTGCTTAGCGATTTAGGGTTTGAAGAATTATTGTAATAATTTTTGATAACAAAATTTGAGCCTATATGTGAAATTCCATCATCTGTGCCAACCCAAATATCATTTTTTGAATCACTGAATATTACTTTTATATCTTCACCTTTTAAAAAAGTCTTATCATCGGATTCCTTTAATATGGATTGGATACTTTTAAATTCACTATCGTTAAGAGTGAACAACTGAGTACCCCAATAGATAGAATCTTGGGGAGGAATTGCATTGTAAGACTCAACAGAATGACTATCATCAGACAAATATCTAAGTTTATATCGCCCAGCTTTTAGATCAAGAAGACCTATTTTTATTCTGTTTTTTAATCCCCCTCCAACATGGTATGATTTTTTAAATCCTGCTCCAGTCCAGAGAGTATCTCCGTTTTCCGATTCAAGCCAGCCGTAGTCAACCATGTCCCATTGAAATAATCCTTCACCAACTGAATATATAATTATCTTAGAATCCTCTCTTAATACAAATTCTTTACTTAAATCAGCATAGTCACCAACTCTTATTATTGAGCTAGTTGGATTTACATTTTCTCTTAATTGATTTAATTTATTGATCAATCGATCATCATACTTCCTATTAAAAAAGGAAGGAATAGAGATGAATTTATCAGAACCTTTTTTTAGAAAATTCAATCCTTCATGAGTTGCAACCCAAAGATTTTCATTTTTATCAGCAATAAGATTGTGAACTGTATTATTTGTAATTGTGTTTCTGTCATACACGGAATATTGATAGTTTTGAATTGTTCCAGAACTTAACTTATAAGCATATAGCCCATCCCTTAAAGTTGCTAACCACAAGACCCCATCATCCATTTCCAATACTGTGAAAATTCCAATATTATCAAAAAAAGAAAGCTTTTTATTTATTAAAGAGGCTTTTGTTGTTTTGTTGTCATTACTATCAAATAAATAAAGTCCCATTGCTGTAGATAGCCAGACTTTATTTTTATAAAATGCACTTTTTGAAATAGAATAAATTTCTTTTCTATTGGTTTCAAAACTTCCCTCAGCTAAACTATAAGTAACAAAAGGTTTTCTGTCGAAGTCGTACTTTGTAACTCCTCTAGATGAACCAAACCAGAGTAAACCTGACTTATCTTTATAGAATGAATTATAAAAACTTGTTGCTGATGGAGGTAATAGCTGTTGGAATTTCTTTTGATTAAAATCGAAATAATACATACCATTTCTTCCGGTACCAACCCACAATCCATTATTACCATCATTCAGCAAACCGGTTGTTGCATTATCTACAAATACATTTTGAGCAACAACTTTTTTGTATGGAGTTATATCTTCTAAGGTCACTTTGTTTAAATCAACTTTAAACAGTCCAGTTGATAAACCCAACCAAAGGTTATTATTAGAATCTGCTTCCATAGCATAGTAAATGTTATTCCCTATTGCTAAATGCTGTTCATTAGATAAAGAGACTTGAACGAAAAGTGAGGCATCATAATCAAATTTCACTAAACCAAACGATTGCGAAGTACAGTAAAGATTTCCGCCGCTACTTTCTATTATACTTCCTCCATTATTTACAAATCGCGCAACACTGTTATCCGTGCTCATTACATCAAATCTTTCAAACTCCTTTGTAACTCTATTAAAAAGCAGAACACCGTCCTGGGTACCAACCCACAAATTATTCTTTTTATCTTCATAAATGTGTGTTGTCCTATTTGCAATTTCATTTGTTGATTGAGTATACCTATATGTTGTAAAGTTGTTTTTACTTCTATTATACTCAGCAAGTCCTTCATCAGACGTAATCCAAATAATACCTTGTTTGTCCTCTAAAATTCTATAAACTGAATTACTTGGAAGACTGGTTGAATCATCCGCAATATTTTTATATATGTTTATTTTATATCCATCATAAACATTTACACCATCATTGGTTGCAATCCAAATATAGCCGTACATATCCTGCTTTATTGTTCTAACTCCATTGCTGGATAAACCATCTTTAACTGAGATTGTCTCAGATGTATATTCTGCCTGAGCAAAATTTATTGTTGACAAAAATATTGTTAAAACAAAGACTGCTCGAAGAACTCTTTTTGAAATATTCATAATTTTCTCATTTAGTATTTTAATTTTCATTTTACTTTAATTACGACAAACATTACATCTTTATTTTCTTTATCAATTTCAAGATTTAGATTCCGGCATTCGCCCAGCCAAAGTTGGTAATTTCGCTCAGCCGGAATGACAGTCATATCATTTAACATTAATTACAACCAGTATCACATCATTTCACTTTTATAACCACAAACGTTACATCATCGTCCGGTTCATTACCATTTACCCAATTTGTACCTTCTTTTTTGAGGTACTCGATAATTTCTTCCGGTGCTTTTGCAGCTGAGTTCTCAAAAGAGTTCCTAACACGCTGATATCCGTAAAGTTCGCCTTCGGTATTAAGTAACTCAGGAAATCCATCACTCATAAGAAGAATTGTATCACCACTGTTTAATTCTGCTTCGCGCACATCATAAGGGTACTTATCAAAAGTGCCTAAAGGCATTCCTTTAATAACATGTTCAGATACACTTTTTTCACTATGATTATAGATTAAGATTGGGGGCATTCCTGCTGCTGACATAAGTAGTTTATTGTTGTTAATTTTTAGCATAGTCATACACATAGAAAGTTTTTCAAGCTGCATCTGTTTTATACATCTGCTTATTTCTTGGAATGAATATAGGATATCAGGATTAGAACCGTAACTGTTGAACAAACCTTTTACTGCAGTTACCATTGTTCCAGCTTTCATTCCATGTCCCGTAGCATCACCAAGAACACAAGTAAGAGTTCCATCTAATCCAATATTGAAATCATAATAATCACCTCCAACTTCTGTAGCAGTTTTCATATATACGGCAATATCGAGTTGAGGTAATTGAGGGAGTACTTTGGGCAGCATAGATAGCTGTAAATTCCTTGCCTCTTCAAGTTCTTTAGTTTTCCTTTCACTTTCTGCTTGCATGGCTCTTGATTGCAATTCGGCAGCTTCTGCTCTGTGTTCAGCATCTTGTATTTTCATTCTTTCCCTAGCTTTTGTCAATAGACGTCTTCTTTGAAAACGATCAATTCCAAAAACAATTCCAACAAAAAGTAAAAAGTATGAAATGTAAGCTATTGTTGTTCTGTACCATGGTGAAGAAATAATAATATTAATACTTTTATCACTTATGCTATTGATCCCATATCCGCTTATTGCTCTTACCTTAAAGGTATATTCTCCAGGCTCGAGATTTGTAAATGAAGCAAAATTTTTGTCCGTGAAAATCCAATCATCATTAAATCCTTCAAGCATATAGCTCACTCTATTTTTTGAAGGTCGAGAGAAATGTAATGCAGCAAAATCAAATGAAATATCGTTTTGTTCATAAGCAAGAGTGAGCTGATCAGTTTCGTAAATTGATCTATCTAGCTCAATATTACTTTTTGTATCAAAAACTGAAACATCTGAAATTGTAATGTTGGAGATAATGGGAACCGGCACACTAGCATTTTCTGAACTAGGGAAAAATGCAGTAAGTCCATTAAATGCTCCAAAATATATTTCACCTTCTCGACTAATTAATGCTCCGCTGCCAAAACCACCTTGAACTCCGTCTTTCCTGTCATAGTTTGAAGAAGACCAATTCCCATCTTCATTTTCGATTATTTTCGTTATTCCACCATTGCTGCTTACCCATAAGCTACCATTAAAGTCCTCAATTATATCATTTATCCCGGTGATTGGTAAGTCAGGTATATCAGAATTAGATTTGAATTCTTTTAACTCCGGATCAAATCTGTAAAATCCGGTTGGGTTTAGTGCAATCCATAATCTTCCTTTACTATCTTCAAAAATTATATTGGTTGTATAATTTGATAATCCGGTATTTTTAAGAAAGTATTGTTCATATTTTTTGGTATTCAAATCATATTTCACAATTCCCTGTTCATCTGCTCCTATCCAAATAGCACTTGGGTATTTTCTGCTGTTTACAATAAAAGAAGATCTAAATATATCTGGTACATCATTTTTTCGTTTTTCTACTGCAATCATTTTTTTTAGCTTATCAGCAGTAGAATTATTAAGTACAAAAGCTTGTATGCCATACCATTCAGGATTATTGGGTGCATTAACATTAAAATCAGGGTACGAATGTCCAACATCAGTTGCAAAATTAATATTGTATTCACCTGGCTCAAGGGTAATAACATCAATTTGCAAACGATTTTTGAATCCACCACCAGCATAAAATGTATTAGGAATTGTCCCCATTGACCAAATGTTTTTTCCTTCAACTGACTTAATACCTCCAAAATCAAAAATACCCTGCGGATATTGACCTTCTCCTAAACAGACAACTAAAATTTGAGTTTCTTTAGATAAACTAATTTTCTTAGAAAGATTAGCAGCTTCTCCAACTTTGGTGAATGAAACTAAGGGATCTTCTTTTAAAAGAATGCTTTTTACACTATCAATAAAATCATCACTATATTCTCTATTCATTACTGTAGGGATATTCTCATTTTTTTTGCTTACAGTATGAAAAATATTTAATCCAATATTGCTACCAATTAGCAGCTTATATTTGGGAAGGTATTCAACTGAAAGAATAGTTTCAGGGGTTCCTGTACTTGTTCCTGAAGGCATTATTTTGAATGTTTCAGATTTACCTGAGTTTAATTCATAGCTAGAAATACTGCTTGGAGAACTTGAAAACCATATTTTGTTATCATCATCAATTATAAATGTATTTAGATTAGATGAATCACTATAAATTTCGGGAACATTAACTTTTAGTTTTGTATAAGTTTTATTTTCTAAATTAAACTCTAATAATCCATTACCAACTGTAGAAACATATAATTCATTCGGATCTTTTGGATTGATTTTTACATCTGATGCAATTGATTTTTGAGATATACTTATATTATCATCGTTAAAGGGATAATATTTGAAAGGTTTGCGGTTTGGATCAAACTTAAGTATTCCATTATCTATCAGTCCAATCCAATATATACCAAATTTATCAATAATTTTATTTGAAGAAAATTTACCAATTCCACGCTGTTCAAGCTCATCACTAATTTTTAATAATTCAAACTTATCAGTAGCCGGATCAAACTTTAATAAACCAAAGGGCAATGAACACAATAAAAAAGTCCCATCCTCTCTCTCGTTAATATTGAAAAAGTAATTGTCCCCAACACCGCCTTTTAGTTTTTTCCAATTATCTTTATATTCAAAACTGAATGACTTTGGATTATACTCTATAAAAATGTCCTTGCCCCCAAACCAAATTTTCCCTCCCCTGTCTTCAAATATCTCAACAATACTATTTGGTTTCTCTGTCCCAACAAATTTGAAGGGTTGAAATCTATTGCTACTTTCATCATAATAGAATATTCCCTCTGTAAAATTAGATGCTAATATATTTGCATTGCGCAATTCGGTCAATGCAAAAACTGAATTGACTTCACTTTTTACTAATGAGTCAGAGCCATTAACTTCCAGCATAAATGGAATTAATTCCCATTTTTCTTTTTCATTGTTCCATTTCTGAACACCCCGACCATTTGTGCCTATCCAAAAAGAGTTTTTGGAATCTATTAGACCTCTAAATATGGCCACTTGTTGAACATTTTGACCTGAGCCTTGATCGATATTAAAAGTTATAAAAGAATCATTTTTTCTATCAAGCCTACTCATTTTCCCAACTGTACCAATCCATAAATTATAGTCAGCATCTTCTATTATTAGCTGAATATCGCTTGAAGGCAAACTTGTTGTGTCACCCGGAATATTTTTATATACTTTAAAGTTATATCCATCATAGCGATTTAAACCATCAGTTGTCCCGAACCAAAGAAATCCATATTTATCTTGAAAAATATTCTGGAAGGGTGAAAAACTAGAACTCGAAAGCCCATCTGTAACACTGAGATTTTCAAAAAGATAATCTTCCTGAGAATATACAGAGTTGAAAGCAGCAAAAAGAAACACAAATATAATTAATGCTTTTATAGACAATTTTTTATTATTCATCATCACTTCCTTCTTTATAACAAATTTCAAAGCTTTAAATTTTTTATTGAACTTTGACTAATAACTGATTTATTTAACTGATCAAAAACTGCATCATTTAACTTTTATTACAACAAAAGTAACATCATCGTCAGGGTCTGCATCTTTAACCCAATCTGAACCAGCTGTTTTTAATTTTGATATTATCTCTTCCGGTGTTTTTCCGGCAATCTCTTCAAAATAATTTCTTACTCTTTTATAACCGTACATCTCTTTGTCATTATTCAGTAATTCAGGGAATCCATCGCTCATTATTAAAATTGTATCTCCAGTGCTTATATTACTCTCAACTATTGAATATGGGAAATCTTTAAAGGTACCTAAGGGCATTCCTTTTATTACATGTTCCTCTATTGTTTGACTTCCACGTTTGTATATAAATACCGGAGGCATACCGGCAGCTGACATCTGAAGTTTATTGCCCATAATTTTTAACATTGTGAGACACATAGACAACTTTTCCATGTGCATTAACTTCAGGCACCTTGTCATTTCATGAAAAGTTTCTATAATATTTGGATTAGGAGCAAGAACATTAAATAGACTCTTTGTAGTTGTTACCATTGTCCCAGCTTTCATTCCATGACCGGTTGCATCACCAAGAACAACAGTAAGAGTTCCATCCAGTCCAATATGAAAATCATAATAATCACCACCTACTTCAGTGGCAGTTTTCATATAGACAGCAATATCAAGATTTGGTAATTGCGGCAGCTCTTTAGGCAGCATTGAAAGTTGAAGCTGACGTGCTTCCTCAAGTTCTTCAGTCTTTCGTTCATTTTCTTTTTCTGCAAGCTGCGCACGAAGATTTGCTTCCTTAATTTCTGCAGCATTTCTTTCTCTATTAAGAAGTCTTCGGCGCTGCACTCTGTCGATTCCGAATATTATCCCTATAAATAAAAAGCCGTACCCGATATACGCAAATATTGTTCGGTACCACGGAGGATTAATTCTTATATTAATTGAAGTTTCTTCAGGATTCCAAACACCGTCACCGTTTGATCCTTTTAATCGAAAAACAAAATCACCTGGCGGTAAATTTATATAGGATGCAAATCTTCTATTGGTATAATTCCAGTCTTTGTCCATTCCTTCAAGCATATAGGCAAGTTTATTTTTTGCCGACCGTGAAAAGTGAATTGAAGCAAATTCAAATGAAAGATTGTTATCTGCATATGGCAGCTCCAAATTTTTAGTCTTGCTTAAATCTATTTCAAGATCTAATTCGGATATCTTTTTCTCAAATCGGACTCCAGATATACTTAAACTATTTATAACGGGTTTTGGAAATGTACTATTTGGGCTTGCGGGATAAAAAGCGTTCAAACCGCCATTACCGCCATAATAAATTTCGCCATCATCTGTCATGGTAAATGAGTTATTAAAAGGTAGGTCATTTATTCCGTCTTTGTTATCGTAGTTAATAAAACTTAATACTCCTTCTTTATTTTTTTTATCCAGCATTGAAATTCCGCCCGGTGTACCAAACCATAAATTACCTTGTAGATCTTCAACCATAAAAGAAACAATACTGCTGGCTAATCCATTACTTTGTGTAATTTTTTGAAATTTTTCAGTCTCCGGATTAAATTTTATTAGCCCTGCTAAAGTGGAAACCCAAACAATGCCGTCTTTATCTTCAAGAATTTGATTTACTGCATTTTCCAAAGGAAATCTTTGCGTTCCATCATCAAAGGCGTATTGTTTCGATTTATTATCCCTCATATTCAACCTAATTAGCCCCATGCCGTAACCAGCGAGCCATGCAGTATTAATATATTTTCTACTGAATACCACATCTCCAATTATTTCATATTGGGGATAAAAGGAATTATCCAATTCATTTGTTAATATTTCATTTAATAATGAATATTGCACATCATCAACATGAAGGATCTGAATACCATACCAGTTTGAATCTGCTGAGGCCGGTACATTGAAATCTCCATAATTATGCCCGATATCGGAAATAAATTTAATTTTATACTCTCCTTTCGGCAGTTCAAGACAACCGAGAGCAATTCTATTTTTATAGCCGCCACCGGCATTGAAGGAGTTCTGCACTTTATCAGCTGCCCATAATATTTTACCTTTTGAATCTTCGAGCCAGCCATAATCGAACATATTTACATTCAAGCTGGTAAGTCTTCCTTCTCCAAGATTAATGATTGCTACTTTTGTTGATTTATCAAGAGTAAATTCTTTTTTTAGTGAAACACCCTCACCGACTTTAAGTAAAGCCGCAATTGGCTGTTCGCTATTTACGATCCCTCGTAATGTTGATATAAGCTTGGGGCTCATAGGTTTATTAGTAATGGAAGGAAGGCGTGTAAAGCTTTTTGTTTCGATATTAAATATTTGCGCGCCCTGTCTA
>RCND010002406.1_pt1 | contig 10349 bp, 11 predicted proteins | sample 2041351 | NCBI WGS metagenome assembly RCND01 (sample SAMN09708230, study PRJNA481090) | Marine sediment metagenome, whole genome shotgun sequencing project. | biome: marine sediment; feature: ocean; material: sediment; isolation source: Sewage treatment plant 12B marine sediment (STP12B) ...
TCAAGACCGCGATAGTCGAGTTCGCCATTCGCCTCATCGGGATCAAACCAGGAGTAGGTGTTTTCGGCGCTGTGCAGGCCGCTGGATGAGGATTTGGCTTGCCACAGTAGCTGCGTCGTGGTGTCCAGAACACAGGCGTCGGAGCCCGTATCGACGCTCGCGTACTTGGTGTCATGTGGATTGGCAATGCCGTCAGGGTTGCGGCTACAAGCGGCCAGCAACAGGCACGTTAGTGTCAATATCAAAGTTAGCGCTTTCATAACAGCGCAGCTTACCCGAAACGCAACGGATTGGAGGGCCGGAAGCCCGCCAGAACCCTAGGTACTTTCCCTAGTACTGTGCTGACCCGCGTGGGAATAGGGTAGGCCCTGTATTTCTGTATCCATCGACCGGGGATCATGGCCCATGAATGAAGACCAAACCAAGTCGCAGACGACCGAAGAACGTATTCCGGCAATGCAACGCATCTTAGACAATCCTTTTATCCTCCTCTTTATTGGGGTGCTGTTTCCATCGGTGTTCTACATCATCTGGGGCATCATCGAAATCGTCAATATTCCGATCGCCCCTTAGGAGCGAAGATTATGAGCGCTATTCAACCTCCTGCTGCGAGAATCTGGTGGAAACAACCATTGGACAAGGTCGAAGGGACGTGGATCACGATTGCGCTGGTCTGGTCTCTGTTTATGTTTTTCATGATGCCTTTCTGGCACGTCTACGGAAAACAGAATCTCTCCAGCGAAGCCTACAGAACCACGCCGCAAGCCTATATGGCCAAAGCCCAGGCGATGGTCGATCAATACACGATAAGAACCGAGACCGCCGCAAATCTGCCGGTCGTCAGGCCACCTCCCGGTAGCGATGTCTATTTAGTTGGACGTCTGTGGCAATGGTGGCCGTTGCTGGAGTTGGAAAAGGGTCAAACCTACCGACTTCATATAGGCTCAATGGACTGGAACCACGGATTTTCTCTGCAACCTGTCAATATCAATACACAGGTCATTCCCGGCTATGAAATGGTTCTGACAATTACGCCCGACACGAGCGGTGAACAAACGATCATTTGTAACGAATTTTGCGGCATCGGGCATCACACTATGCTCGGTAAGATTTACGTTACGGAGAACGGGTCATGAGCAACGAACTCTATAGAACCTGCCCGGAATCGGGCCTGCAGTTCCATAAACCAGCCGAACTATTGATGAAGGCACATGCTGTCGTTGCTGTGGTCATTCTGCTCATCGGTGGTGTCATGGCATTGCTGGTTACGCTGACGCGCTGGCCTGCCATACATTTGCTGCCTGCAGATCGCTTCTATCAGCTGTTAACGTCGCATGGCACTAACATGTTAATTTTTTGGATGATTTCATTCGAAATCGCCATTCTCTACTTTTGCTCATCGACGCTCCTGAGGTGCCGGATTGCGGCGCCCAAGCTGGCTTGGGTTGGCTTCGGCCTGATGCTAGTGGGCATTATCGTCAACAACTACGCCATCGCGAACGGCAACGCGTCGGTAATGATGACGTCTTATGTACCGATGCCAGCTGATCCGAATTTTTACCTGGGTTTGATCCTGTTCGCTGTCGGTGCCCTCATTGGTTGCTTCATCTTTCTGGCGACCCTTGTTATTGCGAAGGATGAGAAGACTTACGAGGGATCGATTCCGCTCGTCACTTTCGGTGCTTTGACGGCCTGCATTATCGCGGTATTCACCATTGCATCCGGTGCAATTATTCTGGTGCCGACCTGGCTCTGGTCACTCGGCTACATCAATAACATTGACGCGGCCATGTATCGGGTCATCTGGTGGGCTCTGGGTCACTCGTCACAGCAAATCAACGTCGCAGCACATGTTTCCGTCTGGTACGCCATTGCCGCCATCGTCTTCGGGGCGCGACCGTTATCCGAAAAAGTCAGTCGCACGGCATTTTTCCTGTACATCGCCTTCCTGCAATTGGCGAGCGCGCATCACCTGCTCGTTGATCCGGGCCTTAGCGCTGAGTGGAAAATCTTTAATACCAGTTACGCGATGTACCTCGCCGTTCTCGCCAGCATGGTGCACGGGCTCACGGTTCCAGGTTCTATCGAAGTTGCGCAACGCGCCAAGGGACTGACGAACGGTTTGTTCCAGTGGCTTCAAAAGGCACCGTGGGGTAACCCGGTCTTCTCGGGCATGTTCATTTCGCTCATCGGCTTCGGTTTTCTAGGTGGTATTTCGGGTGTGGTGATGGGTACTGAACAGATCAATATCATTATTCACAATACGATCTATGTACCTGGTCATTTCCATGCCACCGTGGTGATCGGATCGACATTGGCATTTATGGCACTGACGTACTTTCTGATTCCAACCCTGTTTCGCAAGCAGGTAGCCTTCCCGGGTATTGCGAAGCTGCAACCGTACTTTTTCGGTATCGGTATGTCGGTATTCGCGCTCGCCATGATGGGCGCCGGAACGCTCGGTGTGGAAAGACGCCACTGGGATATGGCATTCACTAACGCACCGCTCGGCTTTGACTACCCAGCCAGCGCCTACACGTTGATGGGCATCATGGGCATCGCAGGTGTAGTCGCGGTCGTTGGTGGCGCGATGTACATACTCGTGACCGTTGGGTCGATATTCTTCGGTAAGCCTGTCGAATCTGAGTCAACGTACGGCTTTACGATGACAAAACTGCAGCGGGCTGAACCTCTGGTACTACCTGAGGGTGGCCATGAAGCAGCAGGCAAGTGGGGGCTCGCGGCTCCCGGAACTTTCGTGCTGGCTATGTTCTTCCTGCTGACCTTTGTTCTTTATTACGCTGTTAACTGGAAGTACCTGGCGTCGGTCTGGCCAATTTCATAATCCCCCAGAATCAGACCGGGGCGTTACAATCGGGGCGGGCAGTATGCCCGCCCTTCTTTTATCAACTACAGTAGGACCATGAAGAAAGCGCTCACAATTCTCCTGCTACTGGCAGGCGGCGCCCTGTTGGCGCCGGCTTTAGCGGTGGAGGACAATCGCTATGATCCTGACGCTGCCTTGCAGCAGTCGCAGCGGGCGATAGGGACACAACTTAGCGACCACGAACTCGTCGATCAGCACGGCCAAACCGTTAAGCTAAGGTCCGACTACGAGGGCAGACCGCTCGTCATCAGTATGATCTTCACCTCATGCCACCATGTTTGTCCGACCACCACCAAGCATCTCGCACAAGCTGTAGACTCTGCGCGCGAAGCGCTGGGTGAGGATAGTTTCGATGTTGTGACGATTGGTTTTGATGTGGCGACCGATACGCCGCAAGCCATGGAAGCATTTGCCCGGCGGCAGGGGGTCGATGTTAACAACTGGCGGTTTCTCAGTGCGTCGAGCGATAATATTGCAAAGATCAGTGAAGACCTTGGCTTCATCTTCTTTCCAACACCGCGCGGTTTCGACCATATCAATCAATCCACTATTATTGGCCGCGATGGTGCCGTATACGGCCAGGTCTACGGAGTGAAGTTCGAGCTTCCGTGGCTCGTGGAACCGCTCAAGGAACTGGTGTTCAATCGCCCATCCAGCACAGGGCATGTGTTTTCCGGTATTTTCGACAAAGTCATGTTGTTCTGCACCGTGTATGACCCTGCGACCGGACGCTACCGATTCGACAATTCCCTGTTCGTACAGATCGCCGTCGGCGCAACCATGATTCTTGCAATCATGTTTTATCTTTTGAATGAAACTGTGAAATCGAGACGGGCGCGCAAGCAAGAATGATCGATCGTGTGCACAGGGCAGGGCGTGCTGCTTTCGGCGCTCTTCGGCGGCCAATGGCCAAGGCGTATGACAGCGCTGAAAACCCTCTCAACCATCTCGGGGCAATGACGGTCTTCTTTTTTTGGATCGTGTTGGTCAGTGGTATCTGGTTACTGATCTTCTTTCGTACCAGTGTGTCGGGCGCATTTCAGTCGGTCGAGTATCTGACGCGCGAGCAGTGGTATCTCGGAGGTATCATGCGCAGTCTGCATCGCTATGCGTCCGACGCCGCGATAGTCACGATTCTGCTGCACATCGTCAAAGAGTTCGCCTTTAATCGATACCGCAGTACGCGCTGGTTTAGCTGGGTGACTGGCATCCCGTTGATCTGGATAATCTTCCCATTGGGTATCACTGGCTATTGGCTGGTGTGGGATGAGCTGGCGCAATACGTCGCTATCAGTTCCGCTGAACTGATCGACAGTATTCCGATATTCACTGATTCCATGGCCGGCAACTTCATGAGCGATGATCTGCTGTCCAACCGCTTCTTTACATTGATGGCGTTCCTGCATTTGATCGGGTTGCCGATATTCCTGGTTTTCGGCATCTGGCTGCACGTGTTCCGCCTCAATGGGCCACGTATCAACCCGCCGCGGCGGATAATGGCAGCGACATTGATCGCCATGCTGGTCTTGTCTGCGCTGTATCCTGCGATTAGCCATGAGCAGGCGGATCTCGCCTTGATCCCGCAGACACTGAGACTCGATTGGTTCTATCTGCATGTCTTTCCGCTGATCCAGATATGGTCGCCGGGCTGGGTATGGGTGTTTCTCGTCGGTATCAGCTCCGTCATCGTAATTGCGCCATGGGCTCCGTCACAGAAGAAAGAGAAACCTGCGTTGGTGACACTCGATTATTGCAATGGCTGCGAGCGTTGCGTAGACGATTGTCCGTTTGGTGCCGTAGGCATGGTCAAACGGACCGACGGTACAAGCTATTCCCATCAGGCCAGCGTAGACCCCGATCTTTGCACCAGCTGTGGTATTTGCGTTGGTTCCTGTCCGACGGCGACTCCATTTCGGACCAGCGGGTCGCTTGTACCCGGCATCGATCTTCCTGATCGAAGCGCTGCAACGCTACGCGAAGAGATCGTGGCGCTTGGTGAGAGCAAGTCGTCACCGCATGTCATTGTCTTTGCGTGTCGCGATGATGGACTGTTACCGAAAGTTGAAGCTGCGGGGCTCCCCGTCGTCAAAGTAAATTGTATGGGCCAGCTACCGCCGTCATACGTCGATTTCACTCTGAGTCGCGGACACGCCGACGGCGTCTTCCTGCTTGGCTGTCAGGATGGCAATTGCTCGTATCGATTCGGCGCCGACTGGACCGAAAAGCGTCTGGCCCGACAGCGCGATCCGATGCTGCGCCGCCGCGTGGAACTGTCGCGGGTTGCGATCGGCTGGCAGGCGCCGTGGTCCGAGACTGGCAATGCCGTCGAAGCGATAGAAGCGTTCCGCCGGAGTCTCGAACCATGAAGCTGATAGTGGAAATCGGCATGTATGGCTTGTTCATTGTGGTTGTTGGCTTATTTTCTGTCTGGCCTGTCTATGAGTTGGTTGATGAGGACCTCGCGATCGTGTCGCTGGTGTTCTCGCATGCGGGGGATCGTATAGGCGAGTGTCGACAACTCAGCCAGGAAGAGCTGAATAAGCTGCCGCCGAATATGCGCAAGCCAGCGGACTGTCCGCGTGAAAGGTATCCCGTTCGAATTGAATTGCAAAGCGGTGGCGTAGAATTGTACGAAGCGACAATGCTACCGAGCGGAATCTGGTCGGACGGCAAGTCCAGTATTTACCAGCGCATCGAAGTTCCGGCCGGCGAGCACGAGATGTTTGTCGGTATGAATGACAGCGGCAGTGAAGGATTCGACTATACGCGTGCGTTGAATATCGACCTCGAAGCGGGTCGTAATCTCGTCATTCAGTTTGACGAAGAAGCACAACAGTTCTTGATTCGGTGAATTTGCTATGAGTCTTTTGCAGTGGAAACAGAAATATTCGGTCGGCATTGATGCGATGGATGATGAACATCGCGAGATGATGAATCTCATCAACGATGTCTATGCAAAGCTGGCCTCAGACCCAAGTGCTGCTCAAGTCGATGATTGTCTGGGCGTGGTGTACAACACGATCTCAATGCACTTCGCGCTGGAAGAAAAGCTGATGCGTGAGAACCACTACTCGGAATACGAGGCTCACAAGGATGAGCACGAAGAATTACTCGATCAGCTCAGAGATCTCATGGATGATTTTCACGCTGATCCAAAGTCTGGCGGGACGCGTCTCGCGAGCAGTTTGTCAGACTGGTTTGCAGGCCATTTTTCGACCTTCGATGCCCGCCTTCACGGGCAGCTCGGGCACTAACAGGTTTAGGTAAGCAGAGTCCGCAGCACTTTGAACGACAGCAGCACCAACACCAGGAACACGCCGAAAAAGACTGCCTGACGATGCTTCAGAGCTTCGCCTCTTCTTTTCTCAATCGTCCTCACAACCCAGTCCGCGAGCAGATAGATGACGATCGCGTTCAGGGTAAATAGCAGAATTTCCATCATTGCTTGCGCCTCACTTTCATCGACTTATAAGCTACAACAAGAAACAGCAATCCGCCAATAACGGAAATGAGTCCGCCGAGTCCCATTAAACCCATTCCGGCTGTCTGGCTAAAGCCTTCAAGACCTTGCGCGACACCGGCCGTTTTCCTCTGCACACCGTAGCCGCCACTCCAGGCCAATCCGATAATGTGTATGAGCTGGCCGCTGCCATAAAGATACGGTTGCCAGGTCGCCATGCGCTCTGGCAGGTCGCCGAAGCCAAGCCGCGGGAGTAGGTAATAGGTCAGACCCATGAACGCAATTGTCACGGCGACTGTGGAGCCGTGATAATGCGCTGGGATGACGATATCCAGGCCAGCAATCATGAAGCCCGTAATGCCGCCGACAGCGAAGAGCCCGATCGAGCTGACCAGCGCTGCCCGCAGATAGCGCCGTTCGCCTAAGGGTTTCTCGGCTTTCCACAAACTCGCTGCAACCGCGAGTCCAAGCGGCAAGCAGGACAGCCCACCGTATTTCATCAGCTCGGTGAAGGCTATGCGATGGCCCGCCGACATAATGTCGTGAGCCAGGAAAAGAAACGGCACGGTAATTACGGGCAGCGCGAGAAATATCAGGAAGACCAGTGTCAATCGCGGGGTCAACTCATAGCGGCAACCACTTGCCGTCGCAAGCACGACCCAGGCGACCATCATGAGCAAGGTATAGCTGAACTGGATTATGTGGCCACCACCCCAAAACAGAAACTCGAAGTAAATCCTTCCTTCCATCGAGGCCGGGAGTCCGCTCCACGATGCCAGCACAGCGACGAATGACAGGCCAGTGAGCAATGTCGAAATAAAAATACCGGCCTGCAATGCGGCGGTACCGCTGAGTGTTTCGCGAATTCTGGTACGGAAGATAATGGTGCGGACCAGGTGGCTGAGAATTCCCGTCGCAAACAACACGAGCCCTGCATAGAACAACGGATGCTGCAGTATCGGCACATAGTTGTTCATCAGTGGATCATCGGCACCCAGAAACGGACAAACGATGATGATCAGGGTCCCCACCGCTGCCAGAAAGAAAGACAGGCGGTCCCATAGGGGCATGTCTCGGGTAGTGCTCAAGCTCCAGCTCGCCGCTGACATCGAAAGCAACCAGATCAGAATCGACAAAGTCACGTGAACGACGAGCGCGATGCGAAAGAGATCCAGAAACGGAATCAGCTCCTGCACGACGGGCGTGCGAGCCAGCACGAGCAACAGCGAAAATACGCCGGCCGCTACGAGCGAAACCAATCCGAGCGTTAACCAGGCGCTTACGTTGCGACGATTCGCGTCGCTGCGTATGGGGAGTTCGTAAGCGTCGTAGTGAGTGTTGGGCACAGGCTCTTCCAAAGTAAACTTGCAGCGAACGCTACAGGCCAAAAGCCACATCCGTCAATGCATGTTAACCTCAAACGATGAAGATTTCTGACTGCAATAACGTCATGGATTTCCATGGAATGGCCCGTCGCCGGTATTCAATTACATGGGGTCCCAGGGTTTTTCCCTAGTAATCGAACTAAATACGACTACGACATTGACGTGCAAGTACGTCAATAACCCCGCACTAACCTATCGATAATAGATCTCGTCGTATCCTTCCATGAGGATGTAGCGCGAATTCAGAAACATCACCAGGTCAATAAGCTGTGTCACGGTCATCTCATCCTTGAACGGCATGACTGTTCTGGCATTTCCGCGTGCATCGCGCGGCAAGGTTTTCAGATACTTATCGGACACAACATGCTTGGGATTGATGATGGATGTGACGAGATCCGCATACGTCTTCGAATACATAACGGTGCCGCCGAGTTCCAGCATGACGGGGGATTCACCCTCATAGGCGGGCAGATCGACACCTTTCACCGTATGACATTGATGGCACTCCAGATCAGCAAAAGTTGCCTGACCCGCAGCGTTGCTGCCCCATTCGACGGGAAACCTGAATTGAGTTGCATAGTCCGGGTGCGTCGCACAACTGGTGATGACAAGAAGCATGAGCGACCCAAGCAGCAGACGGTTTAGTATCGACATGGTGATCCTTTGCAGAGTTGAACAAGGATTCTTACGCGATTCTCTGCTGATGTGCATAGGTACTTTTACTAGCGCGGCTGACAAATTAGAGCGGATCTCCAATTCCTTAGCCCCCCGGCTCCGGGGTGAATTGTGGCTTGGATCACAGATATACAACCAGAATTCCTAAAGACTAGCTGATGCGAGCCGGACCCCATCTCACGTGAGCTTGGATTCGGCACTCGCAAATGGAATATGGCGAAACGAAAGGGATTTTGAACATGTCGAAATGCAGACCTACAGCGCTACTGGTACTGGCAATAGTCTTCCTGACAGGGACGGCCGTTTCTCAGGACCTGACGGGCGAAAACATGCAAAGCCTGGATGGACAGGTTCAGGAGATCAAATCCGATGTTCTCGATATCTCCTCGGAATTGAGAAATCTCGAGGAACGGCTGCTATACCCCTCTGGCACGCAGTTGGCGATTTTTGTTGCCGTCGGGGAACAGGAAGAGTTTCGGCTGGACGCGGTTAAGATTGAAATTGACGGCGAACTGGCCACGCACCATATCTATAGTTTCAATGAACTCGAGGCGCTGCAGAAAGGCGGCGTACAAAACGCCTACACCGGCAACGTCGTCACCGGGAATCACGAACTGCGTGTGACGGTCATCGGCAAGACAGACGCGGGCGAGGACTTCAGCCAAAGCGATACATTCTCGTTTGCCAAGGGCGTTAAACCCAAGACATTGGGCCTTACCCTAACCGAGCCGGGTCTCGGCGGTGACGGCATCCAGCTCGGAGACTGGTAAACCATGATGCGAGCACCCCTATCTGTGCTCGGACTCGTGCTGGTCGCCACTCTGGCAGCCGGGCCTTGTCATGGTGAAGAAAGTCGTGGTGACGATCTAAAGGATCTGTACTTCGGCGAAGCCTTGTTCTATGCACACCAGGGACTCTACTTCGAAGCACTCGAGCGGCTCGATACCGAGGTCAAGCAGCACGGCCGGGTCGACGAGCCGGAACTCGATACACTCTACAGCCACATGGCCGATGCTGACTTCTCGCTGGGCGATTTCGAATTGCGTTATCGCATGCACCACAGGGCAGGGCGAGCCATTTCCGCGGTACTCGATTCCGCCGTAGACGATGTCATTCGTAATGATGCAGCGTACCGACTGGCGCGCATCCATTTTCAAAAAAACCAACTCGCCGAAGCGCTACAAGCGCTGGACCGCATCGAGGGCGAGATTCCGGACGCCTTGCACGACGATATTAACTTTCTGCGTGCCAACGTTTACCTCGCGGAAGAACAACCGGGTGACGCGATTGAATTGCTCGAAGGCCTGCAGGATTCAGACGACTTCGGCGGCTTCGCCAGCTACAACCTCGGCATCGCCTACCTGCAATCCGGACAGCGGCAAGAAGCGCTTGGCCAGCTCGATAAGGCCGGACGCATTATTAGCGACGACCCAGGCGAACTCGCTATCCGCGACAAGTCCAACCTGGTCGCAGGCACGATTCACCTCGAAGCAGAAGAATTTGAACTGGCTATTCCTTATCTTAACCGGGTACGGCTCGATGGCCCGTATTCGAACCAAGCGTTACTGAGTGCCGGATGGGCAAGTATGTCCGTCGAAAATATCGAGCGCGCGGTCGTACCGTGGAGCATTCTTGCCGACCGCGAAGTCACTGATCGCGCGTCGCAGGAGGCCATGCTGGCGTTACCATACGCGTACGGCAAGCTCGAAGTACACGGGCGTGCTGCGGTTTATTACGGTCGCGCACTGGATGCGTTTAGCATTGAAATCGACAAACTCAATACCTCGGTAGATAGCATTCGCGAAGGTAAGTTTCTCGAGGCATTGATTCGCGAAGAGATTCGGAAAGACAAAGACTGGGTGATCCAGCTACGTTCGTTGCCGGAAGCGCCTGAGACTTATTACCTGATGGATCTGCTCGCGTCGCATGACTTCCAGACTGG
>RCND010002407.1_pt1 | contig 10348 bp, 8 predicted proteins | sample 2041351 | NCBI WGS metagenome assembly RCND01 (sample SAMN09708230, study PRJNA481090) | Marine sediment metagenome, whole genome shotgun sequencing project. | biome: marine sediment; feature: ocean; material: sediment; isolation source: Sewage treatment plant 12B marine sediment (STP12B) ...
CAATTCAAGCCCAAGAGCCATTTTTGCAGCGGTTTCAGCAACTTCGAGCATCTCGGGTGTTGCCGGTTTCGTTGTCAGGTGCTGCAGCCATAGACCCGGTTTGGAAAGAACCCGGGCGAAGGCTGAGGTGTCGAGGTGTTTGTCTGCAGTTTTCAGAACCTCATAAGAAACTCCCATCACCAGCGGAATCAAGGGCAGGTGATATAGAACTCTCCAGTGGGCTGCAGGAGAAACGCCTGTTGCCAGATAAACCAGAGAATCAATAACACTGTAACAGAGAATTGTAACAATCATGACATACATCAGAAAACTTGTACCGCATCTTGCATGAAGAGGAGACTCTTTTGCAGCGTCACTGGCAAGATTATCAGATCCGTCTTCCCAGGCATGAATAACCTGGTGCTCCGAACCGTGGTACATGAAGACTCGCTTGATGTCAGGCATTAGTGAAATGGCCATTATGTAAAGAACAAAGGCAAAAATCCTAAAAGTACCCGCAACGATATGGATGTAAAACTGTTCCATGCCGCCGTTTACATGGCCAAGGCCGGAAACTATCCATGAAGCAAGACGAAGAGGAAGCCAGGCAAAAAGAATCATTGCAAGAACAACTGCACCAATATTGGCCAGCCACATTCCTATTTTCGGTGATTTTTTTGTTTTCGTGTCTTTGTTTTCTTCCGCAGTCTCTGCAGCCTCCGCGGACCAGTTCAGGGCAGAAAACCCCATTTTCATCGTGTCTATAAGGCTGATCGCACCCCTGAATATGGGTTTACTCAGAATTCCGGTTCTCGTGGGCGGGACGAGATAGTTCATGTTCTTTGCTACGATAGTGCCGTCGGCTTTTCTGACCGCTGCAGCCGCGCCATTCGGAGCACGCATAAAAACACCCTCAATAAGGGCTTGCCCGCCTATACTAGGTCTCTTTTTTGTCATGATTCTCCATATGTGCAAAACGGGAGGCAATATGCCTCCCGTTCCATGATCGCATCGGGATTGTTATCCCTCCTGCTCGTCCTTCTGAAGACCGTATTTTCTAAGGTACTTGTCTACCCTGCCAGCAGAATCAATAAGTTTCTGCTTGCCGGTATAAAATGGATGGCAGGCCGAACAGATATCGAATCTGTGGTCACCCTTTGTGGACTTTGTACGAACTTCGTTTCCACACGCGCAGGAGAAAACAGCTTCTCCGTACTTAGGATGTATATCTTTTTGCATAATTTTTCCTCCATGCTGAAAATCGCCGTATACTACTCGTAATTCTGCATGTTGTCAAGGAACCTGCGATTAGATTTGTGCTTTGACAACTGCTTTTTCAGAGTCTCCATTGCTTCAACGGGACTCATCTCAACTAATATTTTTCTCATTACCCATACTCTGCTGATCATTTCTTCTTCCATAAGAAGGTCTTCTCGTCTCGTTCCGGATTTGGTGATATCTATTGCAGGATAGATTCTTCTGTCGGCAAGTCTTCTGTCGAGAACTATTTCGCAGTTTCCCGTACCCTTGAACTCTTCGAAGATAACTTCATCCATTCTGCTGCCTGTATCTACCAGAGCTGTTCCGACAATCGTTAGACTGCCTCCTTCAACAATGTTTCTGGCGGCACCAAAAAACCTCTTGGGACGCTGAAGGGCATTCGAGTCGACTCCACCGGAAAGTATTTTGCCGGAGTGAGGAATAACCTGGTTGTTCGCCCTTGCCAGCCTGGTAATACTATCCAGAAGAATAACTACATCTTTACCTGCTTCAACAAGTCTTTTGGCCTTTTCTAAAATCATGTCTGCGATATGAACGTGTCGCTTCGGTGGTTCATCGAAGGTGGAGCTGACTACTTCGCCCTGAACCCTTCGCTTCATATCGGTTACCTCTTCGGGTCTCTCGTCGATAAGAAGAACGATAAGGATTACTTCCGGGTGGTTCTGTGTTATTGCATTAGCAATGTGCTGAAGAAGAATTGTTTTACCTGCTCTGGGGGGAGAAACAATAAGTGCTCTCTGACCCTTTCCAATAGGAACAAGAAGATCCATTATCCTTCCGGAATATTCATCTGCACCTGTTTCGAGAGTAAATACTTCTTCCGGGTAGTATGGAGTCAGTTGTTCAAATCTTCTTCGGGAGGAAATATCCTCCGGACTTGTGTCGTTGATCTTTTCCAATCTGATCAGCGCTGCGTATTTTTCACCATCTCTCGGTTTTCTCGCATGCCCGGAGATAGAATCTCCTGTTTTCAGATTAAATCTCTTTATCTGGCTTGGAGAAATGTAGACATCGTCCGGACCGGGAAGGTAACTGGATGAAGCATTTCTAAGAAATCCGTATCCCTCATTGAGGGTTTCAAGAACACCCTGTGCAAATCCGAGCCCATTTTTTTCTGCTTTTTTCTCAAGAATAGTAGTTATCAGGACTGCTTTGCGGATGTTAGTGACTTTTGTAATTCCAGCCTCTTTAGCCATTTCCTGTAGCTCTGTCAGGGTTTTGGCTTCAAGGTCAGTGGCCGATGGTCCAGATATGATCTGGCGGCGCTTGTTATACGGTGTTCTTTTCTGTCTATTGGTTTTCTGCAATGAATATCTCCAAGATGATCTGCCGGCTGGCAGAAGGTTTGTTACCGGTAGCTGTTTTTTATTTAGTCTTCCATCAAAGGAAGTAGAAAAATGGATTTTTTGTCTATTAGATTCTGTGTTGGCTTGATTTTAGTCACACTTTCTTGTACTCCTAAAAATCATTAAACTATGCCCCTGTCGTCAAGTGCCATATTTCACTGCACTTCCATGGTGATTTTTGCCCTCCCGTGTTTCACTTCCAGCCGGAGATTTGTACACTATATTCGGTAAACTGAAACAGCAGATAAGAATGATGAAGGAGAAGTCGGTGTCTAGAGATAAAATCGTTGGGAATATGCTTCTTGCCCTTTCTTCACTTGTTGTGCTGTGTAATGCAGCGGCTCTTTCCGACAGTTTCTCTGATCATTTCCTCTATGGTTTTATTCCTCTTTCCATTGCTGTCCTCATTGCAGTTTTTCTTTTAAAAAAAGACAGCACACCGCAGACGGGCGTAATCCTGATTGCAGCTGCTGCCGTTAATACAGCTGTGCAGTTCTGGGGCGGGGCACTCGGGCCTGCAGCATTTCTCTACCCTCTGCTTTTCCTCTGGATGAAGAGAGAATCAATAGGTGGCCCTGCCGTTACGGTTGCCGGTGTACTCGGTGCCGTGGAATTCATTGCTCCCATTGTCTCCTCAACCGGAATAAAGAGCGGGAGTTTTGATCTAAGCACTTTTCTCGGTGTTCTGGTGGGAGCACTTATTGCCGGAATTATTCCATTGGCTTCAATGCTGGCTGTCGAATATCTCAAGGGAGAGAACCTCGGAGGAGAATCTGTCACTACTGAAGAAGATGAAGAGGTTGGAAATACAAAAAAGCTGCAGTTTCCCGATGATGTAGCCAGAAGTCTTATCCCCATTCTAAAGAAAAGCACAGGAGCTCACGGTATTTTCCTTTTCGTTAGAGATGAAAGGGAAGTATGGACTCTTAATGAATTTGTTGCTGATTCCGGTGGGGTATCAGTGAGGTACATGGTTGGACCCGACGACCCGGTGATTCAGATACTCAACGGAACTTCCGGAGAGGTGGTTCAGGTTACAGCAGACAGATTATTCATTGGCGGGAGTTTATCTCTTCCGTGGTACATTCGTGGCGGCGGGAATTCTCTGGTGTCTCTGGTTCAGTTTCGCAGAGATGGTGTTTTAAGCGGGTTCATGGTGCTTGATTTTGATTCTGATGTGAAGAGAAAAGACAGTTTTTCAGTTCTTACGGATTCTGTATTCCTGCTTTCTCTCTCCTGGGCACTCGGCAGAGAGGACAGCGATACAGGATTCCTTGCCCTGTGCGAGGAGATGGAAGCTTCCATAGATGTGCGGGGTGCCGTTCACAAGCTGATCGGCAGAATTGTAGTTTCATATCCAGGTACAACTGCAACGGTTGCGATAGTAAATAAAGCGGATACACTAGCCATCTTCGAATCAAGAGGTGCAATCGGTGACGGAAGAGCCGGAAGAGAGTTTCACATCAACGATGGAGTAGCCGGTCTTGCGGTTTCCAGAAGACAGCCTATCCGAAGGCTGAGGATGGGTGAGATAAGAACATTCGGCGAAAGTGATGATCCCAACCGTATTGTGGGTTCCTGCTGCGTTGTCCCGCTGGAGAACAATTCAGCCGTACTTGGTGTTCTTGCTGTTGAAAGCATTAGAGAGCAGTCTTTTTCCACTGATGATCTTGCGGTATTTAAGGCTTATGCTACAGTATTCAGTCTTGCTGTAAGCAGGAACCAGCTGAAGAGCTCTTTAGGGAAACTCAGAGAAGTTGACAGGCTGACAGGCCTCCCGCTGCTTTCCGCTTTCCATGAACAACTTGCTGATATGATAAGAGGAGTAAGAAGCAGGGCTTTAACTGTTGCTGTTCTTGCAATTGATATTCACGGGTTTAAAAAAATAAATGAAGAGATGGGCTACAGATCAGGAGACTTTGTTCTCCTGAAAACAGCCGAACGAATGAAGGGTGTTCTCGGAGAGAAGGCAGTTCTCTCCAGGTACGGCCCGGACAGCTTTTTTGTCTGTCTTTCCGAGGTTGACAGGGTATCAGCAGAAGCTTTCGCTGCACGAATACATGAGGAATTTGCTTACAAACCCATACAGATATCCGGAAGAGACGTTTTTATCAGTGTCTGCATAGGAGGAGCTGTTTCGCATGTTGACAGAATGATAAAGAAGCTCCCGGGAATAGCAAAAAAAGCAGTAGAAGAAATTTCCTCCAGGCCGGGTTTTACAGCAATAGTTGATGTAGGACAATTCTACGGATCAATATGAAAGGGCGAATGAGTGTCCATGAATAGATTTTCTGCTCTCAGGAGGATTTTCCTGGTATGTGTCGCCCTTCTTGTAGTCTACCTCAGTCATCAGCCCTCATTAAAGCCACCTCTCGAATTATTTCCTCATCAGGATAAGCTTTTTCACATGATCGAATTCGGCGGGCTGGGGCTTGCTCTCGTTGTCAATGCAGACCTTTTCGGTAAGAAAAGCAAGAAATTCAGAATGATATATGCGGGAATTGCCTGGGCCCTTCTCGATGAATTGCACCAGTCATTTGTGCCCGGTAGAGACTCTTCTTTGCAGGATGTTTTTGCTGATGCTGCAGGCCTACTTATCGGCGTGTTGTTATTTAGTTATATGTGCACTAAAATGGGGAGAAAGACCTCTTCATCCCGGTATCTGTAGATTGCAGTGAATGCTTTTTCTACTCTGTTTAGTTGCATCTTGACAGAACAGTGTGTTGTGGTTAGTAATAGTCTTCAAGGGTTGTAAATTTGTGCCCCAGTCGGGGTGGGGGGGTCATGAGGACATAATGTATTCACGATTCCATAGTTACGAGAATGACGACAGAGTAACCTAGAGGAGGTTTCGGAGATGCTCAGAACAAGAACTTCAATGTTCGTTCTTGCGCTCCTGGCCATGATTCTGCTTGTAGCAGCGTGCGGTCCTAGCGAAGAACAGCTTCGTGCACGTGATACATCAAGAGCAGCAGCATTGGCCGCGGAAGCAAGAGCTATTAGTCTTGAGAACGAATTTGGTAATCTCAATGAGGAAATTCCTCAGCTGGAGGCACAGATTGTGCTGCTTCAGACAGAGAAGGCAGAACTTCAGGCCGAGTACGATGCTCTCGGTGGAACCGGAAGATAGGAAGGGGTAAAGTATGCGCTATTTAATGATTTTCGTACTGGTCCTCTTCGCAACTCTTTCATTTGCAAAGAGCTATACTGTTGAGGATCTTCAGGATTATGACCGTGACGTGATCGAAGCTATGGGCGACAAGAACATTCAGCTTCAGATCGCTTATTGGGAATGGGTAAAAAGCGAAGCTGATCCAGTAGTAGCAGAGTGGGAAGCAAAGGTTCTTCCTCTTCGCGCTATTAAAGCAGAGCTTCAGGCACAGATCAACCAGCTTAACCAGGATATCTCCTGGCTTCGTGGTGAGATCAACAGACTTCGCAACAGCGGTGTTAATCACACAATCGTTGAGGGCGAGAGTCTCTGGCTCATTGCCAGTTACCATTACTACTTCGGCAACGGTTCCGAGTGGCCTCGCATTTATGAGCGCAACACCGCTCATATCAGCGACCCCAACATGATCTATGCAGGTGACACCATTGTGGTACCAGTACCAATGGCAAGCTCCTACACAGTTGTTGGTGGCGACTACCTCGGCAAGATCGCCGGTTACGGTATCGTTTATAACAGCAGAGGCGAATGGCCTCAGCTTTATGAGGGTAACCGCGACAAAATCAGTGATCCTAACCTGATTTATCCCGGACAGATCCTTTCTATCCCTCGCGGCGGAGTTCGCGGCGGACGCCAGTAGTAACAGGCGACTTTACGGATACAATAGAATCTCCCTGCCCATTCGGGTGGGGAGATTCTTTATATTAGCATACTTATGAAAAAACCAGATAGAAGAAGAATTCCAGTCTCGCCGGAAGATGCACAGAAGCTTCCAGGGCCGAGCTACAGGAATCTGAGAGAAATCTGCCGTATTTACGGAAGCGCCTTTCACAAAGCTCTTGAATTCCCCGAATTGGATTTGCCTATCTTGATCAGAGTGACGTGCTGAGGCATCCTCTTGTTCAGCGGATTGTCGAGTCATTCGGACGAAAGGATGAAGTTTGAGTTTTCTTAAAAAAAGAATTTCTCTGAATCTGCTTGCAGGTATCATCTTCTCCTTGATTCTAATCGCAGGTTTCTATTTCGGGTTTGATTCCAGAGGAGCACTTTCTGACAGAAATCATATTATCGGTGAACCTGTAGCAGAGGGTATTGTTGCAGTACACGATTTCTCTCTTCCTTTTACTGTAGATGAACTTCAGGAAGAAGCCGATGAAATCGAAGCATCCTCTCCCGTTTATCTTCGCTGGACAGAACAGACAGGATTGAATTCAGCTGAACAGATCAGAGAGCTGATACTGCTTTCAACAGAAAATGAAGTACTTGCTCTGTATTTTGCACAGAGAGTTAGCTCCCTCTATGCAACAGGCATTATCGATATACAAGCATTGCGCACGACCTATAATGGAAGCCACGCTATTGCAGATGGTGGACCTGTTGTAAACATTTCCGAGCTTTTTACCCTTGCTGAAGCGAGGGACGGTATTCGTCTTGATCTGGAGAGAAGGGGAGTGCCTCACGAGGAAATTCCACAAATTCTCGCATTGATTGTTCCAGATCTGGAAATAGATAGCGAAGCCAGGGAAGCTGCTGTACAGGAACTGACTGCAAATTTACCTTCAATTAAAAGAGACTTTGTAACCGGCGAGGAAATTCTTCCTCCGGGGGGTCTGTTTACCGAAGAGATCAGTCTTTCCTGGGATGCCATGGTTCTTTCTCCGGTAAGCTCACAGGGTGTTATTGAACACAATATTGCGAAAACTGCTCTCGCCGCATTACTTCTCATCATCGGACTTTTGTTTGTGTGGAGGGAACATAATTATCTGTTTTTATCTCTTTCGGATGTGTCTCTTCTCTTTACTATCTGGGCCCTCAGCATGGGGCTTACGATAATTCTATTTCATTCAGGAGTTCGTGAACTGTCTGTATTCTCATTCTCCATGCTGGGGGCCAGCCTGACTTCTGTATTTTTTGACAGCAGATCGAGAATGAAAACTATGAACTATTCATGGTTTTTTGCTGGAATATTCTCATCAATATTCGCTCTTGTTTCCCCTCATCCGGTAGCATCTTTCATGATAGGATTTATTCCAGCCTGTTTTGTCTCTTCGGCAATAAGAGATCTCAGCGACAGACATACTTCAAATTCCATTATTCTTGGAATTTCATTTTCCATTTTTGTTTACTGGCTTCTGGCGGCAGCAGGAAGCTCCGGCTCCATGCACTTCAGTTCTGCCATATGGCTTGCACTTGTAGCACTTCCGGTGGTAATTGTCGGTATCGTAAAGGTGATCAGTCACCCGCTGGAGTTGATTTTTCATGTGGCGACAGCCAGAACCTATGAAAGACTCTCCAATGATAATCACCCTCTTCGTGATCTTCTACGAAGGGAAGCGCGGGGGACATATGCTCACTCGCTTGTAGTAGGAGAACTTGCTTCGGCTGCAGCTGAGGAGCTGGGAGCAGATGCAACGCTGGCAAACCTTGGAGGAGTCTTTCACGACATCGGCAAGTTGAACAAGCCAGAGATGTTTATAGAGAATATTTCTAACCCTGACGAGAACAATCCGCACCTTCATATGTCACCCTCTGAAAGTGCAAAAATTATTATTGATCATGTCAGCAATGGAGTGGAACTGGCTGAAAAGCACATGCTTCCAGCTGACATCTGCGATATTATCAAACAGCATCACGGTGACACCAGTGCACGATTCTTTCTGGAGAAGGCCAGGAAAGAGGTTCCGCCGGGTGGAGAATTTGACGAAGCATCTTATCATTACAATGGACCGAAACCCAGGTCTGTTGAGGCAGCACTGGTTTTGCTTGCAGATTCGGTTTCATCTGCTGTTAAGGGTCTGGGAAGTTCGTCATCTTATGAGGAAAAATCAGCAGTCGTTTTCAGAATTATCAAGGAAAAATCCGAGGAAGGCCAGTTTGATGAATGCAATCTGACCGGATCTATGCGAACCAGAGCCGCACATGTGTTTATGGATGTTCTCAGTCAGAACGATTATGAAAGGGTAAAAAACTATCCTCATGGAAAGTAACGAAACCTTAACTGAAGCCCCCCCTGCCGGTCCGTCCCTCAGCATTATTCTCGAGAATCCGTCACCGGAGCTGGAGTTACTTGATTGTGTAATTGAGAGTACTATTACCGGTCCGGTTGAATTTGTTATCTGTGATCCGGGCGTTATGCGTTTTCTGAACTACGAATGGCGCAAAATTAATAAACCAACTGATGTACTGACTTTTGATCTTTCATCTCCCGAAAGTGACTGTCCTGAAGGGGTAGTCTATATTGACGGCAGAATGGCACCCCCTCTGGTGGAAGTACTTGAAAGACTTTACCATGGTTGGTTGCACCTTAGTGGTTATACCCACAATACAGAGGAGGAAACCATAGAGATGAACCTGTTAACTGCTGAACTTGTGCAGAAGGGGATGATGGCGGTGGAAAAAGTATGAATCTGACCGGAGAACTAATTCTTCTTGCAGGAAGTATTCTCTGTACTGCTGCTGCAAACGGAGCAAGAACTGCGATACCCGAACTGGTTAACGATAAGGGCAGGGATCCTTCTGATCGGCGTCGGGAGGCGTCTGCACGGTTGAGGACAATCTGGCTTGCCAGAGTCACAGGCTTGATTCTCATCGGAGTGAGCTCCACTTTGGTTTCTTCATATCTGATGTATCCCCGTTGGATTTCCGCAACAGGGATTTCAATTTTGGCATTCATTTTGTCGGAGGTAATTCCTCCCGTTTTTGTACAGCGTCTCACCGAGGGTCGTGCGAACAAGTTGTTTACATTGCCAATGGGTATACTGAACGTCCTCTTCAGGCTCCCAGCGAGGATTCTTCTCGGTAGAGAGGATATTGCGGCAGATGACTGGGCCTACACACCTCCTGACACTCTCTGGCTTGAACAACGCAGGGAAAAGGGAGATCAGGGAGAGCTTGAAAAGGAACAGGAGCTTGTTGATTCCATACTGGAATTTTCCGATAAGATTGTGCGCGAGGTTATGGTTCCAAGAATAGATATGGACAGTATTGAGCTTTGTGATGACATCGGAAGCATTGTTGCCCAGGTGAAAAAGGCGGGTCACTCAAGAATTCCGGTTTACAGGAAAATAATAGATGACATTGCCGGCGTTCTATATGCTAAGGATCTTCTTGGTGTTCCCCTCAATGCATCAGAGGGCGAATTCAAGGTTGAAGATTTTATCAGAGAAGCCTATTTTGTTCCGGAGTTTAAAAGGATAGACGAGCTTTTTACAGAGTTTCAGACCAACCGTATTCATATGGCCGTTGTTGTCGACGAGTATGGCGGCACTGCGGGTATTGTTACGATGGAAGACATTGTAGAGGAAGTTTTCGGAGAAATCAGAGATGAATTTGATTCAGAACCACCCATGGTAAGGTCTGTCGGCAGCGGTTCATACCGGATTGACGCAAGATTGCCGATTGATGACCTTAACGATCTTCTTGAGGCTGATTTCGAAGAAGATGAAAATTATGAATCTGTGGGCGGGCTTGTTTACCATCAGCTCGGTCATATACCTGATGCTTCTGAATCCGTTGAGATAGACAACTGGCGATTCACAGTAGAAAAAGTCAGCGGGCAGAGAATTCTTTTCGT
>RCND010002408.1_pt1 | contig 10345 bp, 12 predicted proteins | sample 2041351 | NCBI WGS metagenome assembly RCND01 (sample SAMN09708230, study PRJNA481090) | Marine sediment metagenome, whole genome shotgun sequencing project. | biome: marine sediment; feature: ocean; material: sediment; isolation source: Sewage treatment plant 12B marine sediment (STP12B) ...
GTGGGAGACTGGCTGGCAGCCAATCTATAGCTGAATATCAGGCCCGCTTGGGAGGATTCACCTTTCGTTCCAGGAACCAGACATTGATCCCGGCCTCGCTATCCTCCCACTTGTGATACTCCTCAAAGCCCACATAGCGATAGAGCTTAAGGACTTTCTCTACTGTGGTCTCAATCAGAATAGGAAGTTGAAGCTTTTCTGAAAGTCCAAAAAGATGATCCCTTATATCGGCCAGTCCGTTAAAACTTTTGTTATTGGGAACACTGCCCAGCACCCACACATAGATATAATCCTCATAATCGGGACGAAGGCTCACAATATATTTTTCGCGCTTCAGTGTGGGAAACAACTGGGAAGGCCTAATAGCCTGTATGAACATCTTACCGTAACGTAAATAGTCAATTAAGCCTCTTTTATACTGACTTTTCTTGTAGTAAAAAAGTACAGTGGTCTTATCTTCCGAAAGATAAATTCCATCAAATCTCTCCACCAGCTGGTATGCATACTCTGTCATCAACCGTACGCTTCGGGAGGGGTTTTTCTTCTTCATCATGGCCTGAGCGCGTGGATTCTGCTCAAAGGCTCTGGTAACGATGGAGATAACGATGTCCCGGTCTGATTTATTCATAGATATAGGGGCAAAATGAGATTACTCTGATTCCAACAAGGATACTAATTTGTGGAAAATTTCTGTATTTTCATATACCCCTATGAAATTTTCCGCACCCGGACCAAAGGCAAAGACCGGTACCAGTGCAGCTGAATGGTTGGTGGTTGCAAACCTGGGTTCAATTATAGAATAATCGCCGTAGCCATCATTCTCTCCTGAAGCCCCCAGCGTAAAACCACCAGTCTCATGATCGGCTGTTACAATGACCAAGGTTTCTCCGTTCTTCTCCGCATAGTCCATCACTGCATTGATAGTTCGCTCAAAATCATTGACCTCGGCTTTCATATAATCCACATCGTTGCCATGCCCGGCCCAATCAATCTGCGATCCTTCCACCATCAGGAAATAGCCTGCTTCTCCAGTAGAAAGAAAATCCACAGCAATGGAAGTCGACTTGGGAAGGAAATCCTTCCTCCCCTCCTGCATTTTCGGCATCGGTTCAAGACCCAGTAAAAAACCATATCTGCTTCCTGGTTCAGGTTTTCTTATTTTCTTCAACTTTCTGTAATTTATTTTAATACCATACTCCTCAAATGGGAAGAAGCCTGTGGAGTCCCTGAAATATTTTGAACCTCCACCTGCAAAAAAGTCAATATCAGATTTAAGCAGGTCCATGGCAATCTCTTTTTGCATATACCTTTCGGGCTGATGAGCATAGAATCCTGCAGGAGTTGCATCGGTCACATATGAAGTGGCGATAACTCCCGTCAAATATCCCTTCCTTGATAAGATTTCTACAATATTTTCGCGAACCACTGTATCAAGGTCAACCCCCACAGCATTATTGTAGGTTTTATATCCAGTCGCCAAAGCTGTTGCAGCTGCAGGCGATTGTGTTACCACCTCCCTGCCGGAAGATGTTTTTGTAAGACCGATATATTTAAAACGGCTGAATGAAGGCTCCCTGTCAGCATCTTTCTTATCCGGGAAATAATAGGCGGAAGAGATTTGTGAGATCCCCATCCCATCCCCGATCATCAGGATCACATTCTTAGGTCGTTCTGTATTGCCAGCCTCAGCTTGCCCATATATTGGAAGCCATGAAAATAGCACCATCAAAAGCGCTGCAAGGCTTGCAGCAGTATATTTTTGTATTTTTTCCATAATTATACTCATCATTAAACAATAACCACACCAAAACAAAAATGTTTCTTGAAAAGTTGGCTTAGCGGCAGGTGGATTGAATGCTTCTTTTGATAAAACCCTTTGATTCAGATTCCTTATAATAGCTCTCGATGTATTCAACCATTTCCACTCTCTCAGACTCATCCATGTATTCAAAATTGAGGATAAGGTCCTTAATCTCATCCTGATACGATGCAAGCCACTGAATTGTCTTCTTATGTACCTCCTCGCTGCGGCAGGCCCCCAGATAGTACCTTTCCCGCACTGTAGTGATTCCAAGGTCCTCCCCCGGAGTTGCATAAGATGCATCCACCAGTCCGGTATAATCAAAATCATAAGGGATAGGAATAAATCCTGTGGTACCGTACTCCTTCAGGGTAAGTATCTTCAGGTTGTGCCGGCCGGTTACTGAAAAGTCGTGCATCCCGACCATATAATTGAAGTATGCTACCTTGTCCATCCAATCCTTGTTCACTGTTGCCAACGACAGTCTATCATTCTTAATAGCCATGGCATTGTTCCTTTCGGCCATCATATTCTCTGGTTCAATGATAAAACCCCAGTCCTCAGTCACCTTGTCTTTCCGGCCCGTATCAATATATTTGAGCCTCACCAACCTGGTATTAAAACTATATGGGGAAAGAAGGTTAAAGATCTGGTAAACCAGGTACTCCCTTAGCACATAATTTTCATAGCCCGATTGGCTTCTGCAGCGGGTTACCACCTTCACCTTTGTCACATCTTCCAAATCTTCTGCTTCAATTCCTGCAAGCCTGATGTTCAGCCAGATCGGGGGATTTATACACCATCCCTTCCTGAATTCTCCGCGTGACTTGACCCTGACATCGTGTTTAACCTCGAAGCTTTCGGTAACATGACAGGTCAACTCCGCCGGATGATAATTCCCCTTTCTTTTTGTTTTTTGAAACTCTTTTATATCGAATTTCAAAGTCAGTATCAGCGGTTCCTTGATTCCAAAAAGATCCTGATATACCTCCAAAGTGTCTTCAAAGCTTGGCACCTCATCCTGTCCCAAAAGTGGTGTGGAGAGAATTAATGCAAGAGCGGTAAGTATGAAGATACTGCGCATGAAGTTAAATTTAATACTTATAACCAAGCTCTCTTGGAAATGTTTTCCACTTCTTCCTTCCGAAGAACTAAAAATACAAAATACTGATAGAATCACAATTCATAAACTTTCTTAAATTAGAGCTCTATTATTTTTACCAAACAGAATCAGAACTCATGAAAAAATTAATTGTCCTTATTTTCTTCTCCGGTCTAATACTGAATATCAATGGCCAGAAACCCGAAGAGACCGAAGACTGGTCAAGAAAGCCTGAAGTTGTAACTCCTGGTAAAGGAATGCTGCCACCATCAGATGCCATTGTACTCTATGGAGGAGCTGGAGACCTGGATAAATGGGAGAGTGAGCGGGAAGGTCCTGCAAAATGGACCGCTGGTGAAGAGTTAACTGTGGCTGCCAGAGCAGGCGGTATTAAGACCAAACAGAGCTTTGGCGACATGCAGCTTCATATAGAATGGCGCTCGCCTGCAGAGGTGAAGGGTGATGGTCAGGGGCGTGGTAACAGCGGCATTTTCCTGATGGGAAAGTATGAAGTACAAGTGCTGGACTCCTACAACAGTGAAACCTACTACAACGGTCAGGCAGGCAGTATTTACAAGCAGATCATCCCGCTGGTAAACGCAACTCTCCCCCCCGGCGAGTGGCAGGCTTATGATATCATATTTAAAGCCCCGGTATTCAATGAGGATGGTTCAAAAAAAGCATCCCCATATGTGACCGTGATTCACAATGGTGTATTGATCCAGAACCATGTGGAGATCCTGGGGACTACCGAATATATCGGTGCGCCCAAGCAAACTGCACACCCCGACAAACTTCCGATCAGCCTGCAGGACCACGGGAATCCGGTCTCCTACCGTAATATCTGGGTTCGCGAACTCTAGTTAGTGACTAGTACTCAGTGCTTAGAAAAATAACTATTAACCATTAACTAATAACTAATTTCCCATGCCTCGTCCAGTTACTTTATTCACCGGCCAGTGGGCCGATCTCCCCCTGGAAACCCTTTGTGAAAAAGCAAAGATCTTTGCATACGACGGACTCGAGTTGGCCTGCTGGGGGGACCATTTTGAAGTAGACCAGGCCGATGAGCATTACTGTAATGAGAAGCTCGCACTTCTTGGAAAATACGGATTGAAAGTGTTTGCTATCTCTACACACCTGGTGGGACAGGCTGTTTCGGACCGTATCGATGAACGTCATAAAAGTATTCTGCCTGATTATGTCTGGGGAGATGGCGATCCAGAGGGTGTGAATAAACGCGCTGCTGAAGAGGTGATTAAAACAGGTGAGGCTGCTGCCCGCCTGGGTGTGAAAGTAGTTAATGGTTTTACAGGTAGCCCCATCTGGCACATGCTCTATGGTTTTCCCCCAACACCTGCTTCTTTAATCGACGAGGGTTTCGAGAAATTTGCACAGCAATGGAAGCCCATTCTTGACAGATACCAGGAGCTGGGAGTTAAATTTGCACTGGAGGTGCATCCTACCGAAATAGCTTTTGATATTGCCTCTGCACATAGAACACTGGAAGCTCTGGACTACCATCCGGCCTTTGGGTTCAATTATGATCCTTCTCATATGGGCTACCAGGGAGTCGACTATGTGGCCTTTATTTACAAGTTTAGCGAGCGGATCTTCCATGTACATATGAAAGATGTTTATTGGTCCGACGTACCCGTGGAAGCAGGAGTCTTCGGAGGGCATACCGAGTTTGGCGCCCCGGGCAGGTACTGGGACTTCCGTTCCCTTGGACATGGGAAGATAAACTTTGAGGAGATTGTCAGGGCACTAAACCGCATAGGCTACAAGGGGCCCCTGTCTGTTGAATGGGAAGACGGTGGAATGGACCGGGAGCATGGTGCAGATGAAGCTGCCGAATTTGTAAAAAAAGTGGATTTTCCACCCTCTGATATTGATTTTGATGCTGCATTTGAAGAATAAACGGATCATTACCACCCTGTTTACCTTATTGCTGGTTCTAACCGGACTCTGGTCACAGGAGTCAGGTTCGTGGACCCACTTTCGGGGATCGAACCTTAACGGGATCTCCACCGAAAAGGGATTTCCTTCCACCTGGAACGACTCTGCGAATATCGCATGGAAGGTCCCGGAATCCGGAAAAGGATGGTCCTCCCCGGTAGTCTTTGGCAAGCAGGTCTGGTTCACCACTGCAAATCAGGAGAGCATGGAGATGCGTGCCCTTTGTGTGGATCTGGAGACCGGGCTTACACTTCGTGACCGACTTATGTTTCATCCGGAAAAACTCTACCGAATACATGCCATCAACAGCTACGCGACACCCACGCCGGCCATCGAGGAAGACTTTATTTATCTCCATTTCGGCCGATACGGAACCGCCTGTCTGAATACCAGTACCGGTGAAACAAAATGGGAGCGCACAGACCTGCAGTGCGAACATATCCAGGGTCCCGGCTCCTCGCTTATGATCTATAAGGATAAACTGATTGTTCATCTGGAGGGGACCGATCATCAACAAATCCTGGCGCTGGACAAACATACCGGGAAGACCATCTGGATCGCAGAACGACCAGCTGAGCTCTACGACCTCATGGCACCTATCGGGAAGAAAGCTTTTGTCACCCCTATCATTGTGAATGTAAAGGGGCGTGATCTTTTAATCAGCAATGGCTCCAATGTCTGTATTGCCTACGATCCGCTTACAGGCATTGAGGTTTGGCGTATTTCCCAGGGGGACGACTCCACCATTTCCATGCCGGTGGAGGGTGATGGTCTTGTCTTTTTCTACACCAGCTTTGTAACTGGAGAAGACGGCAAGAAGTATGCAGAGCTATTTGCTGTTGATCCGGATGGAGCCGGGGATATTGGAAAAACTCATATTCGCTGGCGAATGAAGGCGCCCATCCTTCAACTCTCCACACCTGTTTATGTCAATGGCTTGCTTTATACAGTCGATGCACGGGGCGTTTTTTACTGTTTGGATGCAAAGACCGGAGAGGTGAATTGGTCCGAGAATTTGAAAGGCAAGTACCACTCCTCACCCATCTACGCCGACGGCCTCCTCTATATCAGTTCCATCCGGGGAGAGACCTTTGTATACAGGGCAGGACTTGAACCAGAACTGGTAGCCAAAAATATGCTGGAAGGTGAAATCTGGGCCACCCCTGCACTTACAGGTGGAGCCATTCTGATGCGAACAAGTGAGTATCTCTATAAGATTGTCGAAGACTGATTTCGAGAAAGAAAGTTTTATAATCCCATGAACTGCATTCCTGTACCTGCAAGCAGGATGATGAACCCGGCAAAAAGGTGGAGCTGATGCTCCCTCCCCTTAAACCTCACCAGGGAGAGGCCCTGGTAACCCAGAAAAACGACCAGCATCATGGTACCTACAGTTGCTATTCCAAACACGAGCGCAACCAGGAAAACACCCATTCCACTCTGATTGGCTGCCGGATAGATCAGCATGGGTATCAATACCTCGCAGGGGCCAAACACAAAGATTAAAAAGAGAATCCATGGAGTGAGCCTTCCCGCTTTATCGTCTTCAATCTCCTTCACATCAAGATGTAAGTCTGTGTGCCGGATAGACTTGGGCCGCAGAAAGGCAGGAAGATGTATATGAGCACCTCGCTTTATGTATTTGAAAATTCCATATGCTGTATAGAGAACCCCGAAAGCGATAAGCATCCAGCCCACCAGACTACCCCTGCTGGCTTCAAAGGCCTCCAGTTTGCTGAGGCTGATACCCATTGCGATCCCGATCATCCCAAGAATCACGGAGCCAACCACATGACCCACCCCGGAAATAAAAGTAATCCAGAGGGTACGGGTACGAGTCCAGTTGCGAGCCTTACTCAATACAATAAAAGGAAGATAGTGGTCGGGCCCCAGCAGGGTGTGAATCACCCCCAGGCTTGCAGCCGACACCACAAGTACCATCATTTCACTCATGATATTTATAATTATTTCGCAATCAGGTGGGCCTGGCATGCTGCCCCAAACCCATTGTCTATGTTTACCACACTAACACCTGCAGCACAGCTGTTGAGCATGGCAAGCAGCGCTGATACTCCTCCAAAATTTGCCCCATATCCAGCACTACAAGGAACCCCTATCACCGGTATATCGACAAGTCCCCCCACTACACTGGCAAGTGCACCTTCCATACCGGCCACTACAATTATCACGGCTGCATTACTGATTAGATCCATTCTGTGAAAGAGCCTGTGGATGCCGGCCACGCCCACATCATAGATGCGTTCCACCCGGCTACCCAGGAACTCTGCTGTTACTGCAGCCTCCTCCGAAACAGGCATATCGGAGGTACCCGCAGAAACCACAGCTATATATTTCTCAGGAATAGCTTTCTCTTCAGCTTGATAAACAATGGCCCTGGCCAGCTCATGATAAATGGCTCCGGGTACCTGCTCCAGAACTGCTTCATATTTCTCCCGTGTTGCCCTTGTGGCCAGAACGGGAATTCCCCTGGCATGCAGTCGGCCAGCAATCTCCGCCAGCTGTTGTGCTGTTTTCCCTTCAGAATAGATCACCTCCGGGATCCCTGTCCTCCTGTGGCGATCTGTATCAAGGGTGGCAAAACCCATCTCTTCCAGTCCGCCCGACGAGAGCTTATCAGCTGTCTCATCCTGTTTCAGCTCACCCTTGCTGTAGAGCTCCAGGAGCCTGATAATTTCTGCTTTATCCATTACAATTTCTTTGTTACCTCCGTTGAGATCTCTTCCAGTGTGACTCCATGTTCCCTGGCCAATTTACGGCACTGCTCAAATTCCGGTTTTTCATTGACTACTTTTCCATTGAAAAAACTGCGCTTCACCTCAATCTCTCCGTACTTTGTGCTTACCATGACCATCTCCCTTCGTAGCATGCTTTTTCTCAGGATGTGCTCCCGTAAGCCAATGCTGGAAGTTTCTGTAAAGAGGATCTCCTTCATCTTATCTACCGAATCGCTGCTGCACAGTACGCTCAGCATGTGCCCGGGCCTTGACTTTTTCATCACTATCGGGATTATAAATACATCGGCTGCCCCTGCCTCAAACAACAGGTCCATTACGTGGGTATACCGTTCGGGATTCATATCATCCAGATTACATTCCAGCATTACAGCCTCCTCCTCTTCTACATCCTCAGTCACTCGTTTACTGCCCTCAGCCAGGTAAACCCGAAGCACATTGGGGATCTCCCCATCGCGCTGTCCGATACCATACCCGGTTTTATGTACCACCAGTTCCATGCGGGACTCGAAGCGATCCACAGTGGCTGCCAGGATGGCTGCTCCAGTGGGTGTGGTAGCTTCATATTCCACCAGTCCTGTTTTTACCGGAATATCAGCCACAATCTCTGCTGTCGCAGGAGCCGGAACAGGCATCATTCCATGGGCGCATTTTACGAATCCTCCACCTAGCTGAACCGGGGAGGCTTGAATCTCATCCACCTCCAGGTACTCCTGGCAGATGGCTGCCCCAACAATGTCGGCAATGGAGTCCAGTGCCCCTACTTCATGAAAGTGAACCTGCTGCTTGGATATATTGTGGACCTTGGCCTCAGCCTCAGCCACCATGTCAAATATGGCCAGTGATTTCTTTTTGATGCGATCTGATAGGCTGCTGTTGTTAATCAAGGCCTCAATATGACTGAGGTGCCTGTGTTTCTCATTCTCCGGATGATCAACCACAACAGTCACCTTCGTACCGCTAATCCCCTTACGCATTCCAGGCTCTACCTCCAGTCGGAATCCTTCAATATTCAGTTTTCCAAGTTCCCTCTCCAGGTAAGCGGCATCCACACCCAGATCCACCAGAGCCCCCAGGTTCATATCACCGCTGATCCCGGCAAAACAATCATAATATAAAATCCGCTTCATACTATTTGCCGATTTGCCGATTTAACTTTCCACTGACAAGTCCTTCCTCATCAATCACCACCTCGGGGAATCCGATCTCCCGGATCTTCTCCACTACTGAGGCCTTCATCTCCAGCAGCCTGGGGACTTCTTCGCTTCGGACTTCTATTTTTCCATGATCACCATAATGGCGCACCCGTACATCCTCAAAGCCAAAACTGTTTAGCAAATTTTCTGCCTCTTCAATCTCTACCAGTTTCTTCTTTGTAATGGAGTGGGCATAGGGTATCCTGGAACTAAGACAGGGACTGGCAGGCTTATTCCAGTTGGGAAGTTCAAAGTGTCTGGCCATCTCCCTGATCTCCTCTTTCGTAACACCGCAATCAGCCAGTGGAGAGCCAACCTTATATTCTGTGGCGGCCTTCATTCCTGGTCGATAATCCCCATAATCATCTGCATTGGTTCCGTTTAACACGGGAAAGCCAGGATACCTTTCACTAACGGTCTGGAGATCTGTATATAGGTGTTCCTTGCAGAAGTAGCAACGGTCCACCGGGTTCTGATTATACCTTTCATCTTCCAGTTCGTGTGTTTCTATTACCTCCAGGATAATATCAAACTGGCTGCTGAGGTCCTGTGCAAGCTGGAAATCCTTTCGTTTCAGACTTTCAGAATCTGAGATCACACCTATGGCCGCCTCCCTGCCCTGCCATCTCCTGGCAAGAAAAAGCAAAAGCGAGGAGTCGATTCCTCCAGAAAATGCTACAATTGATCCCGGCTGTTCCTCAAACCACTTCTCGAGCTTCAACAATTTTTCTTCTGTCCCTTTCTTCATCTCTTACCTATTTAATCAAATCTGCTCATGGTTAGTTTCCCGTGCTGGATCCCTTTTTCCGAAATTAGTTTCTCGGCCAGTTCGGTGAGCCTTGCAGAGATCCCATTCAGAGCAATTAGCTCCATACTGTATTGCTCATTAAGGGTAAAGCGCTGCACAGAAAGAATCTCTTCGCTATACTGCAGCTGGATATCACCCAGGTGGTTAGCAATGTCGCGCTTATGGTGGTCATATACCAGGGTCACCGCTCCAGCGACCCGGTTATTGCATTGCCACTTTTTTTCTACAATATGTCGGTTCACCAGCTGGCGCAGTGCCTGAGAGCGATTGGAGAATTTATTCTCGCTAACATATTCATCCAGGGCATCAAGTACCTCCTTCTCAAAGGATACTCCAAATCGCACAACCGACATCGTGTTACGTTTTTATAAAAAGGTGTTAATATGAAGCAATATAGGAATAAAAATCTATGCAGGAAAACCAAATCATGGGACGATGCCGCCGCCAATGCCATTAACAAAGCATCAAAGACTCTGCGGGACCTTCGGATTGCCGAGGTAACCGCCATGGACATTCATTTGAAGGATGGGAAGATTGAATTCTACCGGACGAAAGTGAAACTCTCTTTCAAATTCGAACCTTAATCGAAGTGTCCGGGGCCCTGAACGGGCCCCGGATCAGCTTCCTTACTCGTACCTCAGGCTTTTCACCGGATTGGCACGGGCTGTTCTTAAAGCGTGAAACAGCACGGTGGCCAGGGCCAGGAGAACAGACAACACAAATACG
>RCND010005376.1_pt1 | contig 10345 bp, 11 predicted proteins | sample 2041351 | NCBI WGS metagenome assembly RCND01 (sample SAMN09708230, study PRJNA481090) | Marine sediment metagenome, whole genome shotgun sequencing project. | biome: marine sediment; feature: ocean; material: sediment; isolation source: Sewage treatment plant 12B marine sediment (STP12B) ...
ATGAAGAAAAGATTTGTTTTTACCTCAGTTCTTTGGGATCGGTCTGGCTTTCTTTTTGTTCGTATTAATTTTCAATCATAGTTTTTATCATTTCTCTGTAACCTGGGAAATCGTTTGGATTTAAAAGAACTTGGGTTCTGTTTTTCGCAAGGTTTAAAACTTTGAAATCAGGTGCAGGATTTGTCTGAAGAATATATTCATTTAGAACTTTTGCTCCTGATTTGTTATTGCCACGGAAACTATAGTAATATGTATAAGATGCAACATCGTTAACTTTATCTCCTAATTCAGTCGAAAGACGGTCTATTTCCGATAATATTTTTTCGTTTTTTCCTATTTTGGCGTTCAGTTCAGAAACTTTTTCTTCGCTGTACATTGAAGAAATTTCAGTTTTATATCTTTCTTGTCTTTCAAGGTCATCTTTGTCAGACTTTAAATTTCGTCCAAAATATTCTTTGCGATACCGAACATTACCACTATAAAGTATTGAGTCGGTCAGTTTCAATTCCGCAAATTCATAACTTTCTGGGTCGTTCATTTTGGGTTTTAGATATTCCTCAACATTCTTTTTTACAATGTCTTGTTGAGTTGGTTCTTTATCCGATTGGCAAGAAATCAGTCCGAATGCTACAATTGCAATAAGTAAAAGTTGTTTTTTCATTGCTTATTCCTTTGGTTATAATATTAATTATACCGCAAATCTAAATCAGTAAAGTGTTTTACCATAGGACATAGAATGTCATATAAATATGAAAGCCTTGGTTATAATTTTGTTGTGTATTAATTATCAACCAATTAAAACATCGCCATGACAAGTACAGAAAAAAGGGTAAATGAACTGATTGAGATGTTTAATCCGTGTTGCAAAGAGCAACACCAATATTTTAATAGGTCAGAAGCTATTAAATGCAGTTTAGATTGTGTTGACGAAATACTTGAATTAGATATACATTGGCACCACCCTAGCTTAGTAGAAGATTATCCTAGCCGATATGAATCAGACCAAACGATGGAATTTTGGCAAGAAGTAAAATCAATATTAATAAATAAGGCAGATACCTTAGCATGAATTACATCAATAGAAAGGCTAAACTAGAAATATAGATTTATTCAATAAAAAGAAACTTCTAAAGCTAGGGCAAGAATTAGATTCATGTAATGTTGAAAAGGATAGACTTCTATCTAAATATTCCCCTATTCAAAGTATTGAAAAGGAAATAGCAGGACTTTCTATAAACTCGTTAGAAGCGATATTTGGAAGCGAGGAAAAGGCGTTTGAGCATATCGCATCTAAGGCAAAGGTCTTGAAGAGGTTGAAATAGAGAGGCTCTTTTTGATGAAATAAATAGCCCCAATTAAATAAAAGAAAAACATTTAAAGATAAGACCTCAACACGCACCAGTGGTACATCCGATTAAATTACCCGTTCATCGTACTTTAATTAGCAAAGATAACTTTTTCAGTATTTTGTAAGTTGTATGGAACGACTTCTACTATTGTTTATGGCCATATTTTATAAAGTTGGCGAAAATATCGAGGAGCTTTACAGGGATGAGGATTTCTACATTCAGGTTTTTTGGTGGTGCATACCCTTAATCGTGATAAGTATAATCTTTGGATGGGTCATTTATTTTAAATTGAAAAAAGAGGTTTAGGGTTGACTGGAATTATTCGGTTTAGCCTGAAAGACTACTTCTTCCAAACCAGTTACATATTGGGCCTTTATTAATACACACTATTGAGCGAGGAAAAACAATGGGAAATGTATAGAAAGGGTTGAGTTATTAATTAAATATAAAACTTCTTGACTTTATTCAGGAAATAAAAAATTTGGACCCAAAAAACAAATCTTATTTTATATCAAAAAACGTCCAAGGGGATTTAAACTAATTACCTTTTTTGAAGAGCATGTTGATGAATTAGCCTATATAGACCATGATTATATTTATAATATGAAAAGACGGTATTATTATAAAAAGGGTGAATAAGAGGAGGCTCTAAGTAACTTTTCTAAAATATCCACACAAGAAGTAACGATTTATGCATACAAAGCAGGAGCCTTGGCTTATTTAAATCGAAAAGAGGAGGCATACAAAATATTAAACGAGAAAATTACTTCTAATATTCGCATAACTCAAGTATACACAGCCTTGGATGAACGAGATTCTATGTATCATTATTTAAGAAAAGAAGCGAGCAAATTTGCTTTTAGAAATCGTATTCCGAGCATTGAGTTTAATCCCTATAAAAACGAACCTACATTCCAAGCCATTCAAGAGGACAATTACATCCACATAAAACAAAAAAAAACTAAACAATTAGAATTACAACCTATTAACAACAGGTTTTATTATCAAATTTCTGAGAACAAATTATATTATAAAGTCTTCAGTTTATCCCATTCTTCCTTTGTACCCAATGATTTTTGATATTCCATCATAATTTTCCAAGTGCCTTCTTTAACTAAAAGGGCTTCAAAATTGATGTAATCACTTCCCATTTTCCCATCTTGCTCATAGGAGTATAGAAAAACACCTGTTTCATGAGCGGCTTTTTCATCACCCAAACGTTGACTAAACCTAAACTCGACGGAGGATTTACGCACGCCTGCTTTGGTATCATCAAATTCCTTTTTCCATCGTGCTAATGCCTTTGATAGTGGATACGCTTTTTTCCCTATACCCGCAACCAATGTCGCCTTTGTATGACATGTTGCGGTGTACGCTTCAAAGTCACCTTCATTTACAGCACGTGAGACTTCTTTCCAATACATATTCAATTCTTTTAAGCGCGAATTTTCGCTGTCTTCTATGTTTTGTGAGTAAACGGAGGAAGCGCTTAACATAATTATTATAAATAAACTGATTGTGTTTTTCATCTGTTATCTTAGTTCAATATTAGTATAATATAATTATTTTATCTCAATGAAGTAGATCTACAATCACATATGGTTTGCCCAAATTGCTTCACTAAATACAGAATGAATCAAATAGAAAACAGGATTAATTTATTAACCTAAACCAGCAGATTGAGTTGAACTTTTTTGGCTGGATAATTTACTATTAAGTATTTGCATATCATAACTTACTTTTCTATCCAATATTTTGGCATAATGTTGTGTAGTTCGTAGCGATTTATGACCAAGCATTTTGCTTACGGATTCTTTAGGGACTCCATTAGATAATGTAACAGTTGTTGCAAACGTATGTCTCGCCAAATGAAAAGTGAGATTCTTAGTGATTTCACATAAATCAGCAATCTCTTTGAGGTAGGCATTCATTTTTTGGTTGCTAAGAACTGGGAGTAATTTTCCTTTCTTCGAGTGTCTATTGTCTACTAAGTCTAGTTTTCTGGTTCACAATTGTATATAGTAACAAGTTACAATATTCCTATTTTAGAAACATTAATCTACAAGAGTTATTGATTTTCTTAAAAGTATTAATCGCTAAATGGGTAAATATCTCCGTTTTCTTGCTAGAACCATGACCTAAAAGTAACTGGATCTTTCTCAAATCAGAATCGTTAAGTTGCAACCCTGCGGTCAGCGGTCAGATATTTCCATAAATCCCAAAACTTCTCAGAAAAATCTCACCCTCTCGAATTGGCTTTGGTCATTCCCACATTTAACGAATCCACTCAAAAGACAATAGGCCAGATGACAAGGATGAATACGTGGTGGAGAGGTGATGGGTTTCTTGAAAATCCTGTAAGGCGTGGGTTCCTAGGTAGCGGGTCTAAAAGCTCCATTTCAACCGTCCGAATAGGCCATTACCGAGATTGGTAAAATCTTCTTCTGGGAGTTCCTGAAAGAAAAATTGGCCGATTAAATCAAAGTCAAGGTTGCTTTTAATTCCAATAGTAAGGGTTGGGAAGAGCGTCATACTGTTTATTTCAAAACTGTAAACTACCCCAAGGTTTCCAGTAAAAATAGGTGAGAACTGGTAAGCGCTACTCACCATGGCATTGTGTTTTGCAGGCATAAGGCGCTCTGCATTGGGTACTTCAACTATTTGAACAAAGGGGTCGATGGGCTGATTGGCTCCCGTGCTATTAAAGAGATATGTTCCCATTAAATAAAGTCCATTTCTCCAAGAGTAATCGAGCGCAGTAGACGCACTCAAATTTCCATTAGCTCCTGTGTTGTACGGCTGGAAGTAGGTAAGTTCACCTTTAAACCCAACTAGCTTAATGCTTCCTGCCCATCCTCCACCGATGGCAATTTGTTCCTCGAATTTTCCAACTAAGAATTGGTAGTCGTAGTTCTTCTTATTGAATTTGTAGAGTAAGGATGCTACATCCGTATCAATGTCGCCAGTGAATTTATATGCAAAGTCGAAAGACGATAGGTAGTCGGGGAAAAATTTCACTCGAATGGCATCAGACCCTTCCCGCTCTTCATAATCGAAATCGTAGATATTATAGCTATTGAAAATGTCATTTGGATTCCAGGTGGTATTGATACCCCAATTGATCCGTTGCCGTCCGACTCTCACTTGAATTTTATCGCTCGAATAGTCGTAATAGAGGCGATCACCGATGATATTCATAACAACAGAATTATTGTCGACGGCCAGCCATTCTAATGGGATTACGCCATCATAATCGTTCACCAAATCACCGTAGTTTGGCACATTGTTAACGGAATAGCCGAAAAATATTCGGGTTCTAAATTGGGCAACAAATGAATGCCCTTTTGGAAGGTAGGCCGCAAAATTGAGTCTATTGTGAATCAAATGATCCACGCTGGCTGAAGAGTCGGCAGAAAAGCCCACCGTTTGCATGTACTTCAAATAGCCATTGACCCTAAACCAATCGGACTTTTCATCCTCGGTCTGAAATGCAAGGGCATTTTCTAAAGCAAGCGAATCTGCGTCTTGCGCTTCAGCAAATTGGGATAGGGAGCAAACAAAAAGAAGTTTAAGAAATAGTTTCATCCTTCATTATTTTCCCATCTTCCAAATAGATTACGCGCTTTGCGCGGTCAATTACCCTTTGGTCATGCGTTGCAAAAACAAAAGTCATGTTTTCGTTTTGATTCATCTTGTACATCAAATCCAATAGGTCAGCGGTTGACTTGCTATCCAAGTTTGCAGTGGGCTCATCAGCCAAAATATAAGCAGGTTTCGCCGCCAAGGCACGCACTACAGCGACCCTTTGCTGCTGTCCCCCTGATAGTTCTCCGGGTTTGCTGTCTTCTTTTCCCTTGAGGCCTACTTCATCAAGCAAGCTGTAAATTCTTTCTTTTCTTTCGTCTGAGTTAACTCCTTGAAGCAGCATTATGAATTCTGCATTTTCATATGCCGAGAGGACCGGTATTAAGTTGTAAGCCTGAAATACAAACCCAATATTCTTGAGTCTGAAATCGGTCATTTCGCTTTTCTTTAATAGCGTAATATCTTGTTCATTTAGGATGACTTTTCCTTTAGTCGGGTCGTCCAATCCGCCAATCATATTGAGCAATGTTGTCTTGCCAGATCCTGAAGGGCCAACCAAAGCAGTAAACTCACCTTGGCTTATTTTCACACTCACATCGTTTATGGCGTGCACGGCCAATTCGCCTTCGCCAAAGGTTTTGTAAAGGTTTTGTGTTTCAATAACTGTTTTCATCGTTTGGTCTTTTTAAATAGATCTGATTGCATCAATGGGATTCATTTTTGTAGCCATTCTAGCTGGATAAAGCCCACCTAGAAAAGCGGCAAAAGTGATGAGCCCTCCGTAGATAAAATAATACCGTGCAGGCAAATCAAAATAAATAATCGGGTCGAGGCCATATTCCATCATTCCATCGGAATAGGCGCTGAGGTCGAGTCCATTTACATTGAAATAGAGAATAGACAGATAACCCAATAGCACCCCGATAGGCCCGCCGATGAGGCCGTAGAACATGGATTCAGAAGCGATCATCAGTTTTATTTTGTAGTGGTTCATGCCAATAGCAACCAATACGCCAATTTCTCTTTTACGCTCCAAAATAGACATGACTATTGTATTGATGATTCCAAAGAGTAACCCTACAATGATGATAATCATGATGATTGCAAGCATGGAGTTGTACATGTCTTCTCCATAAGCTAGAGTAGGGTCAGAATCTCTCCAAGTCAGTACTTTTGCATTGCCGCTCATTGATTCTTGAAGCGTTTTCTTCTTTTGCTCAACACTTTCAGCGTTGGTGGTTTTGACCAAAATCTGGTGAATAATGGGTTCTCCCGTAAGGGCATAAACACTTTCCTTTGGCACAAATACATGGTATTCGTCAAAGGCTGTATTTCCAGATTGGAAAATACCTGAAACGCGGTAATTATTGGCCGACTGCACCGAGTCGATATTTGTGAAAGTCACAATGATTTTTGAGCCAATTTTAACTTTGAGCTCATCAGCCATTTTCTTTCCAATTACAATTGGGCGTTTATACTGACCCCCAAAATATTCGCCTTCAATTAATTTCTGATGAATTGATACCGTTTGTGCTTCCTTTTCCCAATCTACCCCAATGAGTTTGGTGCCGCGCTGCTCGCGTGCCGTTTGCACCAAAGCCTCGGTTTCAAAACGGTCGGTGTAGGCTACTATTTGGGTGTCTTCTTCCAGGATCATGCGCAGTACATCGGCATCTGAAATGCTGTTACCAATGTCTTGGTCAAAGCCATAAGTTTCCGATTGGATTTGCAAGTGGCTGTATGTGGAGTTGATTGCACCCGTTAAACGTTGGGACATCAACCCATCCATAAACCCCATAAATAGCAAAGATCCCCAAATGCCAATGGCGATGGAGCTCACTACAATCAGGGTGCGCGTTCTACCGCGCCAACAATTTCTCCATGCTATTTTAAAGAGTGATTTCATGGGGACTAGTTTTTTTTCATCGCATCAAGCGGATTTAGGTTTGCAACTTTATTCACAACATATAAGGACATGATGATGGTGAAAATTAGAATGATAGCTGATGAGTTAAAATAGAGCTCAGGGTACATACCTACTGACATGACAGGTTCCATACCATAGCTAATCATGGTTTCTTTCATATTGCCCGAAAGCTGAATAGGGTTCCGTTGAAAAAAGTATAAAATGGGGGTCACGATAACCCAGCTCGACAGGATGCCAAGCAAGGCGAGCAAATAGATTTCTATCAGGGTGCTGATGAGGATAGCTTGCTTTTTCATGCCAATTGAAAGCATAATACCAAATTCAAAAACGCGCTCGTTGTAAAGCATAACGATGGTTCCGAATATTCCGAAACAAACAATGACAAGTAAAATGGCCAACATGGCTTGATTTGAAACTGAGTCAATTTCCATCCCTTCCTTCATTGCAGGTAGCACTTCCTCCCAATTTCTGGCTATCAAACTCTGATCGGAAATTTCTCTTTTTACTTTTTCATGAATGGCATAGAGGTTTTCATTTTCCTCTATGTTCACCAGCACACCAGTTACCCTTTTAGGTGCTGCGAAAAAGTACTGGGCAGCTGGCATTGACATGTAAATCATATTCGAAAGGTCTCCAGCGGGAATATTGATAATTCCTTTGATGCGGTATAGTCCAGCAGCAGTGAACCCTTGATATCCCATTCCATACACCACCAATGTGTCGCCAATAGCCACTTTGTAATATTGGGCCATGGTTTTGGTAATCAACACGTCCTTGTCTGTGTCTGTGATTAGGGCACCTTCCAATAATTTTTGTGGTAGTTTCATTTCTTCATTGTCCAATGAAGGGGTGATGCCAAGTATTCCGGCAAACTTGGACTTGATTCCAATGGATGCCAGCGCTGCAGATTGAATTCGCGGGTAGACTCCACGAACGCCATCTATTTTTCTCAACGCTTCCATATTTACTTGATCCAGGCTTATGGAATTGTCAATGCTTCCTTCATCTACAAAAGCTGTGTCAGAAATTTGAATGTAGCCGACATATCCAGAAATAGCCGTATCCACATTTTGCATCCATTGCTTTTTTTGCAATTGCATCATGAAGATGACGAGAACCAGGGAGATTGAAATAGACGATATCGTAATGATAGCGCGCCGCTTGTTTCGCCAAATATTTCGCCAGGCTAATTTGAAAATATAGCTCATTTTCCTTTTCTTATGGCTGAATACGCGTCATGTATTGTGTGGAAAAATACGAATCGGGAACCTCTACATTGAATTCAATGCTGTTGTATACCATCACCGTTTTTTGGTTTGGTTTATCCGCCGGAACAATTTCCATATAAGTTGGAATCGTTTCTCCTCCCATGGCTTTTACTTTTGAAGCAGTCATGGTATTTGCCAGAATCAAGTCTTCGTCAAATTGGGATTGCTTCATTACATTGTATAGTTCCTTGTCTATCCACATTTCCACTTTTCCCCACACCACATCAGCATCTTCGTTTGGGATGAGTTCAATGTGATGGCAGGCTTTTCCGTCTATGGTTTCCTCGCCCAATAGCCTATGCGTGTAATCATCAGCAAAAGACGATTTCTTTACCAGGTCATCATTGCTCATATCTGTTCCCATCCAGCTTTGATTCATCATCGATGGTGGCATTTTTATGTTTCGCTCGATGGACGGGATATAATACCAAATTTCCTTCTTACGCTTCAAATACACCGTGCCTTTGTCCCGAGCAGGACTCATGATATACATAGTATTGTAGTCATCGGTTTTGGTCCAAGTTTTAACTTGCATTTCGCGCTGGTATTTTGGCCTTACGATGGTAATTGTAGCAACTGAAATTGAACTCTTACCCCGTAATCGGTTTTCTGCTTTGTATACGATTTCTCTGAGGCTAGGGTCAGGGATTGCAAGGCTCATTAGGGCCATTGCTCCAAGCATTAACAATCCTACCAAAATCGTTTTCGTATACTTTTGGTCAATCATATTTTCGGTTTATCTCAAAGGCCATTAATGCTAAATATAAGAAAGAAAGGTCTGAATACGGTAACTTTTTAAGCGTTTATTCAGCACGGAAACCGCGTTTTAGAATTAACTCAAATGGTCTGGATTAGCTTTTACTAGCAGTTCAATAAATGCATAGCGGATTGATGCATCGCAGGATAAACCATTAAAATATTTATATTTAGGTATGAAACCCATACCTGTAATTATAGGAATCTTCGGATTCCTATATCTCGGTAAGGAGGTTGTAGGCCATTACCATAAAGCCGATTAACGTACCAGCGGCTAGTACTAACATACCGCTGATTAATATCCATGGTTCTATCTCTCCTATCATGATTGGTCGGTTAATTAATTTATAGGTACAGTGCCCCTATTTTTAGGTTTCATAGACTATTAAGCTTGCCAAAGTCTTCCATCAATTTGATCTACTAGAATGAAATTTCACGTGTTCCGAGTGCGATATAAAGTAAATCTGCCATTTTCTTCATAATCTTTTGCCCTTAGTGGAAGTGTAATTAAAAATGTTTCAAATCTATTTTCACCATTTATATCATATTGAACTTGCCATATTTTTCCATTTCGCATGTTTAATTTAATAAATGTCTACATATTGTCAGTAGGAAATAATCGAGAAACAACATTATCAACTTTTTAGACTTTTATATTTTCAATTCTTGTACAATCATTACGTACAACCTTTTAGTTATTCAATTGATCCATAGCAAAGGTTGTGGAAAAAAAATAGAAACAAACAATGAAGACAATTTAATTTTTCATGACTAACTGATATTTAACAGTAAAAGTAAAACTGTTTCTAAAAACTTCTTTTGGATTTCGATGTAGCGAAGTATTTATACCGACAAAATGCATAGACGCTGTTGTTGACCTATTCTTTTAGTCGATAATCTGTAAATCAAAAAACATGAAAAGCACATAAAAATATAGGTATTATCGATAAACGGTAATTTATTTGGAGCCCGAGCATTAATGGAATTCATGATTCAATAATCAAAAAGAGGGTTTCCAATTGGTTGCCTCTTTTTTGTTCAAATGATTGTCTATTACTGACGTAAAAGACAAATTAAAGCTAAAATATTTGAGAATATTTAATCATCCTTTATTTGAACTTTGGTTTTTTTAATGATAAACGGCAATTGCATCATTTCTCTATGTCTTTTAGTTGAATAGAGAGTGCTTTTGTTGACAACTGAACTTCTATAAATGATAAAACCAACGATATCATTAACGCAAGTAAACTCAGACTAAAAACTAGATTTGCCCAAAAACTAAGTTCCACATAGATTAAGGACATAGTGACTACTGCCAAAAGAAAACTGAAGATAGCCGTGGCTTGCATGTTTTTTATTATGGATAACCGTGTTCTAAGCTGTTTCACTTGCAATCCTATCGACTTTGAACCTGTTTCCTGATATTTTTGATGCAATTGTCGTATTAATGCTGCAATGGC
>RCND010002409.1_pt1 | contig 10336 bp, 7 predicted proteins | sample 2041351 | NCBI WGS metagenome assembly RCND01 (sample SAMN09708230, study PRJNA481090) | Marine sediment metagenome, whole genome shotgun sequencing project. | biome: marine sediment; feature: ocean; material: sediment; isolation source: Sewage treatment plant 12B marine sediment (STP12B) ...
GGAAAAAACCTTTTCCATTTTTGTGAAAGATTTATTTCTAGTAGATTCTCTTATTTCTAAAGAATCATAGTAGTCTGCGCTGGCTATATGGGCATACATATTGCTCATAACAAGGTAACTGCTTGTCAATTGAACCAAGTCATCAATGATATTATCTTCAAATGAAGTGTCCAAAGCTTCTTTAACCGTATCACCTTCTAAATCATCTGCCATCTGAATGGCCAAATAATCACTGGTCATCACTAAGAAGGATATGTATTCATCCAGCTTTTCATATAACGCCATGGTGGACAAAAATATTTCCTGATCAATGACGGCTTGATTAACATCCTTATGTTCATAGCCTTCAATTGTTTCAAAATAGCCATTGGCCGTATTGGCTAAAGCATTTATGGCAGTCTTATGAATCATCATTTGATGCATCATATAATCAAAATCATCGTCATAATCCGTGTTGGATTGTTCAATCTCATCAACAAAAGATAAAATCTGAGCTTCATAACCGTCGGTGCTGCCCATTAATGCATAGGATGATTCAAGAACATGCATCACTTGCTCATTGAATATTGCTATAGCGTCTTGTCTAACCACTTTGTATGCTTCATCATCACTTGAGGAATAGAAGAAACCACCAGCAAGAACATTGAACAATGCTTTTTCAGAATCTACGGGTGGGGTAGATGTCTGCTTTGATATGATTTTCTCAGCAACAAGCTCAGCGTTATGGTCGAGCCAAGTACAATTGGTCAATGTAAGTGACGTAATAAGTACCATTACAATTAAACTTCTCAATGACATTTTCATAGAAAATCCTCCTTTTATGCTTAATTATATAATAGCACATAAAGAATGTCAGACATAACGGTGTCATGTGACATCATTCATCACTTAATATATAGTTGTACAATATCAAGGCATTACAATCATTTTCTTAACGATTAATTTACTAATAAGTGCAGATAGAACAAATGATGTATTTAGGGCTATCCAGATTCCCACTAAACCAAATTGGTTTGATAGAATGAGTGCCAGAGGTACATAAATTATAAAAAGTCTGAGCAATGATAATATGGCGGAATGAAATGGTTTGTTCATTACGTTAAGTGTACTTGTATAAATCAAGAAGAGTCCTTGCAAACCATAGCCTATTGGTATAATGAATAAATAGGTTTTAACGGCATTAACCACTTGTGGGTTATCAGAAAAAATCATGGCTATGTTCTTTCCGAAGATCATTAATGGGACCATTATAATAAAGCCGTAAAGCAAAGAAAAAATTTCGGATTTTTTAATTATTTCTAGTACACGTTTTGATTTGCCAGCACCTATATTTTGTCCTAAAAGTGGTACAAAGATAGAAGACAAAGCATTTATAACCAACAAGGCAAACATTTCAACACGTGTTGCTATGCCAAATCCAGCAGTAGCTTCTTGGCCAAAAGTGGCAATAAGTCCTGTAATAACACCAATAGCCAAAGGTGTCATAATTTTGGTTAAAGCATTTGGAAGTCCTATGTATAATAGGTCCTTAAATGACTGTAGAATTTCCCCTAATTTGACGTGGGAGATTGAAATGATTTTTTGACGATAGATAAGAACATATAAAGAAACTATCAGTGTTATTGCTCTAGAAATAACCGTTGCAATAGCAGCACCTTTAATGCCCATTGCAGGTATAGGACCAAGTCCAAATATTAATATTGGGTCCAAAACAATATTGGCAACAGCAGCAACGGTCATAATTAAAGCTGGTGTTTTAGTATCCCCAAGAGCTCTAATGGCTGCGTTACCAATCATTGGTATAACGACAAATATTACACCAGGATACCAGATTTTCATATAGTCCATAACATAAGGTAATGTCTGATCATCTGCGCCAAGGAGTCTGAATAGTGGTTCAATGGTAAACATACCAACAATAATAAAAATCAAAACTAAAAGAACACCAAGTATAAGACTATCGGTTGTATATCTAACGATTTTGTCATGTTGATTCTCACCAACAGCTTTGGAGATTAATGCAGCGGCGCCGATACCGATACCTTGAGCCAATGACCCTACAATCATAACAACGGGAAATGTAAACGTCATAGCGGCTATGGGTAGAAGACCTAGTTGACTAATATAATAAGTATCGGCCATGTTAAAGGCAACAATACCAAGTATACCGAAGATCATGGGTAGAGTCATTTTGAATAGAAGACCAGTGACGGGAGCTTCCGTCAAGTTGTATTTGCTTTTTCTCATTTATTTCCTTTCAATGGAGGCTTGTTACCTAGAAAGCAAAAATGAATATGTACTTTCTGGGAGCTAATCATGGATCATTATTTTAAATGATTCACTTCTTCAATGGCATTGTTAATCATGAGTTCGAATAGGCGACTAGCTAAGATGATTTCTTCATCTGTCATACCTTTACTTAGAATACTGGTGATTTGTTGCAAATTGATTTTAAGTTCAGGTAAATAGTTCTTTCCTTTTTCAGTTAAAAAGATATTATAATAACGAAGGTCCTTTTTGTCTTTTAAGCGGCAAACATAACCGTGTTCTTCCAACTTAGCAAGTGCTTTAGCTGTTGTTGCCTTATCAATGTTAAGTGCAGTGGTTAAATCTTTTTGATTAATACCTGGATTTTTAGCAACAGCAATCAAAAACAAGTATTGACCACTTCCGAGACCTGTGGATTGTAGTGAATTATTAATAATGATTTGATTGTGCCTATAGAGAGAACTAATATATTTTCCAAAACTTACATCAACCATGTTTACCTCCGTTCAACTATAGTAGAAGACTATTGTAACCTTTACTCTGCACTAATAGAATGCTATTGCAACTATTATTCTAGCACAAATAGAATGCTATTGCAACTATATAAGTGCAATAATAGTCTGTTTGTGTTGAGATGATGTGTTGCCAATGAATCTGGTGTCATATGACAACCTCATGATAGACATTGAACCATTATTTATTGTATAATTAGCATAGAAATGGTTTGGGTATGGGTTATTGTGATTTTACACTAGTGACTGTTGCTGTAGAAAGTCTGCACGATAGACAAGGTGAAGGGGGATCTATTATGAGAAAGATGGTAAAAAGATATTTATCAATGGTGCTTATTATGTCGTTACTACTTAACGGCTGCGGTATAATTGGTGGCAAAGGATCAGATATAGATGAAGAGATTGTGGGACAATTGGTTGGTGGTTTCTTTTATGGATCAGAATCAGCTGCACCCAACAAACAGGCAGAAGAATTTATAGAAGTAAGGCAGGAAGGTACTGTATTACTTAAAGACAAATTACTAGAGGCTTCAGAAAGCAGTCGAAAATTATCTGATCAGTATCAGGTCTATGAGGATTTTTTGAGGGATGAACTTGATCAATATAGCCTAGAAGAAAAGGATATGTTAATCGTACAGATTATACTGAACAACATCATTGCCTATCGTGCTGCAATTGAAGCCAATGAAGCATTGATTGTTCGTTATAGTGAAGCCAAGGCAACGGACGACATTGATCAAGCGGTACTTGATAGCTATATTATGGAAAGTAGTTACCATTTGTATACATTGCACACAGAATTTGTGGATATGATGACCATGAATTCAGCTAAGATTGCTTCCATGATTGGACAAGAGGATATGGCAGCTGCTGAAGTCATGTTGTCCACATACCAACAGACAGTGACTGACAGCATTGTTCCATCATTCATAGAATATTTGTATGTTTATAAAGAAGCATCAACCATGGTTAACCATATTGCCAGCGCGGATTATTATGTTGAGCCTTCGTATATTAGTGAGTCAATAGAACTTCTAAATAAGGCTGAGGACTCAGAATATGTGCAACAACTTAAAAAAGTTTGTGAGGATCGGTTGGAGAATCGAGAAACTCCCGCTTATCTAATAGAAATTTCTGACAATCAGTTGAGGCAATATGGCTATGTTAATGAACCTCAGCACCTCTTCATTAGCAAGGTCTATGCAGGTGATTTAGATGATTATGCCAAAGCCATAGCAGCGGTTCAGATGATCAAAGAGGTACAGGGACAAAACCCAGAAGACAAGAAAGAATTCTATGCAGAGGCCACAGCCAATATGATTCTTAATATGGCAGAAGCTAAGGCGAATTTAGAGAAATTTGATCAACAGCATTTGGCAAATTATCAAGATATGTCACCAACCCAAATGTTGGATGCGTACAATAAAACTCTTAAAGAGAATAACAGTCAAACTGTACCAGCAACAGAAATATTAGAGCCAGATCAAGTAGAAGTTTCAAGAGATTACAGCGAATACCAGCCAACAATAGATAAGATAAACATGGTAAGGGGTCCTGTGGAGAAATTATCAAATTTTGGTGTAGGCAAAGGTCTACAGTTTGATACAATGATACTTACGCTAAGTCTAGGTTTGAAGTTGAATGGAGGCAAATTTAAGCCTGAAACAGTACAGGCTTTGACAAAGTTTCTGAAGGACGATCTTGGCAATATTCTAGGTGATAAAAAAGGTACCTTGGTGAACTTACTTTTAGACAACAAGGCCGAAGATTTTATTGATGTTTATCTGGACTGGAAGGATAAGTCCAATAATTTCCAGGATTTAAACTTTGATTTGGCAGACATACGAGCAACCCTAGGCCAATTGAATTTACGTTCAGAAGACCTTGAAGGACTATTGCACCAATTAGTGACATTTTATGAGGAGGGTGGTGAGCCTGGTTTGTTACAACTCCTTCTTAATTTACCACAGATAATTTCAGATCTTTTTGTATCAATATTTACACTTGGTTTCATTCAACCGGAACCAGAAGCCCTCGAAAATGGTACATCAATTCTGACGAGTGATGACGGTCAACTTAATAAATCAAGTAAGTATCTCAATAGCATTCAAATCGAAAAAAGAGATTTTAGGACCAGTGAGGGTGAAGACAACATAGGCTCTTACGTAACGACCTTGAATGACAAGGATGGTAACATTATGGAGGAAATGACCTATACTAAGGGTGTTAAGGTAAGTCATGCATATTATGAAAAAGACAATGAGAAGCATCGAAAGCTTTATACAGATATTTTTGAAAACGGCAAAGCTGTGGATCGTGACCACAGCCTTAACCCAAACATGAGATTGACGAAATAGATTGTATGCATTGCTACCCAAAATAAAAAGTCACTTAGGCAAAGATTCTTAACCTTGCCAAGTGACTTTTTTCTATTTGCGTTACAAATCATGCCTGAATTAAACGGTTGCAACTTTCTTACGTTTACTCATGATTAATATGACAATCAGTCCAATAATAATAGCAAATAGAACGATACTCACTATTGGTCTATAGACAAACCACCCTGCTGCAATGACCAATAAGCTCCAAGAAATTCCAAGGATGGCGCCGACCAGTCCGATGCCTTTGTTAAAAAGATTTCCAGCCAAGGGTATGTGACCAAGTAAACTTGTAATGGGTGATATGGTTAACATATTTGCTATGATAATACCTAGAGTTAACCCAAGTCTAAGACCATTAGTTAATAGTTTGTTGGCATCATCCTTTTCCTTTTTAAGTGCTTCTTTGCTCAGTTTTCCATAAGATACTTCTGCTAAATCGCCGTTTTTGGTTTCAAACTTAACAATTTCATCACCACTTTTATTACCTAACATAGTATAGGTTGCTGAAGGTGTGTAGTTATAAGCTACTTTGTAGTCACCAATATGAGGTCCAGATAGGGTACTGCCACCATTAACACTTATAAAAATCGTGTCGCCAGTCACAGTCATATTATCGCCTAATTCAAGGGGGTCTGGGTTGCTTAAATTTTGACCACCATTCATTTTATTAATAAATAATTGACCAACATGATAACTGCCTAAAGTGACATCTGATACAACATAACTTTGGGAGTTGTAAATCATTGATGATGGATTTTCATGACCATATTCTTCGTCAAAACTGGTTGAATTAAGATGACTCTCTGTCCAAACTTTTTCATAAGTATAGGTGGTTTTATCATCATCATCGGTTGTAGAGTTTTCCTTCCACTGATACATACTTACATCTTTATTGAGTTTAATACTTCCAGTTGGCGCAAAGACACCAAATTCTCCATCAAACAGCTTTTCCATGCCTACTGCAGTTTCGGCAACTAAAATCATCGTACCATCCGCTATATCTGTGTTATCGCTCTCAACTTCAACAGCATTGACAATCTCATCTAAAGCTCTTGCTCTATTAACAGCTCTACCTTCATTTTGAAACAAGAAGAACGTACAAGCAATAAAAAGAATAATGCCAAAGAATATTGCTCCTATACCGCAACCCTTTTTTTTCATATTTACCTCCAAAACATTCACTGTATTTGTCAAAGACTACATAATTCTACACCCAAGTAATAGCCAAAACATTCATATAGTATAACATTCTAAAACCGTTCAAAGAAGTGACCTAAGTCATTAAAGAAGTGACCTAAGTCATTAGTACCTAAATTCTAGGTGTGTTTATTCTTTCATAGGAAAGATCATATCGATAGTTTCCAAGATTTAGGCTTTGATATGGCAGACATACAAGCATTCCTTAGTCAGTTGGATATACGTTCAGAAGACGCTTTAGGACTATTGAAAAAACGAGTGACAGGCACTTGACTAGTGGGTGAGCGCTAGGATAAAACAACAATTATGGACAAAGAAAAGCCCTTCCTAAGAAGGGCTTTATCTAAAGTCTAAGGTAAAAATCTAAGAGATTCAACTTAATCTTTGTCTCTTTTTAATATCTATAAATTATCTACCTGGATTCGAATAGTAACAATCACCTCTTGTAAACCATCAGATATTGTTAAATCCCAATATGACAAAGTGCCTAAAGCGACTTCATCAGCAGTAAAATAGAAATACTCAGCGCCATCGAAATTTCTTATTTCAGGGGTACCGACATCATGTTGAGTTAGTGCACTTAATGAGTAATCTATGACTTCTAAGGTATCTCCATCAATATCTGTTGCTACAGTCAGGGCGAAGTAAATTTTACTTGTGCCTTCATCTTGATGTAAAGTGATCATAGGCTTTGCCACTGGTGGTGCATTATAATCCAATACATTAATTTCAATAGTAAGAGATGATGTATTAGTACCATCTGTGATTGCAATATCATAAGCCGTCGTTGTATCAGCATCAAGCCAATCAGCTGTAAAATCTATTGAATTTTCATTCCCTATCATTGAAACATATTTTAGAATGTCACCAATCTCACCAACATATCCAGAAGCCAATGGATACTGAGTGATAGTCATTACATCACCTTCAAGATCATTAGCAATATCTGAAGGCTTAATATTCAAAGTATCACCCTCATTCATTGTGAATGAAGTAACACCATTACTAACCGGGCTACCTGCAGATACATCTATCACATTAAAGGTTAAATCAATTCTGACACTTTCAATGTCATCAGTAATAGTGACGTTCCATATAGAGGTCTGATCTCCAACAACTTCATAGGCTGTATAAGTGACATAATCTGTATGCATCATTAGCCTACCATGGGTTGTTGAAGCACCGCCCAAACCTGATACTCTTAAAGAATCGCCATCAGCATCAGATGCTAAATCAGCTATCTGAATATCCAAACTTTCACCTTCATTAACATCAAAAGTGACAACGCTCAAAGGTAACTGTTCTGGTGCTGCATTTTCCATTAATGGTAAATATTCATTGAATAAACGTAAAATCATTAAAATACTTTGTTCAATGGTTGTTTTACCTTTTGGACTAATCTGATTACCACCGATTCCATTCATAATACCTAATGCATTGGCCTCACGAATATCTGTTAATGCCCAACCGGAAATCTGATCCAAATCTGCAAAAGACGGAGGTCCAACCAACTGAAGCATAGTCAAATTATGGCTCATCAAATCATCTAATTTTCTAGCCGCACGCATCATCATGGCTGCAACTTCTTCTCGTGTGATTAAGTTATTGGGTGCAAACTCAGTTGCTGAAATACCATTAACTATTTCAAGCTGATAAGCCTTAATAATATCAAGATCATTCGTATCATTAAATGGGTTTGCAATGGTTACAGCGACAGGAGCACCGATGGTCACTTCCACCATATTCACTATCAATCTGCAAAACAATTCTCTGGTTATGTTGGTTTGATAGCCTCCATCTGCATCACTAATAACTAAATTCTTCAACCTTGCTTCATCAACTTCTGCCTGAGCCCAACTACTAGGCGCATCAGCATAAACAGTTGAATTACTTAACATCATTGCCAGTATTAAAGTAATAATCAGTATCTTTGAAAATTTACTTTTTTTCATTATAGTCCTCCCTTTCACCTATACAATGAATAGTTACCTTATGTAAAATAATTATGTCGTTATTATGCTTTTTTTATTTAGTCCTTTTAGATTCAATAAATACCATCAAATGGTCATTCTCATTTGTTAACATATCAATCACTTCTTTATTAACTGTAGTTAAAAATGATACCACATTGCCCTTTCAGTATACCACTTAAAAGGCGTCTTATTCAATTCGAGGAAATTGATTTCACAGAACTCTGACTTCAGTTGTCGTTCAGAGTAAAAACAAGGCGTAGCTGTGGTATAGTGATTAATAGGTGTTAAGCATTGATGTAGTCCTTTGGACAGATCCTTCAGCAATAAACGCTTCTGGAATAGAAGTATATGCCTCTTGTTGAAAAGATTTACTCAATGAAAGGTATTAGAAATCCTATGAACATGTTGGGGAAAGTTCTAAAAAAGGCACTTGTAGTTAAGATTAAACAATCAATTCAACAATAAGAGTTTCGATTGCAATCAAAAGAAATGGAGGAAATCATGAAAGCAGCTGTATTAACCAAGTATGGAGCCCCTGAATCATTTATGATAACAGACGTGGCTCAACCAATACCAAAAGTAGATGAAGTTTTAATAAAAACTTATGCATCAACTGTAACGGCAGGTGATTGTAGCATAAGACGACTGGATTTTCCCTTACATCTAAAAATAATTTTACGCATCTATCTGGGATTTTTTAAACCTCGGAAAATTATTCTAGGACAAGAGTTATCAGGGGAAATTGTTGGAGTCGGAAAAGATATCAAACGGTTTAAAGTAGGTGACAAAGTGTTTGGTACGACTGGTTTTAAATTTGGCGGCTATGCCCGTTACATTTCTTTGAAAGAAACTTCATCAACAGGGACATTGGCAATGATGCCAAATAATATGTCCTTTGAGGAAGCAGCAGGGATTCCTACCGGTGGTCTAGAAGCCCTTCATTTTATAAGACAGGCACATTTGAAAAAAGGTGACCAGCTATTGATTAACGGTGCTGGTGGCAGCATTGGAACAATCGCCATTCAACTAGGCAAATATTATGGTGCAGAAGTGACAGCCGTTGATGCTTCAGACAAACTGGAGGCATTAAGTCTTGCAGGCGCAGATTTTAGTATTGACTATACGAAAGAAGATTACACGAAAAATGGCAAACACTATGACGCTATTTTTGATGTTATTGGCAAAAGTAATTATCTAAGAAGTATGCAGTCATTAAACGACAACGGAAGTTATGTGTTTGCCGATTGGCAACCATCACACAAGTGGCATCATAGACTTAGATCAAACAAAGGTAATATAAGGGTTTTATTTGGCGGAACACAGCAAAATCCAGAGGATCTAAATTTTCTGAGAGCACTGATTGAACAAGAAAAGTTGTTTACAGTCATTGATAAAATGATGCCTCTTGAACAGATCGTAGAGGCACATAGATATGTAGAAGAAGGATGGAAGAAGGGTAATTTAATTATAACCATACAATAGAATTATGAAGGAACTGTTTCTTTCGAAGCAGTTCCTTTTTTATTTTATAGTAAACTACTCTGAATTCAACCAATGAACTTAAAACGCATTCATTGGTTATATTGAAACTTTACTATAAAACGACCGAAAATGAGCAAAGCTCATAGAGTGTCGAAGACACTTTCTTGTACTTTCGACAATATACAGTTGACATATACAGTTGAACTGTGTATTATGTAACTATAAAGCTTAACTGTATAGTTTCGCTGTACAAAGGAGGATGTAATGAGAAGAAATAAGAATTTACCATTAACTGAAACGGTCTTCTATATATTAATGGCACTGAAAGAACCAATGCATGGGTACCTGATCATGCAAGAAGTTGATAAACTTTCTAATGGTGATGTAAGGATTGCGGCAGGCACTTTATATGGGGCGATTGAGAATTTACTCAAGTTGAGGTTCATAAAATCTGTACCAAATGAGGATAAAAGAAGAAAAGTATATGCACGGACAACATTGGGTAATGAAACGATGTTACTAG